>Ga0315321_10000557_pt1 | contig 27828 bp, 19 predicted proteins | sample M180m21515metaG_FD_203464 | JGI IMG/M metagenome (GOLD analysis project Ga0315321, IMG submission 203464) | Ammonia-oxidizing marine archaeal communities from Monterey Bay, California, United States - M1 80m 21515 | ecosystem: Environmental > Aquatic > Marine > Intertidal zone | place: USA...
CGCTTGATGCCTGCTAACTCTTGACTTGGCCCAGCATCAGGCGTTTGTTGCAGTTCCCAACGGCAGTCAGTTCGCAGTTGAGGGTGTGCGGCGTTGCTTTGCCGGTCTGCTCGACGGAGTGAATTGTCAACGGTTGGAGAGAGCGGGTGCGATTCTGTAAGCTAGGGCCGGTACCCATCTGCCACATGCGGACACTACCATTCTCCGCTCGTCGCTGGTGTAATGATGTGAGGTTGGTTGAGGCATTCAAGGCTTTATGCCAAACAGACCTCTCGGTAGCGTTGCAGCGGTTCGCTTGTCACACATTGGACTGACGGGCTGGCGGCGCGGTTGGAAAGTGCTTTCGCGTTTTTTGTTGTGAAATTTAATGTGATGAGCGAACACGAAGGAAAATCCAAGATGAAGCCTGATGATAGTTTCCGAACTCGCGCTATCCACGTTGGCAATGAGGTTGACCCTGCCACGGGTGCAGTCATTCCACCTGTGCATTTTGCAAGCACATTTCAGCAACCCGCTGCCGGTGAATGGGGCAAGTTTGACTATTCGCGAAGCGGAAACCCGACACGAAGTCAAATGCAAACCACCCTTGCTTCGTTGGAAGGTGGTGTCGGGTCGCTGGCTTTCTCCTCCGGGATGGCTGCCATTCACTGTGTCACCATGATGTTAAAAACCGGTGACCATGTTGTCGCCGGTTGCGATCTTTATGGTGGCGCCTACCGACTGTTGCATAAAGTTTGCAATCGTGCCGGTGTTGATGTCACTTTGGTCGATATGACTGATGCCTCGGCAGTGGCAGACGCGATGACCGAGAATACAAAATTAGTCTGGGCAGAGACCATTGGTAATCCTCGGATGAGCATTCCGAATTTGCGGCAGCTTGCTGAAGTATCGCATGCGAAAGGGGCTCTGATAGGAGTCGACAACACATTTGGGACGCCTGTTTTGATACGCCCGTTAGAGCACGGCATCGATATTGTCATGCATTCGGCGACGAAGTATCTAGGAGGTCACAGCGATTGTTTGGGGGGCACGCTTGCGGTGTCGGATCAGAGTTTGTTGGACGAACTTTATTTTCTTCAGAATGCAACGGGGGCTGTGCTTGATCCGTTGACCTGCTTTCTGGTCTCTCGCGGCATGAAAACTTTGGATCTTAGGGTTCGTGCACAGAGCGAGACAGCGTTCAGCCTGGCCAAGTGGTTGGAGGCTCACCCGCGGGTTTCGAATGTCCTGTACCCGGGACTTGAGTCACATCCACAACATCTGTTGGCAACCGAGTGTTTTGATGGTGGTTACGGGGCAATGCTGACCTTTGAGCTCGACGACACCATTGAACGTACCGCTGCCGCTTGCGGTGCCACACGTTTGTTTCGGCTTGCCGTAAGCTTGGGGGCAGTGGAGTCGCTGATTGAGCAACCAGCAACGATGTCCCACGCCAGTTACGATCCAGCCGATCGAGCTCGGTTCGGAATCACTGATGGATTGATCCGACTGTCCGTTGGGTTGGAATCGTTTGAAGATCTGCAGGCGGATCTTGAGCAAGCGATTGGTTAAGAGTCAAACTTTCCGTGGACGCATTGGGAGTCATTGGAGACTGGTGCGTCGCAGCATGTCATCCGCAGCAATTCCTCGAAGCCGGGCCGTGAATCCTCAAGGCATCGTGCCAATACGTGGTTAATCACTGACATTCTCGGTGGACGGCGGACCACTCGCGTCCACGCAAATGCATTCGTTTCCATTGCGCAGGAATACTTTTCGATTTGCAAAAGCTGGAGCCGCCCAGACGACTTTTCGTCCAAACGCCACGTCCGTGGGGTCCAGTACATGAGCTCGATCGAGTTCCTGGTATCCAACTCGGTTCATTTTCGCGATGACAAGATCACCCTGTTCGGTAAAAAGCCAATATCGGTCTTCTTGCTTCACGATGAAAGCGGTTCCTGTTCTCAGTGGCCTATCTGACTGTAGGGGCACTAAGCTACTCCAGAGACGTGCACCCGTTTTGAAGTCAACGCCATACAATGTCCCATCCTGATGGAATCCATAAAGCGTGCCATTGTCTGCGAAGGGTTGGACATTGACCGGTGAAATTGCAGCGTCAGAAATGTCTTGCCAAAGCATCGTTGCGTCTGGTTTGTCGTCAGACAGTTTCATCAACAAATTCTTTTTTGAGTAACCAGCGGCATACAGCAGGTTCCCAGATTTGATGGGTGACATGATGACTGAGCCGTTCGTGGCTTGGTAGTCAACCTTCCAGTGTTCTACGCCATTTCTGGGATTCAGTGAGCTCACCCCATCGGGGTGCAGGATGATCAGTTGAGGGGTGCTGGCAGCGTTGATTAGGACAGGTGGGCAATAGCCCTGCTCGCTCGATGACAGTGCCCTCCATGTCTCCTGCCCCGTGCGTTTATTCAACGCCACGACCAGACTGCCCGCACCACCCGCGATACAGATGAGGTTGTCACCGACGATAAGAGGGTGACCGGCATAGCCCCAGATGGCCGGCTTGGTTGAGTAGTCGTGAGGTAGGTTTCGGGACCACTTGAGCTCGCCTGTGGTGGCATCAAGGCACTGAAGATCTCCTTGAGCACCGAGCGTGTATACGCGATTTTCGTCGACGTTGGGTGTGCATCGCGGACCAGCGGGATATGAGACAGAGTAAGTGACGGGATAAGAGTGTTTCCACAACAACTTCCCTGTTGTCTCATCCAGACATAGGGTCCGCTCTCTTCCACGAGAATTCCTGCGTTGATCAGTGGATTCGTCAGGCTGCAGTTCGGGTTTAAAGTCGGTGACGTAGACACGACCTTGTGAAACAGCGGGGCCCGAGTAACCACCGCCTACAGGACAACGCCACAAGACCTTGGCACCGTCTTCTGGAAAAGAGTCAATGATATTGCTCTCGCGCCAAATGTTGTCTCGTTGGCGTCCCATCCACTGAGGCCAGTCTTCTGCGATGGCAATGGAATTGATTGTCAGGAGAAAGCACCACGTCGTGATCGCACGCGGGGTGGCGAACTTTGGACGGGATGTGCGCACGTTGACCATGACTAAACTCAAATGGCCTATTTGGCCGATAATAAAAATGAATCGTTTAAACCGAGCCCATGTTTTACCACTTTGCCACTTGAGCGTCTTGTCAGGTGACTTGCAGTGATTTGCCTGCCGTGTGATTCTAAGTGTGGGCCGTTAGAATGATCAGCCATTGCAGAGGGGGGACCGTGAAGGAGACGCGAGACGAACGCAGCGGCAGGTCAAATCACTTGAACGCCAAGGGGAAAGGAACACCGATGTTGAAACGTTTGGTGGTAGGCGCTATGGTCCGTTTGATTCGCTTCTATCAGGTCTACATCAGTCCATTGATGTTGCCTCGCTGCCGATTTACGCCCACGTGTAGCCAGTACGGCATCGAGGCAATTCGCAAGTATGGGCCCATTGGGGGACTTTGGAGGACGGCTTGGCGAATCCTGCGATGCAATCCATGGTGCAAGGGCGGGCATGATCCCCCGTGAGACAAAACTCAGGCAGGTTTTGCGGTCTCAATCTCGTTGGATCAATTCATGGTTGGCTCGTGTCCCCATGGATCGCCACAATTTCAGGTCGATGGAGTCGGTAATACTGCTCACCGAGCCATCCAGGAAAGTGACCTGAACCATTCCAAGGTGGTGGCTTCGTGCATTGATTGATGCGTAGGTTGGATTACCTGCGATCCCATTCTTTCCTTCTTGCCATGAGTTGAAGTCGATGTCGTAAGTGTTGCCGTCACTGTGGGTGTACATGGTGACGGTGTTCGGGGGCATCGTGGTGGTGATGCCGGTGTGATGAACACGTCCATCGGGCCACTCCGTGTGGCCGGTATTCTTGAACTGCGAGGCCAATGCGGCGTTCGCCACGACTTGTTCAGGCGTTTCCGGGCAAGCTGTATTGTCGGGGCCGCCGTTGCGAAGGTACGGTGTCCAAGCCTTTACCTCGGCAGCCAGCAAAGTGCTGCTCGTCCCATCAAGGCAGTCTCGGTAGCGAAGAAAAGAGTTGGGGAAAAACATGCCGTCACCACCCCGGTTGGTGCTAGGGTCGTAGACGTACCATGTACCAAAGTTGAAGCCATAGTTGGTTGGGTATAGCAGGGGACGCCCTTTACCGGGATTTCGGACTTGGTCGCTGCCGGGATCAGTCGGGCACGCATAAACCTCCACTTTTACATTGTCGATCGCGAACTGGTAATCCCAGGCAATCGACAAATCAACTTTTTCAAAAAGGTTGCCTTGTTCATGAAACGGCAGGATCCTGCCGTGTACGCCCCATGAGCTGTTGTTGCCCGTATTACTGACAGAGCGGTTCACTATCGCGGATGCGGGGAACTTTTTGTAAGCACTCTCGTAATTTTGGCACGCCAGTGAAATTTGTTTCAAATGGTTTTGGCATTGCATGCGACGCGCAGCCTCGCGTGCTGCCTGCACCGCGGGAAGTAATAAACCCACCATCAAACCGATAATGGCGATCACCACTAGGAGTTCAACCAGTGTGAAACCACCTTGGCGTGTGGAAGGGGACTGACGTCTGTTGAGCATGAGAATGAGATCAGGGGTACTTATTGCAGCTTTCGTATATTCTTCCCTACGCAACTGGCGTGCCAAACGTTCCGATCTTGGATTGAATGTAATTTGTCGAGGAAAAGCAACCGACCATTCGGAAAGGGACGGATATTCCACCAAGGGGTTGCATATTACGCCGAGGGTTTCTCGGGCTGCCGCGGTTGCGGTATTACCCCATCGGTAGCGATGCTATGGGCTGGAATGGCTTACCCGGATTACGGCCACTCGTGGTTGCTGCGACTCTCGATTACTGCAGCTTCGGGGGACTGCGACCTTGAGCACGCCCCCTCCAGGGGCTAGGCTCGAAACTGGCAATCGAAAGGGCATCGCTGCCGTGGCGGGTTTACGTGTCCCTGCGGGTTCACGTAAGGTTCGTAACCGTCAACATTAGATCTAGGAGATAACCATGCTGCCTTCAGGGAATTCCTCTCCAGGATGGTGTTTCAAAGTTGCCCCCAAGTGGGGACCGCACCTCCGTTTTGGGGATTGGTTTTGCTGAATCGATTTCAGTCGTTGAGAGTCCGTTTGTTATTTCCACTGCTTGCCGTAGCGGGGTTGGCGTCGCTTGGAGTGGCCGCAGCATCGTACTGGTTAGGAGACCGTTGGGAGAGGGAGCAAGTTGCAGGGCGGTACCGGGAAATTGAATCCACGCTCAGTACCGCCTCTTTTCCGTTGACGCCGTTGGTCGTGAAGTCGATCGCGGACTTGACCGAAACGGATTTGATCACTTTGGATCCGAATAAGATGGTCCTGCAGTCCAGTCTGCCACTGCCGTCTGGTGAATCTGTCGATTCGATTACCCTGAAAGCTGAAAAGAAATTTTCCGATGAAGTACTGTCGATTGCATCCGAGAGTTATCGCTACTCGACATTCGTTTTACACACGCAAAATCAGGACAATACTCTTTGGGTAGCTGTCCTGTTCAATGAGTCGGAACTGCGGGAGGCACGATGGCGGATGGCAAGTTTTCCTCTGCTGACAGGGTTCTCGACGATCATTTTGCTGACGTCAGTGACGCTCTTGTTTGCCAGCAGGTTGGTCCGCAGATTATCAACATTGCAGCAATGTGTAGGTAGGATTTCCACAGGCGAATTCAACGCCATTGTTCCCACGGGACCGACAGATGAGGTTGGAAGGCTCGGAGTTGCTGTGACCCGAATGAGTCGGCAGTTGTTGAAAATGCAAGAAACCCTGCAGCGACAACAGGGAGAGAAATTACTTCATCAGGTGGCTGGAGGTTTGGCTCATCAGTTACGTAACAGTACCACAGGTGCACGGATGGCGATTGAATTGCATCAGCAGCGATGTGAGTGTGTCGATGATAGCCTGGGTGTTGCCCTCAATCAGCTTGAACACACTGAGGCTCATGTCCGTAGATTACTGACGGTCGCCTCTGGCAGAGAAGAGCAGGATTCACCAGAGTTTGCGTTGGGATGCCTCGAGGATTCGATGCAGACGCTGATGGCAACCGCAAAACATCTGAGGGTTGATCTGGATGCCAACCTCGCGAATGACCTTGCCGGTGTTGTGGTGAGCGATGGTCCAAGCTTGCAAGCTGCGTTTTCGAATCTTGTCCTCAATGCGATGTGCGAGGGCAGTCAAGTATCAGTGGAGTGCAGAATGCTTTCAGGAACCAGTCCCAAGAAGAACGCCCAGTCACTGCTTGTTGACGAAGCCTCGACTGTGCCCGATGCTACAACCAGACAGACAGGTTCTGACCTTGCTACGCCTGAGCTTGCAACGCTTCGAAACAACGTGACTGAGTTGACGCCGTTGGCGAGCAAGAAGCAGAACAGTGCGGATGCCGGAGGTTCTGCGGGAAACATCCCGAAGGTGCCTAGCCAAATGACACGCCTTGGTTACGCGCTGCTGACGGTTTGCGACAACGGAGAGGGGCCGCCGCCAGAAGTTGCCAGTGAGATTTTTGAACCTTTCGTTACTTCAAAGCCAGAGGGGTTGGGCCTCGGACTGCCACTCGTGGCGAGATGTGCAAAGCGATTGGAGGGCGAAGTGAAGTGGGAACGGGTTGGACAGCAGACGAAGTTCTCTCTGCGGTTCAAAGTGGCAGTTCCAAACGAGGCTTCAGAGCATCATTTTACTGAGAACAAATGACTAATTCAGCGACACACACCATTCTTGTTGTCGACGATGAGCCGTCGATCTGCTGGGGTTTCGAGCGGTTGCTTTCCGAGCAGGGGCATGTTGTTTTGACAGCATCCTCGGCAGAGGAGGGCTTGGAGAAAGCTTCGGCACAGCGGATCGATCTGTTGGTTCTTGATGTACGCCTACCCGGTGAAGACGGGATCAGTGCGCTGCCTCGGTTTAGGAATGCAATCGGTGACGCACCCGTCGTGATCATGACTGCCTTTGGGGATCTTGAGACCGCGGTTGCTGCGATTCATGGGGGGGCCAGCGATTACCTGACCAAGCCGTTCAAGCTTGAGGATGCGTCACGTGTTTGCGAGGCGATGCTTTTGCAGTCTCAACAAACCGGATCGCCAGAATTTGACACCGCTGATTTGGAGCCTGTGGAGGCAGCCGCGCTTGTGGGACGTTCCGCCGCGATGCAACAGGTGTTCCGCAGTATTGCGCTCGTCGCAGACAGCGAACTGTCAGTGCTGATCACAGGTGAAACTGGAACGGGAAAGGAGTTAGTCGCTGCTGCGATTCACCGTCACAGTCGCCGGCGGGATGAATCGTATGTTGCCATCGCGCCGGTGTCGCTGAGTGAATCCGTGATTGAAAGTGAATTGTTCGGGCATGTCAAAGGGGCGTTCACTGGCGCCGCTGACTCGCGGAAGGGCTTGTTTGAGCTGGCGGATGGGGGGTCTGTTTTTCTGGATGAAATCGGTGACCTTCCTATGGCAACTCAGGTTAAATTGTTGCGAGTGATTGAGCAGGGGGAATTTACCGCTGTCGGAGACTTGCGGTGCAGGAAGTGTGATGTGCGTGTCATCGCAGCAACCAATCGTGACTTGCAGTTTGGGGTTGACGACAAGACTTTCCGTGAGGATTTGCTCTATCGTCTGAGCGCGGTGGCCATTGAATTGCCTCCTTTGCGGAAACGCAGAGATGATATCCCTTTGCTCTGTGAGTATTTTCTGCGGCGACTGGGTTATCCGTCCGCAGCTACGGCGATTTCGCCAGAAGTGATGAAGCAACTGCAGGGGCGAAGTTGGTTTGGGAACGTGCGGGAACTACGCAATGCGGTGGAGCACGCTTCAGTCATGGCTCGCGGTCGCGTGTTCGAGTTGGCTGACTTCCCCGTGCCGCAGCAACGAACACGTAATGGTGCTGCGGATGAAGCTGGGTGTCTCGATGCCTTGGTTGAGGCATGGACCCGTGAGCAATTGGGTTTCGACTCTGAATCTTCGCTTAATGATTTGCATGACCGTATGATCAATGCAACGGAACCCGCATTATTGCGTGTTGTTCTGGAACACACCGGTGGCAACCGCGCTGCGGCTGCTCAGTTGCTTGGCATGCACCGAGGCACACTCAGGGATAGGCTCAAGCGATACGAGTCTGGTGCCCAAGAAGGCGACGAGGAATCCGCTTAGTTTACTCGGTGACCCAAGTTGTTCGTTCGGCTTTTTTTTGTGAGAAGCCCACGACCTTCAGATTGACCTCGCCCGAGACTTCTGCACCGGCTTCCATGCTGGCTTCGTCAAGTTGCACGGAACCGCTGATGAGTTTGATCGCTCCTGGGTTAATCGAAAGCATCGTGAAGAATGCAATCATGCTTCCTTCAATCAACACACCGTTGACTGGTACTTCTTTTTTTGAAGGGTGGAAGTCTTCTGGTTTCACTTTTGCGACGAAGGTGAACGTCTTATTATCGCTCTTACGCACGCCGGTGAAGATGAGCGTTGGTGTGGGGATGCCATCGCGTGCTTGATCGTTGTAGTTGTCGCTGATCTTGGTAGTGGCTCCCAGTGTGCTGAAGGCGAGGTCTTCGTCATTCATGCTGGCGTTGACGTTTGTTTTGCCTTTCGATTCGAGATCAGGGGGAGATTTTTTCGTCCATATCGTTTCAAAGCTACCTTTGAGCTTGCCGTACTGAACCACTAGGCCCGGCACGCGGGGACCCGTCTCGATTGGAATGGGCCATTTCTCAAGCTTTTCTTCGATAGCGTCGCGTCGGGTCTTGATGAAACCGCGTATCCGATCTGCTCCACCCTTAAGTTTGCGCTCACTTAATACGTGGTCTGCCAGCATGTTTTCAACTCTATCCACCTCAGCAAGCAACGCCTCCTCGTCCCATTGCGTTGCCAAAATTGATTTCAATGCGTTCAGATAACGGTCTCGCATCTGCGGGTTGTGATAGAGTCGATTTGCGACCGCTGAGTTGGTGTGTACTGACAGGTTCTTGATGGGATCGATGATTCGCGGTACGTAGGTTGTGAAGGCAGAGTCGGTGCCCCATGGCATGAAACACAGACGTGAATCTTCAGGGTTCTGGTAGATAAAGAAGTTGTTCTGGTTGTGGGTGTATCCATCCCAGAAACCAATCACAGTTTCGGTGGCCCAAAATCGCATGAATGAATCGATATTCAGTACCTTGTCCAGGTCCGCTACATCCAGTTTGGGAGAGGCCAGTAGATCGGATAACTTATCGATGCCTGTGTTCTTCGGGCGTTTGCTTTTGTACTCAAATCTGTTTTTCGTTGTGGGCAACGTGTCGGCAATGGTTCCCTCTGCAAGTAGACCTGCTCCGTCTCCAAACACACGCTGCAACATTGCCGGTTTTACTGACTCGACATGTGAATAGATTCCGAGCGATTCACCGTTCACTTTTACCCGAGCAAAATTGCAGCGAGGTGCTGGTACGCCACTGTCTGCAAATAGTTTGTAGGACAGATACTGGCTCAATTTTGAGTCGTCCTGTTTGTTGTTGTTAAGCGTTAGCCGATTGAGCGGACCAAACGGTCGTTGGTCCTGATACTTGTCAAAGCGTATCTTCAAAGACGGGCGATTGTTGTCGAGTGACCCAAGGAAACCTTTTTTGCGAATCCCAACATTATTGATCCGGGTTCCGTCGATAGTGATGTTGCCTTTTATATACTTGAATGGCGACTCAGCTGGAGTATCTGCTTGCAGAGACGAGAATAGATCTCTCGAAACTTTCCTGAGATTTTCCCAATCCTCTGGCTCAATCTCGATGTCGATTTTCAGTACACGAGACGGGTCAAACAAGGCGTCTGCAACCGCGTAGGTTTTTCCGCTTTCTTCCGCATAGGTGACTGCGCACGAGTTGAGACAGAAAACGAATGCAACAATGAAAAGAACCAGAGGTTCGAAACTGCATGCGAGGGTGTTGCGGGGCGGTTGAATCATGGAAGCATCAAAGCGTATGAGTTCTGAACACCAGTGAATCGACACGCTGGCGTCGAAACGTTGGAGGTATGCGAGTAGGTAACGCAAAGTAAACGCGATGGGGCGTCTGTTAATCCCCGGCAGTGATGTGACCGGAAAACCGATGAGTCTTCGTTGGATACGTGTTGGAGAATTGGACCAGACAACACCTTTGAGCAATAATGTACAGCAGAACATGTGCAATGTGCTGTTTGGGTTCTGTATTGTTGCAGAGTGTTACGAAGCCGCAGTCGTGCGATCGCTTGACACGGTTTCCACGGTACGCAGTGTTACAGACGCCATTAACACCGACGGAAGCATACATGCCTGGCTTGGGTGCGGTCCGATGCAGGACGGGCGGCATTTTAAGGAAAGGAGATCACAGGCTCCGCAGGGACGTGATTTCCCGTGAATCCAAGCACGAGCCGATTCAATGGACTTGCACTGCTGATCGCAGCACTGTGTCTTCATGGCTAGCAGATGCGATTGAAAAGCTGAGTCGTTGAATCAAACCGGAGGTTGAGGCTTAAGTTGGCGTTTGCGGTGTTGGCAATGAAGGTGGTGACGCAGCGAAAAATGCATGCGGAGTTGGCTGTTCAGCAATGAGTCTCCAATGTGTCGTCTGTATCTTCTTGAGTGCTCTGGGCAAGTTGGGGACCCTCGTATGATCTACTGGTAGTCCTGCCACGACAGCGCATTTGCGGTGGACCGTTGGGTTGAAGTTGCGTCAATGGAGTGCTGGATTTGCCACACGCACTGCGGGTTGCTTACTGGTAACACCCCGAGCAAAGCGAGGGTGTATTCGCGCACGGTGTAACATGCAAGAACTGGTTGGAGTGTCGTTCAAACGAGTACTGCCAAGCAACAGGGAAGCTCAGGCGTTTATGCTCTAACTCAGCAGAACGGCGCGGCGTTGATCTGCGTCCGGCAGGGAGGGGGAAGAAGTGGACTCGTTCAGAAACGCAGAGCGATGGCGACACTACCACCATGGAAGACCGCGTTTCCCTCATCGTCGCTGCCAGTGCCAGTGAAGAAATTTGTGGCTTGCAGCTGGTCTGTGGCAACTGCAACTCGTTCCAATAAGAACAAGGTGTATCCACCGCTCACACTGATGCATTGTGTGAGCGGAATTTCCATGCCGATCCTGAATTCACCCGCGAAGGATGCGGTGTCAGCGGGCGAGTCGGCACGCTGTCCCACGGTTCCGGTCAGAATCGACGTTTGTTCAGCATCGTTCCCGTAAAGTCCGATCTTGGCTGACCATGTGAGCCAACGACAATCGAGTAGCGGCATGTCGGGAATGCTTGTGACACCCACCTGTACGCCGTAAAGGTCGTTGTGCGTTGTTGTGCGATAGGTTACCGGACTGGTAGGCGAATTCAGTTCGGTGTTGAGTCGCTCGTTGAATCCGATGTACCTGATTCCGGCAATGTATTGAAAAGGGCAGTAGGTGACGAACTGCCAATTCGCTTCGACCCCATACAGGTCGGATTCATAAATCGCTTCAACGGAAGTGATGTCGCTGGCGAATACTGGAACAGCAGCATGGATTTCAGTTGGCCCACCGGTGACAGTCGTTGTGCTAGCAACCAGCGATTCGATTCCCATGAATCGCAGTTCAAACGAATTCTCGTTCCATTGGATGCGTCGGATCGATACGTCGATTCCAAGCTGCCAGTCAAATTGCAAATCGTCTCGGTTGATTTGACGAATAGGATTTGTTGAGTCGCTAATCAAAACGCCTGCGCTGGGGGTGACTCGCGTGAACGCAAGAGCACGCGATGTTGCCAGCCATTGTGGTTGATACCCGTCGCAGTTTGATCGGGGGTTGCAAAATTGATTTGAAAATCGTGTTGAATTGCAGGCTTGGCATTGGCAGTGCGACATGACTCCCGGCATCGAGTCACTGCCGACAGTGAGGTCCATGGTGTCGTTGGAAATGCACCCCATGTCAACGAAGGGGATGTTGGGGGTAATGCATTGACATGCGGTTCCGTCGCAAGACTCGCAGTCTGCCGCTGCGGTGGCAGAGCCCTGTAGAAGCGAAAGTGCCAGAATCATGCACCATTTCAGCATCATGTGAATGCGCGGGTTGCGAAGCTGCGGTGCGACGCAGGTAACGCTGGTGCCGGTGGGGGCGACGCTCAGTGGCACAATTAAATTTCCACGATGGACATGCGTTCGGAACAACATGGTGTCTACAAAGAGACCCATCCGTTAGGGCTTGGATCGGCAAACGCGAGCCGGATGATTGATAAAATCGGAATAATTGGCACAACTTTCTCAGACTAGCCAAGTTATCATTGATACCAGCCGAGAATGCCGATGGTTCTCGATAGCGCTTGTGTTGGTAGGGCAATGCACGAAAAGCATGGGTGCGGCTGCTTACGCGTGAGTTTCAATCGTTGGGTTGCCGGCAGTGACGTGAATGGGTCACAGTGGCGATGTTCTCATCGATGCGAGGTGAATTTGCGTGCTTCTCTTGTTTGTTAGTGGATTTGATGAAACCGAAACCTGGCTCCTGTCGTGCGACACGAAGACGTACGGAAGGTGCGAGGAATCGCGGTCGAAGGCCCATTCGCCACCTGAAGCTGGAACGGCTTGAAGAGAAGCGACTGCTCGCTGTATTCACGGTTGATCATCTTTCCGATCAGGTGGATCAGAACCCAGGCGATGGTGTTTGTGCAGTTGCCAATGGAGGTGGCTGTACTTTAAGGGCAGCCGTCATGGAGGCAAATGCGTGGGGGACGGCAGAGCAACCAGATCAGGTGGTGGTGCCACCAGGGGAATACTTTCTTGCCTTGCCGGGGAACGGTAACTTGGCAGGTGACCTCGACATCACTCAATCCATGGTGTTGGTGGGCGCGGGTGCTGCGAGCACAGCGGTTGACGCAAGCGGTCTTGATCGTGTCTTCGATATCCGAACGGGGAATGTTGAGCTGCGTGGGCTAACGATCCGTGGTGGGGTCGTTGATGATACGGAAGCGTTGCTGGAGGGCACTGGGGGAGGCGTGAGGAATGAAGGAACGTTGCTGATCGCTGATAGTGTTGTCACCGGTAATCGGGCGACCCGTGGCGCGGGGATCGGGAATTACAACGGAACTCTGAGTGTGCAACGCAGTGTCATCACTGGCAATGGAGACGCAACGACTCAGTCTGGCGGCGGTATCGATAATTATTCCTATTACGATCCTGCTTCAATCTCTATGACGGACAGTACGGTTTCTGGGAACCGGGCAAGCAGCGGCGGCGGACTGCGCAACCATGCTTATGACGGGGTGGCATCGGCGGTGATTTCCGGCAGTACGATCGCTGGAAACAATGCCGAGGTTGGGGGAGGAATTGCGAGTCGTGCGGTCTACTATGCTGAGCAGGGGACTCATGCACTATTGACGATTGTGGGGAGTACCATCTCCGGGAATGTGGCGTCCACAAGTGGAGGTGGACTTCATAGCCAAGCGACCACGGAGAGTGCTGCCACGTTCACGATTCGCAATAGTACCATCGCTCGCAATACGGCAGCGGGTGGACCGGGAGGTGGGATCCATGTGATCGATAGTCCGGGGACGACTTCAACGCTCAACAGCGTCTTGGTTGCTGAGAATTCGGCCATTGGATCTGGGCAAGACCTCGAAGTCGCATCGCTGGTGGCAAGTTACACGCTGGTGGAAACGACGGGAGGGCACAGCCTGGTCCATGCAGCCAATGACAATCAGGTCGGCGTTGACGCATTGCTCACTGATTTAGCTGACAACGGTGGTCTAACGCTTTCTCATGGGGTCGCAAGTGGCAGTCCCGCGATTGATCAGGGGGCCAATCTTGATGGGTTGTACGGTGATCAGCGTGGCAGCGGCTTTGCGAGAACCGTTGATGATGTTTCTGTTGAAAATGCCGGTGATGGAACCGATATCGGTTCCATTGAAATGGGACAGGTCGGTGCCGCGTTTGATTTTGGCGATGCACCTGAATCCATCCTTGTCGGGGGTACGGAACGCTCCTACCCAACTCAGCTAGCTAGCGATGGGGCTAGGCATCAGGTGGTCGCGGGTGGCCCGCGGCTAGGAACGGTTGCGGCCGACCCGGAAGCGGATGCTTTTCCAGTTGCCACTGCTTCCGGGGATGATCTTGTTGGTTTTGATGATGAAGATGGACTCGCCGCTGATGAGATTGTCTTGACACCTGGCACCTCGATGCAGGACGTGATCCTGACCCACGATGGCGGCATCAATGGTGCGTTTCTAAATGTTTGGGTCGATCTGAACCTGGATGGGGATTGGAGCGATGCGGGAGAACAGGTTGTCGATGACATCGTGTTGGCAGCCGGCGTCTCATTCACGTCGTTGGCGGGTGTGACGGTGCCTGCTGAAATCGCAACCGGGACGACGTTTCTGCGAGCTCGAATCAGTACCGAGGCGGGACTTGATGCAACGGGTGCCGCGATGGATGGTGAGGTCGAGGATTTTGCTTTGGCTGTGGGTAGCCCACCCGCTCAAGTCGCTGATCTTTCTTTGACCAATGTTGTGAATGACTCGAATCCACAGCTCAACGAGACGGTTAGCTTCCTTGTTAGCATCCAAAATTCAGGGCCGGTCTCTGCAACAGGAATTGAAATCTCTGCATTGCTGCCTTTCGAACTCTATTTCGAGACCGCGCAGGCAAGCACCGGTGCCTATGATGATTTTGACGGGATCTGGCTGGTGGACCAGTTGTTACCCGGTCAATCTGCATCGTTGCAGATTAATGCGATTGTTGAAACGACGGATCCCGTTTCATTCACGGCCGAGGTGGTCGCTTCAGATCAGGCCGACACAGATTCGACGCCAGGGAACGGGATCAGTAGTGAAGATGACCAGGCAACCTCAGCACTTGGGACCTGCTTAGCTGCTGCGCCTTTGCATGTGGGGCTCAATCGTTTGCGTTATGCCTGTGCAACACCGGGCGCCTTCACGGGATTTGTTTCCGGTTCCGAGCGAGGATTGACAAATTTTTCGGATTACCAAGTGACGGTTGACATCGCTGATGCAAAACAAATGGCAATCGGGATCGCTGATGCCAATGGTGTTGCCGAAGTATTCTTTGAGTTGAATGAAACGACTGTTGGGGAGCCTTTTCTGGTACAGGCCTTTGAAATGTTTCCGGCGATTAAAAAGGGAAATACACTTTCACTGGGTGAAACCGAGCAGTTTCTGCATTCGGTGAGTGTCGGGCCGGGGGGTGAATCGTTGCAACGGGAAGTGATACAGCCCACTTTGGTTCAGGCCTTGATGTCTTGGCATGCTTCGGGGGCCGATGCACGGATGCTGCGTCAGCTCGCAGGTGTGAGTGTCACCATCACCGACCTTCCGGAAAACGTGCTTGCGCGAGCTGCAGGCCGCGCAATTGTGCTTGATCATGATGCAGCAGGGCACGGATGGTATGTCGATCCTACGCCGTGGGAGCATGGTGAATTCGGCGGGATGCAGAGCGGTGGCGACGCGACCAACAGTGCGGCAGCGGACCGAATCGACTTGCTGACAACCCTAACGCATGAATTTGGTCACTTGTTGGGATTCGATGATTCGCGACAACTCAATCACGTCATGCATCATGAGCTTGAGGTGGGACGACGGGTACTACCCGAAGTTGCCATTGCAGAGACGCATGGTTTTGACATCAACAGAGACGAACGGGTATCGAGTCTTGATGCGCTGGTGGTGATCAATGAGCTTTCAAACCAGAGTTTCCTGAAAACAGACGACAGGTTTTGGCATGGGCATCCGAATCTGGACTGGCTGCCCTTCGACACGAACATGGACGGATACCTAAGTACCATTGATGTGCTCGGCATTCTGAACCAGCTTTCGCGTGAACAGACTTCAGCGGGAGAGGGTGAACCTCTTCAGGCTGGAGTCTCTGGTGTGCTTAATGCCGCAACTGACGCTGCTGTGGACTCCGTTCATGCCCAAATCACCAGAGATGGAATTTGGACGGCATTGCGAGTTGACACGGACGTTGTGGTGGAACATGCCCATGGTCATTCTTCTGTTTTGCAGCACACTTCGGACAACAAACCGCGGGTGTATCGAGGCAAGGGTGAATTTGAGCAGTTTCTGGCCGTGGAACGAGTATCACTGATCAATGGTTCTGATACGGAATCGTTGACCGGATTGGATGTCAGCATGACTCAAGGAATGACAGCGGAAGAGATCATTCGGGCGAAGTTAGCCTGACGGGTTGATAAATAACCTGACATGATCGGAAGCAGGGCCGTCAGGTGTCGATCTGAGCAGATTACGTCCAGGTTGTAGGTCAACTGCGATGTGAACATGCCCGTCCCGTTCAAAGAATCTGTGCACTGTGAATTAAAAATGCCCGGCGATGCATACGCATCGCCGGGCATTTGAGTACAGGCCTGGACGGTTTTTGCGGTAAATGAACGCGCCTTATTCCTGTTCCGCCCGTGCTTTGGAAGCAGCTGCAAAGTCACCAGCAATCGCCTTGATAAGCTTTTCAGGGTCAATGTACTTGTTGATGGCCTTGTTGACACTTTCAACCGTTGCTGCCTCGATCTGGGCATCATGCTCAGCGTAATGAGCCATGGTGCGATCGTTAAACAACGTGGAAAGCAACTCGCTGGTCAAGGCACCATCACCGCTTCGGCGGACGCGTGCAGCTTGCAGGTAAGCAACTTTTGCCTGATCAAGTTCCTCCTGAGTGATCCCGTCTTCACGAAGTTTTTCCAGTTCTTCGATCATGACAGCCATGAGCTTGTCACGATTTTGCGGGTTTGTAATGGCGTAGAGAGTAAAATCGACGCGACTATCCTTTGCACGAGCTGAGATGCCACTGCGAACACCGTAAGACAGTCCTTCTTGCTGACGTACTCGATTGCCAAGTCGGCTACTGAGTGATCCACCGCCCAGGATGTAATTTCCAAGCACCAGCGAAGCGTACTCAGGGTCGGAGTCCTTGAGGTCGTATTGCTGGCTGCTGAAGAAAAAGGCGTTGGCTTTATCTGGCGTTTCAATGATGTCGAGCGACTGCTCAACGTCTGGGTGAGCTTTTCGGTCAACTCGAACGAAGGGTTGGTCAGTTTTCCAGTCGGCTAATTGAGCATTGATGAGTGATTTAAGTTCATCAGGATCAAAGTCGCCCACAGCAGAAACTTCCCCAGCCTGATTGCTCAGGAAACCAGCGTGCAGGTTGCGGATTTCTTCAATGGTGACATTTTTGTACATGTCGATTTCTTCTTCGGCTGACATCACATAACGCACATCGTCCTTGGGATAGGGCGACAAGGTGCGTCGAACACTGCGTGGGGCGAGCGACTGCGGTTCAGTCGTGCCCTGCTGCAGATTGGTGATGATTTGCCGACGCAGTACCTCAAGCTCATTGGCATCCAAACGCGGGTGGCGAAGCACGTCACCGAGAAGTGCGACGGCCTCTGGCAGGTATTCCCGTTTGGTTTTCAGACTTGCCTGTAATACACCAATGGTGGTGCTCATCGACATTTCAATCCGTAGGCGATTGAGTTCGTCCTGCAGTTCCGTGTAATCGTACTGTTCCGTTCCGCGGGCCATCAGAATTCCGAGCAGTTCAGTGGCACCGATCTTATCCTTCAGAGTATCACCGGTTCCGAACCGTAAGGTAAGTTGCATGGAAACTGTTTCTCCACGCGTTTTCTTGGGCAGGAAGGCGTACTCGAGGCCGCCCGTTAGCTTTCCACGCAACGTGCGTTTTTCAATCGCGGTTGGCTCAGGATCGATCTGTTCTCCAGCGGCCACTGCTTCACGCCCTTTGTAGCCCTTAAGCATTGACGCGATATCTGGAGCTTCAGGAATGCTGACTCGATCCGATTCCTCACTGGGGATGAAAAGACCCGTGGTCCGGTTGTTGCGGACAAAGTACTTTTCTGCAACCTGCTGGACTTGTTCACGAGTCAGGGACTCAATTGCGTCACGATACAGGAAGTAGAGTCTCCAGTCGCCTTGCGCAGCCCAATCGCTGAGTGAAATGGCAATGCGGTCGGAATCAGAAGTTTCAAGTTCGCGAGCTTTCAGAATCTGCTGGACCGCTCGCTTGACTTCTGTTTCCGTGACGGGGTCATCACGAAAAGACTGTTCGACAATCTCACTCATTTTCAGACGAGCTTTCTCCAGCGACCCGTCGCCAGGAACCTCGGCCAAAGTCATGAATAAGCCAGGCTCTGCAAACGCATTGGCCAATGCGTAGACGCTGGTCGCAAGTTCGGTTTCCACAAGGCCCTTGTACAAGCGACCTGTTGGTTGGTCACTCAGGATGTAGACCAGGGCTTTCGCAGCGGCATAGTCTGGGTGGCTGCCAGCAGGGATGTGATAAGCATTGCCCACCAACTGTGTCTCGCCGACACGTCGAACAACAACCGTGCGTTCGCCGTCTTGTGCGGGCTCCGTTGTGTAGGTGTCATCAAGGGGAACCTCTGGATTGGAAAGAGCACCGAAATACTTCTCGAGGTAACCGAGGGCGTCTTCCTCATCAAACTTGCCCGCGACGATAACCAACACGTTGTCGGGGCGGTAAAACTTGCGATAAAACTGCCTCAGTTTGACTACCGGGACGCGTTCGATATCGCTTCGATTACCAATCGTGGTTTGACCGTAGTTGTGCCACTCGTAAGCTGCCGCTTGCATCCGCTGCATCAAAACGCGGAAAGGTGAATTCTCACCGCTCTCAAACTCGTTGCGGACAACGGTCATCTCTGAGGCAAGGTCCTCACCTAGAATCTTGCTGTTGACCAGACGGTCTGCCTCAAGCTGGATCGCAAATTCCAAATTGTCGCCCGTGGCGGGCAGCGTTTCGTAGTAGTTGGTACGGTCCATCCAGGTTGTTCCATTCATGGAACGGCCAGCACCACGATCTTTCAAGGCCTTTGGAATGTCCGGGTTCGTAGGGGTGCCTTTGAACAGCATGTGTTCCAACAGGTGCGCCATGCCAGCCTCACCGTATCCCTCGTGGCGGGAGCCAACGAATACAGTCATGTTGACGGTCACCACTTGCTTACTTGCATCGGGAAACAGCAGGACGCGAACTCCGTTTTTGAGCTCGTACTCGGAGATTCCCTCGACTTCGGTGACTTTCATGATGGTTCCATCAGCTGGTTGGGCAGTGTCTGCCCGGCCTTTTTCGGCCTTCTGGGGAGGATCGTCTGCTTGCAATGCTGAGACGGTAAAAATGCTGCAGCCTAAGAGGAATGCAACCAAATTTGGATGCACCTTGAACGCTGGCTTCTTGACTGTGGGGTGTATTTGCTGCAGGGCCACTGCCATACTCCTTGGAAATGTTCGGATCGTCGATTTCACCTCGTCGTTCACGAATTGTAGCGAGGCAACAAGCAACCGATAACAGGACGTGGCGGGTTATTCATGGACAACTACAACGTTCAGCGTGATCATGCTGATGGACCACGAGATTGGGTCCGTGTTGACCTCAATGAAACCCTTCGGGATGGCCAGGCGACGGAGGTCATGATCAAAGAAAGAGTGATCGCGGTGTTTCGCCATGATGGCGAGCTTTTTGCGATGGATGGCATGTGTGCGCACCAAGGCGGGCCTGTCGCAGAAGGGCAAGTTGAACACGGCTGTGTCACCTGCCCGTGGCACGGATGGCAATATGAGCTGAAAACAGGCATTCAGACGATCAACCGTCAACCACTGCAACAGACATTTCAAGTACGCGAAAATGACGGAACAATCGAGATTCTGATTTGACTTCTTTTTCGTAGTGATGCCTAGCGATCGCCCCATTCGGCTGCAAATTGCCCTATCTGCCTGTTTGTCCCGTCTTGTTGCAGTGGCTGGGGACTCAGTGGCCGGCACTTGGCATTGGTTACTTACCTGGCATTGGTTACTTCTTCAAAACCACGACCCAGACATTCTGAAGCTCACGTACGTGAGACAAGGTGTAGCCCGGATACTTCGCTTGGGCCTTGGCAATCGCTGCAGACCTCGAGTATTTCTTCGGGACATGCATCGTGGCGAGTTCTGGGACTGGAGCGGCAACCGCTGGGTTTGCGATTGCTATTCCTTCTGCCGCGGCCACGGGGTTCATGCCGACCAATGAAGCGGCAACAAGGATGCCTGCCTGGAATACGTTGTTCATGTGATTTCATACCGGTGAGCGAAACGCTGTCGAAGTTACACAACATCGTGTTGGACATTGCCACAAAGATCCCCATGCACCGCGAGGTCCACCGAGGGTAGCTGACTGGCGGGATCCCGCTGTTATCTTTGTCAGCTTGGCGCATTTTCAGTTCATGGCATCGACTTACTGGCATCGACTGGCGGTACGCTCAGGCTGTGTGTTTGCCGATAGCTACCAATATCGCGGGACTGCGGTGTGATGCCACTGACAAACGCCCCGCGCGCTCGTCAGTCAGGGGACTCAGGACGATGTCCCTAGGGTCTATTTCCCCCTTTATCAGTATTGCCGACGAACCAAACCAAACTCAATCGACGGGGAATCCACGCTTTCGCAGCAGGGCGCTGGTGTCGACATCGCGGCCGCGGAACCTGCGAAATCCTTCTGCCGGGTCAATCGTGTCACCGATGCTCATCACGTTGTCATGCAGGCTTTTGGCAACATCCTTGTCGTAGAAACTGCCGGCTTCGACGAAACGCTCGGCAGCGTCTGCGGTCAACGCATCCGCCCACAAGTAGCTGTAATAGCCAGCAGAGTAGCTGTCGCTACTGAAAATGTGCATGAAGTGCGGGGTGCGATGACGCATCGGCAATTCGCTGGGCATTCCCATCTCGGCCAACGTGTCTCGCTCAAATGCATCGGGATCAATGTCATCCGAACCCGCCAGATGCAATTTCATATCCATCAAAGCGCTAGCCAGGTACTCGACCGTGTCAAAGCCCTGATTGAAGGTGGAGGCTTTTTTGATTTTATCGAGTAGGTCCTGAGGAATCGGTTTGCCTGTCTTGTGATGAATTGCGAACTGATTCAGGATCTCCGGCGTTTCCAGCCAGTGCTCGTTGATCTGTGATGGGAACTCAACGTAGTCACGCGCGACTGAAGTGCCTGATTGGGATCGGTAGTTGACTTTTGAGAGCAGTCCGTGCAAGGCGTGACCGAATTCATGGAACAGGGTCACGGCATCGTCCCACGAAATGAGAACAGCTTCGCCATCAGCACCTTTGATGAAGTTTGAGTTGTTGGAAACGATGGTGGTGATGGGCTTGCCCATGTTTTCTTGCGCTCGGTAGTCCGTCATCCACGCTCCACTGCGTTTACCTTCGCGCGCATAGGGGTCGAGGTACCAGAGTCCCACGTGTTTGCCATCGGCATCGGTTACTTCCCATACGGTCACATCGGGATGGAAAACGGGGATGCCGCTGAGTTGTTTGAAGTGCAGACCGTACAGTTGTGTTGCGGCCCACATCATTGCTTCTCGCAGTTTGTCGAGTTGCAGGTACGGCTTGACTTCATTGAAGTCGAGATCGTATTTCGCTTTGCGGACCTTTTCAGCGTAGTAGCGGTAGTCCCAAGGTTCGATCTTGATTTTTGCTCCCTCTTCGTCCGCGATCGCTTGCATGTCGGCTACTTCCTCACGAACTCTTGCAAGTGCTTTGGGCCAGACTTTCATCATCAGGTCCATGGCTGCTTCGGGCTTCTTGGCCATGGTGGGTTCCATTCGCCAGTGAGCATGCGTTTCGTATCCCAGCAGTTTTGCCCGTGCGGCGCGTAACTTCAGGATTTCGGCAATGATCTTGTTGTTGTCGTATTTATCGCCGTTGTCGCCGCGACTGTAGTAATTCCGCCAAACTTTTTCGCGAAGCGGGCGGTTGCTGGAATAGGTCAGGAACGGATCCATTGACGATCGCGTGTTGGTGATCGCCCAGTCGCCGCCTTTGTTGTCTCTGTCCTTTGCGGCGTTGGTCATGGCAGCAATCACGCTGTCTGGCAAACCTCCGAGTTCAGATTTGTCTTTGATCCACGTCACGTAACCTTTTTCGTCCGCCAGCACATTTTGGCTGAAATCGGTGAACAGACGTGCGAGTCGCGTGTTCATTTGTGACAGTTTTGCCTTGTCGCTGCGGTTCAGCTTCGCACCTTTTCTGAGGAACGTCTTGTAGGTGTCGTCTACCAAACGGCGTTGTGCGAGGTCAAAGCTGCCGTCCTTCATCGCCGCGCTCTCGTAAACAGTCGAAATCCGAGCGAACAGTTCTTTGTTTTGGTAAACGCTGTCCTCGTATTCAGAAAGCTTTGGCACGATCACCTTTTCTATATCCGGAATGGGACCCACGTTGAGATTGGATGCATAGACGAAGAAAATTGCCTCCAGCCTGCTAAGTGTGCGGCCTGAGCGTTCCATTGCAACGATCGTATTTTCGAAACTGGGTTTCTCCGCGTTGTCAGTGATCGCTTGGATGTCGGCGTTCGACTCATCAATGGCCGCATCAAAAGCCGACACGAATTCCTCTGAACGCACGAGGTTCCAAGGGGGAACGCCACCGTGGGGCCCAGTCCATGGTTTAAGCAGGGGCGAGTCAAGTTTCATCTTTTTTGCAGCTCCGGGAGCCTGACCAAAGGTTGAGTGAGAAGAAAAAGTGATCGCGACTGCAATGGACAGCGCTGTGAATAGGCAACGGGTCACGTGAGTCATCCTGGGAAGAGGCGTGTACACAAGTTGGGAATGACCCACAGTCTAGCAGGTTGCGCCCCTGTTTTGGTTGGCGAAAACTGCACCTGAGCTGGTAACTCAGGGGGGGCTGAGCAGGAAAAATGACGACGCTAACGAGCCGAGGTTATCGCAGTGAGGATTCTGAAACGATGGGTCGCAGGATGCAGCAGCGACTCATCTTCGTGAGATATTTGGGTTGTCCCGTGTCGGGCAAGGCGGGTTGGCGAACTCTCGTCGTCGTTTCAGAGTGAGTGAGCGTCAAGGTTACGAAGCGTGAAGTGTCTTGGTCCAACAGCTACCTTCATCGACCACCTTGAATTGCAAAGCTTGAAGCTGTTCGATGAGCTCGGCCTGGCCACCGTCGACGGCCGTTTCTACGGTTTGAATATTCCGCTGGTTCAGGGAATGAATCAAAGCACCGATCAGATACGACTCGGCCGGTTGCAAGATGCCCAAAGAGTGCTGGCGGTTCAAGTCCAGGATGGCGGCCGACGGCGACATCACCTCAGCTTCTGGATCGCTGAACCAAATTGAAACCGAGGCAAGGCGTGAGCCTCCGCGTTCTTTGAGCTCGGCTGATTCGATGTCCACGTGTCCTAGGCTGGCGGCGACACGGGGGTCATTGGGTAAGGTTGGGGTACAGATGATTTGGGTGTTCCGCCTGAATTGCAGAGCTGATCGGTTGACTGGAGGGCGATACTGGGAAACGGACGCTATCATCCGAAGGTGTGGCTTCCCTGGAGCGTAACCGCCTTGTTGGAGAAACGAATTGCTGCGGTAGTCTGACTGCGGGATTCCGATACCAAAGCCAATCGGTTCGAGGCCGGCGTAGCCACGCTGGTCATCACGAACCAGTCCGATGCGAATCTGTGAGGTTGACTGAGGAGCGTTTTCTATTGCCGCGAGGAGTCGCAGAGCAACCGCGTCGTCGTTGCTGCTTGCTAAACACAACGCAGGGACGATCGTGACCTTACCATTTTCATGGGATGGGTCGCAGTGGGGCGGAGCAAAATGGCACCAACCTCTGATCGAGCCCTGCGACTCTGCCACCAACAGTGTTGCGGGGTCAAAGAACGTGCGTGCAAGCACGGCCTGCTCAAATTTCGCCTGATTCACATATGGGGGTGGTCCAGCCGTCGACCAGTGCTCGACCCAAATCCGAACCAGATCAGGTAAATCGGCGTTTTGGAATGGGCGGATGTTCAAGGTGAAGTCGTCACGTGTCAAACAAGGCATGCGAATGAATTCAGGCAACAGATGCAAGAGAATTCAGGCCATGCTTATGTCGGAGGAATCGACGTGGGGTTGTGGTAGCCCTGATGGGCAGCAACCTCGAGGTAATTCGGCGTGACTCAAGCATTTTTTGCCGGCCAGTGGCATGATGCCATAACCGGGGACGCAATTGAAGCCGTCCAGTCTGTGAAAGTGAAAAACGGCGGGGAAACACGCCCGCGCTTCCCCGCCGTTTATTCATCAACCCGCGAGAAAAAGTCGTTGCCCAATCGGTTGCAATCCCACACCACAACCAATTTTGCTACGACCCGCTCAGTCGAGCGCGGGCCTCCCACATTGGTCGACCCCCGCCGGTACGAAACTGAATCGGCCAATATTGCCTGTCTCTAGGCTCGGAACTGACGTTTGTCGGCGAAAGAGGGATCATGACGGCAAAAAATAGGGGACATGCCGGTTGTTCCGATTACGACGGCCACGCAATTCTCGTGATCACACCCATTCTCCGCGATTTCGTCCGCTGCTCGCTGCGATTGTTACTACTGAAGCGAAATCACGTTTGATTCCTGCTGCAACCATTGTTCTCGCTGAAGGGATCTGAGGACTTGGTTCGTACGTTCGTAAGCCGGTCGCCCAGTGTCTTGCTTCCCAGTGTCTTGCTTCCCAGTGTCTTGCTTCCCAGTGTCTTGCTTCCCACCAACCATTCGGCTGTGAGGTCCGTACAAGATGCAGTGAAGCGGTCGGTACGAACGCAGCACTGAGCATGATGGGACAGAACGGGTGAACTTCGCATCGGTGGGGTTAATTCCATGGTACTTGATTTGCTTCGGACGATTCACTGCTCACTGCTCGCTGTGTGTGACAGGGTGGATACTGGAACTGCTGACCGCCAAGCGATTCTCGGCAACTAAATTGGAAGTGTCATGTTGCCAACCCAGAAACGGGGATCTGCCTCAGGTGAACTGCGGTTTCGAGCCGCCTTGGGCAACGTGGATTGCCGGGTGGGAATGTCCCTTGTGCCGGTTGGCATCTGTCTCGAAATGGCAAGATGAAACCCGCTCGCAAATGCTAGCTTTCTTGCGGCGTGGTGCACTGGCGTCACCGGCAGGGGAAGGGGGCATGTTATCGCTGATTCTCGGTGCGTGATGTTTTCGTTGTGTGTTCTTGTTCTCTTGCTTGCAGCAAGAATCACTCTTCCCATGATCCGGTAATTCCGTTGGAATGTGGTTTGAGTTTCACGGTCGGGCATGAAGCCCACCGCTGAGCCTGGGGTAGTGCGTGTTAACGCGCTACCTGATCGGTCGGCAAAATCGGTCGGCAAAACAGTCAAGCGGTAAGTCATTCCAGGGATGGGAAGCTTTCATGAGTTCAGCAGACAACGCGGTACGTGGCGTTTCACGGCAGCTTTTCGATCTTGTTTGTCATCAAAATGGGCGAGAACGGCCCACCTGGGTTGTTTTTTTGACGAGGCATGTCGCTGCTTTGAACTGGATGCGGATATCGAGCTGGTTATTTCTTTGTTTGCTATTGGTCGTTCAGCAGCCTGACCCGGCAAGTGCGGTGGATACCGCTTTGATGCCGCAGGTCTCTTCTGGTGGTCAGGCCGGCACAGAGGCACAGCAGTCTGCGCCTGATTTTTCAGGAATTCAGGCAGAATGCCGTGTGAAAATCAAGAGTCTGCAAGATGAGATGTTGGTTTCCCGAGCGAATCAAAAGGCTGTACGGCCGCAGCTCACGAAGGAGCTTGAGCTGTGGGGCAGTCTCGAGATCATCGTGGAGGAGTGGCGGTTGGCGTACGAAGACCGCTCACGTCATGAGTCAGGCTTGGCAACCAATTCAGAAAGCGTCAAGTTGTCTCGCTCGTCGCCAACTTCGTTTCTTGAGGTTGATGAGTTGCGAGCCCGTCGGGTTGCAGTGACCAGTTCGCTTAATTCACTTCAGTTGGAAGTGGTCTCAGAACAACGAATCGCGAATGGGCTCAGCGAGGAGTTTGAGAACGCAGAACAGGAACAGCGTAAAGCAACGGAAGCTTTGGGCAACAGTTCGGTGGAACAGCATTTTGCTCTGCAGCAACAAATCATTTTGCAGCAGTTGGAAAGCCGGGTGTTGAAAGCGAATCTTGATTTGCACCGTGAGAGAATCAACCTGCTGCAGACGCATGAAAAAGATGCGGTTTCCGAGATTGAAAGACTTGATGCACTGGTGAACGCTCCCTCGAGCCAGTTCAAGTTTTCCAAGCGAGAGCTTGATGAGCGAGTGACGATTCTCGACAAGTTTGAACAGCAGGTGCGAATGCAGTTGTCTACCCTCGACACGCAAATGCGTGAGATCATGATGCGGAGGCACAATGGGACAGCGTTTAGCGAATCCAACTATGAAATCGTTCGAGAAGAGTCTCAGTTGCTTAGAGACCTGCTCAGTAACACGAGTCTGTTTAAAGAGTGTTGGCGTCGCAGGTATGAACTATCGAATTTTGATGTCGCCGCGAGCGACATCGAACAGTGGTTGGAAGATGGAGAGCAGTTGAGCCTGCAGGTTGCGCAGATTGATGAAAAATTACGATTAAGGACGCGGCAGCGGAGAGAAGCGTTGTCGCTGTTGACGCGGGCCGCTGGCACTGTCAGCAGCGTGACTGGTAATTCGCTAAGCCTGACGGGAGAGCAACTCGATGCAGACACCCTGGCTCGCATTGAAGAACTGGAAAATGTGCTCAATTTTTATGGGGGCATTCAGGTGCTTGCGACGTCAGGTGGCCGGCTCTGCCATTTGTTTCTGGAAGATTTGCGAGCAGAGCAGGATGCGTACTCATTTGCAGACAATGCCGAATTGTTCTGGGGATGGGTAATAGCAGCTTGGGAGTTCGAAATTACCGAAAGTGATGGCAAGGCAATCACGGTCAAGAAAGTTGTGATTGGTTTGGCGTTGCTGTTGTTTGGTTACCTGCTCAGTAGAGCGTTAGCTTCAGTGGTTGCCTATAAAGTTCTGCCACGGTTTGGGGTCAGCCATGCTGCAGCGTCTGTGCTCAGATCGGTCATGCTCTACGCCATGATTGTGGGCTTGTTCTTTGTCTCGCTTGACATCGTCAACGTGCCCTTAACGTTCTTTGCATTCTTTGGCGGTGCCGCTGCGATTGGACTTGGTTTTGGTAGCCAGAATCTGCTCAATAACTTTATCAGTGGATTGATCTTGCTCGTGGAACGCCCAATTCGTGTGGGAGATCTTGTTAATGTTGATGGAATTGATGCAAACGTAGAACACATTGGCGCACGAAGCACGCGGGTGAGGACCGGTTCGAACCTTGAGATTCTTGTTCCCAACAGTAAGTTCCTTGAAAATAACGTGACCAATTGGACCTTGTCCGACACTCGGATCCGCACCAGCGTTAGTGTTGGGGTTGCGTATGGTTCGCCCGTTGCTGAAGTAATCGAGCGACTGAAGCAGGTAATCCGCGAACAGGACAATGTGCTGCTGAACCCCGAGCCGATTGTCTTGTTTCAGGATTTTGGAGACAGTTCACTCGCATTCGAAGTTCATTTTTGGGTTCAGATGAAACGCATCATGGATGGCGCAAAAGTTCGCAGTAGCGTGCGGGCAGCGATTGATGAGGACTTTCGGAAGGCAGGGATCGTGATAGCGTTCCCACAAAGAGATGTGCACATCGACATGAGCTCACCGTTGGAAGTGCGGCTCAAGAATGATAAGGACGAGACGCTGACCAGTGAGAAGGTTGGTGATTCAAGAATCGTCAGTGGTGTGCACCGCTTGCGGCGGGTGGGCTGAGATTCGCCGTGGGCAGGAGATGCCCCCCATCGTCTGTTGGTTCGCTCGCAACGTACTCATCCCACTAAGGCAGGCGAGCCGAACCGCGCGACCGTGTTGGCCTTTGCGAGGTCACTGTGTCGTGGGGTCGATCCCGTCTGCGCTGGGTGATCTGGTCATGGATCGCCGCAGATGATGAGCTCTCAACTAGACAAAGAGATGGATCGCGACTTTGCTGCGTCCCGTTCAGGATGT
>Ga0315321_10000559_pt1 | contig 27808 bp, 21 predicted proteins | sample M180m21515metaG_FD_203464 | JGI IMG/M metagenome (GOLD analysis project Ga0315321, IMG submission 203464) | Ammonia-oxidizing marine archaeal communities from Monterey Bay, California, United States - M1 80m 21515 | ecosystem: Environmental > Aquatic > Marine > Intertidal zone | place: USA...
CGTGCGTCAATAAAGTCGGCTTTGACGCCAGCGGTCAGCTTACCATCGCCATCAAAGTCGACGCCTGTGGTCATCTCGGCGTTGTTCTCTTTGAGCCCGGATTTCGGGATGTAATGACCCTTATCGCGATCGCCGACGAGCCAGTTTAGCGCTGGCTTACGCTCGAATTCGAGAGCCTTTGCGCCCGACTCATCACCTCGGCTGGTCTTGAGCGAATCGAGTTTGTCCAAGGCGCCATCTTTTGCCCAGAGGTGCGTGCGGGGGTTACCGTCAGCGTTGCCGCTACCGGCCATTGGCCAATAGGTGGTCGTCCAAGGAGCTGTTTTGGCTTTCACGTTGTTTTGAGGATCCGAAGGATCTAGTTTGTATTTGTTGACCTCGACCGAATCGCTCAAGCCGTCGGCGTCGGTGTCGACCAAGCGAGGGTCTGAACCGATTTTGAACTCATGCGCGTTGCTCAGTCCATCTTGATCAAAGTCGCCAGACGGGTTGGCCTTGAGCGGCGCATCAAAATCGGGGTTGAGGAAGCGCTGCAGGTCGAGTTTTGCTCCGGCCTCAAACAGATCAGCGTGTTTGGCTAATACTTTGTTGAGCTCGGCTTTCTCATTGGCGGTGACGCCGGGCCCGTCTTGGGCTGCGTTGATCAGCTTCTCGACGTCTGCACGCTTGAAAGCGCCTGCGGTCGCCATGGTATTGGCTAGGTTTGAAATCTTGTTGGGCATGTTGAACACCTTTCGATCTGAGTATGCTGCTAATTCAGGCAGCAAAGAGTCAAGTAGAGTAAGCTCACCCCTTATCGGAGAAGGCATGCTCAAGTTGCGGCCTATCCGCAAGACGTCCGATGCATTGAGTCTTTGGGGTCGGCCTGGTCTTGTGCGCCGGCTGGGTGTACCTGCGAAGGGTGCGATGACTTGTGAGGTTCGTCATGAGCGCCGAATCCCTAAATTTGCGCGGCGAAGTGTGCCCGATGACCTTTGTGCGCGTCCGTTTGTGGCTTGAACAGGCTGCTATCGGTTCGGAGCTGAGCGTTGAGGTCGATTATCAGCCCGCAACCCAAAGCATTCCACGGAGCCTGGCGATCCTCGGGCAAGAATTGGTCGCTCTGGATGAAATATCTGATGGGGTTTGGCGCTTGGTCTTGCGCAAAAACGTGCTCGACCCCACCGAGGAAACCCAGGAATTAATGGAGCAGAAGTCTTATGGTTGAACACAGTGAGCGCCGCGAAAGCGTTCGTGTCCCGATGGATTTCCTGGTCGCCTCACCGAGCGGTCAATGGACCCAAGTAGGTGGCGATTTATCGATCAATGGGATGTGTTTGAAAGGCCTGTCACCTTATCGATTTATGCCGCTGATTTCGGTGTCGGTGCAGCTCCCTGACGAGCTCCAGCCACGGCGCCTACAGGCGGTCATTAAACGTTATTTCATCGCTGATGATCAGGTTCAAGCGGCGGCAACTTTTGAGGCGATGAACTTCGACGCAGAGGTCGCGATTGCGCGCTGTATTGATGCTTATAGACCGTGACCATTAGCACTCGGCGCATCGAGCTCCCTTTACCCTGGGGTGGATCGGTTTATCCAACGCTCATCGACAGCCCGTCCGCTCGAATTTTGATCGATTGTGGTCACACGTCTCGTGCGAGCAACGAGGCTTTGATCAAGGGGCTCGCCGATCGACCGCCAGATCTTTTGCTGATGACGCATGCGCATCAGGATCACTACGGCGGATTACCGATTCTTGCAGAGCATTACCCGGGGCTGCCTGTGTACGCGGCTCGCTGCGCGCAGTCCTATTATGAAGACCAACGCGCCACCGTGTTGGCGCACAAAGATCACTTGGCGGGTTTTGCTCGAAGAGTTGGCGTCGAAGGGCCGATCCTTGCGCAGCTGCTAAAGGGCTATGATCGCATCGCTCAGAGCGGCTGCACGACCCGCCTTGAGCGGCTCTTAGATGACGGCGACGAAATTGAGGTCGGCGGGATCGAAATTCGGGTTCATCACCACCCGGGACATCACCACCACCATTTGGTCTTCGAGCTTGAGCAGGTGGGCAGCGTCGTCTCGGGCGACAACGTGTTCGCTGGGAACTTAGCGCCTCCTGAGGTTCGTTTTGATGATCAAGGCAAGCGCATCTCGTCGCTGCCGGTCTTGCTTGAGTCTTTAGACCGGCTCGCTCTGATTGGCGGTAGAGCGCTGCCCTCGCACGGCGAAGAGCTCCCCGATGTATCGCTCGTCGCTCGACGCGCAAAAGCCGCTTATCAGCGAACCGCTTTGCGCGTCTCAAGAGCTCTGGAGTTGTGTGACGAGGCGCCTGACCTGCCCGCTCTGTTAGCGGCTGTTTTTGGTGAGGTTCCTTTGCCTTTTGTCGGTTTAAGGTTGGGATTTTTACTCGGTTATGCGGACTTGGTTGGAGCCGGAGATAATTATCGATGAACCCGCGAGATCGTTTAGCCCTAGCTCTTGATGTTCCCAGCGCAAAAGAGGCGCTTGAATTGGTGGATTTAACCATCGATTCAGTCGGTGTGTTTAAAATAGGGATGCAGCTATTTTACGCAGAGGGTCCTGAGCTTGTACGGCAGATTAAGGCGAGCGGGCGGAAGGTGTTTTTGGATCTTAAACTGCACGATATCCCCAACACGGTCGCCTCAGCGGTTCAAAGTCTGGCAACTTTAGAGGTCGACTTTTTAACGCTCCACGCCGGAGGGGGACCAGCGATGCTGCGCGCGGCGCAGCGCGTCGCTGGACCGATTCGTTTGCTCGCGGTGACGGTGCTGACCAGTATGGATGAACAAGAACTCGGCGCGATCGGAGTTCAAGATACGCCCAAGGATCAAGTTCATCGCCTCGCCCAGACGGCGGCAGACTCAGGGATCAGCGGTTTGGTCTGTTCGGCGCTCGAGGCAGCCTCGCTGCGGCAGGTGCTCGGGCAACACGCTTATTTGGTCTGCCCGGGTATCCGACCTCAAGGTAGTGATGTGGGCGATCAAAAGCGTATTGCCACTCCATCACAGGCGCTTAAGGATGGCGCCGATTTGTTGGTGGTAGGGCGACCCATTCGCTCTGCCGCTGATCCTCGAGCGGCAGCTCAGCGTCTAGTGGAGAGTATGCGATGAGCGAGATCGTCTTTGGTATTCATGCGGTGCGAGAAGCGCTGGGTTCGGGGAGAGGGCAGCTGTTGATCGTGCAAGCGAGCAACCCGCGCCTTGAGGACCTTCAAGAACAAGCTAAGCGCATAGGGATTAAGGTTCGACCTGCGGCGCGCCAGGAGCTCGACCAGCGCAGCGCCGGGGTTCGCCATCAAGGCGTCGCGCTCGAGGTGCGTAGTTTTGATTACGCCGATGCGGACAGCTTATTAGAGCACGCAGGCCCGATCATCGCATTAGACGGGGTCGAGGATCCTGGAAATTTAGGCGCGATCATTCGATCGACCTACGCACTCGGCGGCGCTGGCGTGGTGATTCCAAAGCACGGCGCTGCGCCGGTGACCCCAGGGTGCGAGCGCGCCTCAGCAGGCGCTGCGTCTCTTTTGCCTGTCGCTCAAGTCACAAACCTGGCTCGCACTCTTGATGAGTACAAAAAGGCAGGCCGCTGGATCTTTGCTGCTGATGTCGGTGGCCGAGGGGCTCTTGATGACTTTGATCTAACCGAACCTTTGGTCTTGGTTTTGGGCAGCGAAGCGAAAGGGATACGGCCGGGCGTTCTCAAGCGCTGCGACGCGGTCTTTCGCTTGCCGATGCTGCGTGACTTTGAGAGCTTAAACGTCAGCGTGAGCGCGGCGTTGTGTCTGGACGCGGTGCGGCGTTATTCGGTGTAGCGCGCAGGCGGTCTCGCATCGCTTTGGCTCGGTTAAGGCTGAGCTGCTCATTTTTTAGTGATGCATGGTTTGGAAGAAAAGAAAGCGCCGTATCTAGGCGTTTTTGGGCGTCTTCTAAGCGGCCTTGCTCTTTGAGGATCATCAGCTGGTTACGCCAATAGCTCAGCTCGAGTGGGTCTACTTTTCCTGCTCGTTCAAACGATGTTAACGCCGCCGCAAATTGACCCTTGAGGTAGAGACTTGAACCTAAGTTGTTGTGCAGCTCAGCGTCGTGCGGGCTGTGGACTAGCCCCTTTCGGTATTGGGCGATGGCGGCGTCAAAGCGCTCGAGGCCGTGCAGCGCCATCCCCATCCCGTTATGCGCTTCGAGCATGCTCGGCTGCAGCGTCAGCGCACGCTGATAAAAGGTGACAGCCTCTTTGAGTTTGCCTTCTCGGCGCAACAGGTCACCAAGACGAGCTTCAGCGACGGGGTCAGGTGTGCCCGCCTCTAGCCCCTGGCGAAAGGCAGCCCGCGCCTCTTCGTTTCGTTTAAGGCTCATCAGCGTCTCACCAAGAGCGGTATGGAGCTGTCCGTCGTGAGGTCGACGTCCGATCGTTTGACGCAGGAGCTCAACCGCCTGCGCGCGGCGCTTGGTCGCCATCAGGTGATGCGCATAATTGCGCGCTAGCGCCGAATGCTCAGGGTTTTCCTTGAGCCCTTGTTTGAGCAGCGCAACCGCTCGCGTTCTCTTTCCTGCAGCGAGCCAAGCCATGGCGGTATCGTTGGTCAAACCACCGTGCCGCGGCCAGGTCTGTCGCGCCTTGACCAGCACCTTCAAGGCGAGCTGTTTTTTGCCCAAGGCGCTTAGAGAAGCGGCAAAAGCCAGCTGAACTTCAACGTCAGCGGGTTGCTGCTTTTGCGCCGTCTTGAGGACCTTGATCGCCTCTTTGGCTCGCCCTGCTCGGCTCAGCGCAATACCCAGCTCAGCTGGGTTCGACCCGCGCTCTCGAAACAAGCCGATGGCCTCGGCGCTGCGGCCTAGGTCGGTGAGTATTTTACCCCGAAGCCGCCGAACAGCGAGTCGTTGGTCATCATCTCTCGCCTCAGACTCTGCTTGTTTACTCGCTTTGAGCGCCTCAGGCAGCCGAGCCTGCATGCGCAGACAGCGCGCCCGAACAAAGAGCAGCTCGTAGCTGACGGATGCCTGCTGGCTGTTGAGTAAAGTGAGCGCCTCTTGCGCGCGCCCAAGTTCAAGCAAAAGACGCGTCTCAAGCAGCAACTCGTCCTCTGTGTTACCCGGCATTTGACGCGCTTGTTTGGCTTGTAGATAGGCCTCCTTCATCGCTCCGGAGTGCCGCAAAGCTACGGCTAAATTATAGGCGACCACACGGTTTTTAGGCTGCTCTGAGCGTAGTTTTTTTAATATCGAAACCGCCTGGTCTGTCCGCCCTGACGATAAACTTACCACCGCAAGATCCCGCCGGATTTCTGCGCTGTTGGTGGGCGCCCCTTTGAGAGCTCGCTCTGCCTTCTGCCACTGTTTTTTACCCATGTAGACGTGCGCAAGGGCTCGGCGAAGGTCCTCGTTTCCTGGCGAGCGCTGAAGCATTAGCTGCAGCGCTTTGATGACCTTATCGCCCTCACCAACATGCACACGAGCGATGGCTTCGGCTTCTTGGTAGCGCTGATTTTTAGGCTCTAGATCACTCGCTCGAGTGTAGGATTTTAGGGCTTCTTCGTGTCGGTTGAGTTGAGCCAGTATGTAGCCATTTAGGTGGTGGCTTGCTGCTCGTTTGGGGCTGATTTTCAAGCTCGTCGAGAGCGCCTTGAGCGCCTGGTCGGCTTGCTCGATGCCTCCATCGATTAGGATGTAGGCTCGCAGATAAAAAGCGTGCGCGTTGCCTTGATCAAGGCGAATCAATCGATCAAGAATTGCTAAGGCTTCTTTCGGGTTTTTGAGCCGCCCCAAGACATCAGCATAGTCATGTAAGCAGACGACATCTTTCGTTGTTTTTGAGCCAAAACGCAGATGAACGGCGGCGTCTCGATAACGCTTCATCGCCAGCAATAAGCCACCATAAATGCACCGAGCTTCTCCGTCTTGTGGTCTAAACCCAAGATAGCGCTTCCAGGCTTTGCTGGCATCAATTTGGCGCTCGAGGTTGGTGTAGGCGCCGGCGAGGTTGCGCCACGCTTGAGGTGAGCGGGGCATCAGAACTACAGCCTGTGCAAAGGCTTGCGCTGCGTCTTGGGTCCGCTCCACCTGCATCAAAGCCACCCCAAGATTGCCGAACCCTTCACCGTCTGATTTGAGTTTGGATAAGGAGCGCATCAAGGGTTCGACCGCGCCCGCTGCATCGCCTGCGTGCAAACGAGCTCGTCCGAGCAGCCCAGCAACCACAGGGTCGTTCGGGTATTTTTTAGCTAAAGGCTCAAGCATTTTGAGCGCGTCTGCCATTCGGCCCCGCTGCAAAAGGGTCGTGATCTCTTGCATCTGCGCGGCGCTCAAGGCCGCAAGCAGCAACCCAAGAACCAGTCCATGCATCGCTTATTGACCGAGCGTTAGCCGGGCGATTCGCCCGCGGTTGTCTTTATCTTGGCGCCCAGGGTCAGCTTTGCTGACGCGCATCCGCCGTTTGTCGATGTAGAAGCCGGTCCAAACCACGTAATCAGCTCGCGGGTGACCGTGCGTTGCGATGTAGGTCGTATCTGCGACGATCTCTTTGGGTTGCCAATAACTGGTCGGATAGCGCCCATCGCAAGGGCAGTGGTCGCCGTGCATTCGGTTGGCGATACCGACCCCGTCGAGGTGCACGAACAGTTTCCAGCTTTCGGGTAAGGGCTTGAGCACCCGATAGTAGGCTGTAATGGCGATTTCTTGACCCGGTTTTGGATCTTTTGGCGTAATTTTGCCGCCAATTAGCTCAATCTGGTCTTCAAAGGTCACCGAGAAGCGCTCAGCGTCTTTGGGGACGGCATCCATCAGGACCCGCCCTTTTCTTAGGCTATCGCGCGGGAACTCCGCTCGCTCTTCAATGACATCGAGCGGGCGCGGCTGACAGCCGACAAGAAGAACAGCAACCCCTAGAAACAACCTCATATTGTGGCTCCCATGAGAAGGCTTGTGAGCCGCACATTGCGCCTGAGGGCAGGCCGCGCAGCGGCTAGGGTTTGCGCTAGATCCAACCAAGGCCCAGCAGGCGCAAGCGGCATCAGATCATCAGCGAGATCACTGTGCGTCAAATCTGCAGCTTGCATGCCGCTCTGCAAGCGCATCAGGTCCAAGGTCAAGGACAACGCAACCTCGATGATTTGATCGGGGTCATGATCCTTGCCGAGGCGATCCAGAGCGAGCAGTCGTTGATGCTCTTGCTGGTCCGCTAGTGCGCTCAGCCAATTGACCACAAGGGGGCGGCGCTCTTCGAGGTCTGAGACGTCCCAGTTTAATCCGCGGCGCCGCAATTCGGCTAGGGTGTGCGCAAACGAAACCTGGACGCCTTGAGCGGTGATGTCGTGGGTCAACTCGTCGCGACTTGGCGGCGGAAGGGCAAGCTGCTGGCAGCGGCTGATGATGGTTTCGAGCACGGCGCGTGGTTGTGCACTGATCAAGATAAAGAAGACTCGATCGCCTGGCTCTTCGAGGCTTTTGAGCAGCGCGTTTGCCGCCGCGCTGTGTAGCTCTTCTGGGTGCACCAACAACAAAACCCGCCAGCCATTTGCTCGACGAGCGTGAAGCGCTAGCTGCCGCAATGTCGAGGCGATCTGCTCTTTGCGGATGAGGCGTCGCGTGGTGGCAGGCCCCTCAGCGATGTAGCGAAGATCGAGCTCTTCAGCGGTAACGCTTGAGGCGAGGAGGTGAAAGTCGAGGTGATTACCTGAATCGAAAACGCGGCATGAGTCACATGCATCGCAGTGGGTGCCCGACACGCACAGCCTAGTTTTCGCAAGCTTGCGCCCTAGATCCAATAAGACCGAACTCGAGGCGCCGCTAAGCAGGAGCGCATGAGGCCATTGATCCCTTTGTTGCCAGCCGGCCATGACCTGTTCGAGTGGGTTCGATCGTGCGCTCATATCGAGGGTTGTCGATGATGCCGGACGGAGCGTCAACCACAACGGTCTGCGAGCGCAGCGATTTGAGTTCTGCGGCCCTCGAGGCGGCGATGGAGATGGTTGAGCAGACCACGCCGGTCGGGCGTAAATCGAATACGGATAGGGAGCTGTTGAACTCGAACCTCAAATTGACCCAATGACTTTTCTTCGACCTGGCTAGCGTGTCCTCGACGCCAGAGCTCAGCGGCGCATTGTCGAGCAGCCTCAGAGGGCTCTGGATGTTGCGAGCGGAGCGTGATTTGGCGATCGGTGGCGACGTCGATGCGTGGCGGAACAGAGCCGCTTGGCAGCAGCCCTGCAAAGGTGAGTCCAGCGATTTGAGCGAGGCGCTCTTGAACGGAATCGGCGAACAGATATCCACCGGTGGGAAGTAAGCGTCCGAGGTGGGGGGTCACCTCTGATTCAGGGCGAGCGCTTGAGCGAAAGACCAGGGTGCTTTGGTTGAGGCTAGCGACTGGGTCGAGAATCAAGGACATGGGTGACCTCCTTGATCTGATTCTAATGGGGGGGTCTGACACGCATCGCTTGGATTGCTGAGCGGAGCGGTTTTGACCTAAGGACTATGGGCTAAAGGGGTCGATTTGATGGCGAGCGGTATCGAGGCACACTCTGGCTTTATCGTGCTCGTTGATATCTCGGGCTATACTCGCTTTATTATGAATCATAAGCGCTTTGGTATTGCGGCGCTTGAGCGTCGCAACGAGCGGGTCGTTGAAGAGCATGCCGAAGCCATTATTTCAGTTCTTCTTGAAGCCGTAATCGATGACCTCGAAGACATTTTAGTGGTCAACAAGCTCGAGGGTGACGCGGCTTTGTTTTATGTCTCATGCGCTGATTCTAAAGCTTTTGCTCCTGAGCTTGTGAGCAGGTTACGGGCAACGTTTGGTGCATTTAATCGCAAGCTTGAAGCGCTTAAAGCCTGCGACGGGTGTTTGTGTGAGGCCTGCGGTCAGCGCGGTGATTTGCGGATCAAGATCGTGGCTCATGCGGGTGAATTTATGATCAAGCCGGTCGCTCGTTTTGAGGAGCTTGCCGGAGAGGCTGTGATCTTCGCCCATCGGCTGCTCAAGAACGAGATCCCGTCGAGTGAATACCTCGCATTGACCCATGAGTTTGCTCAGCTCGATCCCAGCCTATCCGGGTTCCAAGCTCACCAAGAGATCATCCCAGACTTTGGTTCGGTGACCTTGCAGGTTTTTTATCCTCATCCCCACGAGGTCCGGGTGCGTCGATTGCCGCTGCCCTGGCCGTGGCAGACCTGGAAAATGGCTAGGTTCTTTGCTCAGCCCCGTAGCCGCCGGCTTCTCGAGGCAGGTCGCAGGGCTGTTTATAAAGGTTTGAGTGGTGCGCTAGACGCGCCGAGCGCAAAGCTTTAAACAGTCGCTCATGCAGCCTTTACTGATCACGTTTTTTCTACTCGCCACCCCTGCGGTTGATGACGATGAAATCGTCATCGAAGAGCCGAGCACTGCCAAGGCTTTGGCTGCAGACGATGGCGATGAAATCGTGCTTGAAGACGAGCCGGAAACCTCGCCTAAAGCGTCCTCTTTAGGCGATGAAATTGTCCTTGAAGACGAAATGGCTCAAAGCTCACCTGAGCTGACCAAGCCGTCCTTCAAACCCTCAACGCTTGTGTTGTCGAGCCTGGAGACGGCGCTCGCGCTCGATACGGTGCACGACCCCTCAACGTTGGGCGCTCCGGAAGATGTGATCGAGAGCTGGGGGTTGTTGCGTCTGCAGCTAAGGCATCGCCTGGCGCCTGGTCGGAGCTGGCGAGTCGGCGCAAGGGCTCGGCTGTGGGGCGGCTGGGATCATCCCGACGAGGGGGGTCAAAGCAAGACGGTCTTACTCACCGAGCTTACTGAGGTACGTTATGATCATCGCTTCGGTCAGGACTTGGTCTTTCAGCTGGGCCTGCAGAAAGTGGATTGGAGCGTTACCGATGGCATGGGTCCGTCGGTGATGTTCGCGGCGCGCGATCTGCGCTTTGGTTTAGCTGGAGAACCCGAGGACCTGTCGTTGCCCGTGGAAGCCGTGGTGGCGCGTTATACGCTGAACTATACGCATGACGTGCACCTTGATTTTGCCTTTGTGCCGCGAGACCGCCCCCTTGAGATACGTCTCTGGGGCACCGATTGGGGCGTGGCGAGTCCAGATCAAAGCGCCAATTTACCGATCGGCGACATCTCTTGGCTTTTTGATCGGAGCGTCGAGGACGCTTGGCAAAATAATCTATTTTATTTTGCTAAGCCCGAATTCACCCCCGAAGACTTTTCAGGCGCTCTTCGCCTGCGCGGGCGCCTCTATGGAGCCGAGATTGGGGTGTGGGGATTTTATGGGTTTGATACTTTTCCTGAGCTGAAAATGGACCCGGATCTAGCGGCTGTATTAACGCTGATGACCACGATGGGTACGACGCCACTGCTCGAGCAGTTTACGCCCGAAACCATCGCTGCGCTGGAGCGGTTTCAAACCAAGATGGCAGCAGCCCGCGCGCTCGGTGATGGCTCGAGTTTGATCACCAGCGTTTTTCATCGCTTAGCTCAGTTAGGTGCTCAGGTGCGCCGTAGTTATGGATCTTTTGTCTTCGCCCTCGAGAGCGCTTGGACGCCTCGGTTTCTGGGCGGAAGAACTCTGTTTTCACCGCTGATGGAGCCTCTGCCTGGGCTAGCGACTCTGCACACAGCGCTGCAGATTGAGTACCAGAGCCCACCAGGTTTAATAGCGATTTTAGGGGTCAGTGATTTTACCGTCTTTGATGTCGCCAACAAACCGCTGATGCTCTTGGACACAAGCTCGCTGACTGCGGACGGGCGATTGGATCGCCCGTTTGACCCAGATGCGTCGCATCTGGTGACCATTAATATGGCGCTCAAGAGTCAGTACAAAGAACGCCTAGAGTGCGTTGTCGCTGGCGTGGTTCACCCTGTAGACCAGGATTGGCTGATCATGCCGTCGGTTGCTTGGTTGATTGATGAAGAGCGCGAGCAAATCCGCCTCAGCGGCGAGTTTTTTGGCGGCCCGAGAGGGTCTATGTTTGGCGGCTATGGGCACAACGATCGAGTGGTGCTCAGTTATAAGCGCAGCTTTTGATTTAGACGGAGTGTCCGCGGCGTACCGTGGTGATAAAGTCCGTACCCTGACGACGAACACCGCGGCAGCTGACGCAGGTTTGTTCGCTGCGAAGCACGACCTCAAGGTTGTTGGGCTGAAGCACCTGCTCAAGGGTGTCCGCGATCAGCTCGGCTGCCTCTTCTTGGAGGATGCGGCGCCTCGTGGCTGCATCGATGAGCCGAACCAGGCCTGAAGGGCCCGCTACTCGGTGGCGTGGCTGGTAGCTAATGCTCGCCTCGCCGATAGCCAGCGTTAGATGATGCGGACAAACGAGCGAGAAGCGAATGCCAGACATCGCAATGTCTTGTCGTCGCGTGGGCAAATCCATCGGCGAGCCTAGGGCGTCGCGAAGGTCGATCGCTTCACCGCCAAGGAGCTCATCGCTCCACGCAGAGGCTAGACGTAGAGCCCAAGATTCAAGCTGTTGCTCGGTCGGGCATTGACCGGGCAGCTCGCGCAAGAGGGTCTCAAAAGCTTCGACTAATGATGGCTTGCTCATGGGACCTCCTTGTATCGACTTAGTAGGCGGTGCATGGGCAGAATTGAACAGGTGAGAGCGAAGCGCAAATTGATCGACGCCCATATTCATCTCGATCGCTTTGATGATCCGGTCGCCGCGCTAGCGCGGCTGCGCTTAGCTGGCATCCAACGCACCCTAATCCCAGGGGTTTGTGAGCCCTATGAGCAGCCTTTGGGGCTTGATGGGGTAGAGTTCGGATACGGCCAGCATCCTTTATTCGATCCCGAGCCCGATTGGTCTGATCGTTTGGATCAGGCGATCACCGACCAGCGCCCTCACGCTCTGGGTGAGGTGGGTTTGGATCGAAACGCAGGTCCAGACCAAGTGGAGACCCTCTCAAAGCAGCTCGAATTGGCTCGCGCTCATGCGCTGCCGCTGATTGTGCATCTCGTGGGCGATGGCGGCTCACTTCTTTCGGCGACTCGACGGCATCCAAGCTCGGTGATGTTGCATCGCTGTGGGGGCCGACCTTCACGTTTTGAGCCTTGGTGGAGCGCCGGGTGTTATGTCTCCGTTGGCCCGCGTGTTGGCCGCGACCTGCGGTTGCTCGAAGCTGTCCCTGATCATCTGTTGCTGCTCGAATCCGACGCAGAACGTGAGGATGATGCGCCTTGGGATACTCTGCCCGCGCTCTATGAGGCTGCGGCGCGCGCAAAGAATTGTTCTTCGGACTCGATCAAAGCGTTAGTTTTTGCCAACTACAATCGGTTCTTAAAGGGCGAGTGATGATCGAAGTCGAAACAAGCGTTAAAAGAAAAGCGACTGAGCAGCTTCGTTTTCATCGCGGAGAGCGCCTCTTAGGCTCTCCTTTGGTCGAGAATCTTAAGCTGAGACATGTGATGGTGGTCGGGCTCGGCGGTGTGGGCTCTTGGGCGGCGGAGATGTTGACTCGAACGGGCGTTGGACAGCTCAGCTTGGTTGACTTTGATAAAGTCTGCGTCACCAACACCAACCGCCAACTCCACGCCCGCAAAGGGACCATCGGCAAGCATAAGGCGGCGGTGATGGCCGAGCGCTTGCTTGCGATCAACCCGGCCGCAAATGTCGACGCTCGCATCGCATTTTACAACGAAGCATCGAGTGACGAGTTGTTGTCTGTAAAGCCTGATCTTGTCCTCGATGCGATCGATAACCTGACCGCCAAATGCCACCTCCTCGCTCAGTGTAAAGAGCGGGGTATTCCCGTGATATCAAGCATGGGTGCAGCCGCTCGACTGGATCCAACTCAGGTGCGCCGAGCCGACTTATCCGAGACCCACACTGACCCGATGGCGCGCTCGATCCGTAAGATTTTGCGAAAGCTCTACGCCATCGACTCGGGCATCTCATGCGTCTATTCTACCGAGCCACCCAATGAGGCTCAAAGCACGGAGACACCGTTTGACCATGTCTGTGTCTGCCCGGCGCCTGACGGTGAGTTTCGCGATTTACACACCTGTGACCATCGCAACGTCGTGCTCGGCTCGGTCGGTTTTGTGACCGCCGCTTTTGGTATGGCGATGGTTGCGGGTGCGGTGGATCACTTCCGTTTAGAACTTCAGCCCTTATATTAGCACCATCGAATTCAAAGGATCTCCTCATGACCCATCATAAAGTGATTATTGTCGGCTCCGGACCCGCCGGTCTAACCGCCGCGCTGTACACGGCTCGCGCCAACCTCGCTCCTCATGTGCTTGACGGCATGCAGCCTGGAGGCCAGCTCACGATCACCACCGATGTCGAAAACTATCCCGGTTTTCCAGAGGGCGTGATGGGCCCCGAATTGATGGATCGTTTCCGCAAACAAGTGGAGCGCTTTGGGACGACTTTTGAGTTTGCTGAGGTCGAATCGTGTGAGCTTGAAGCTCACCCCAAGAAGCTCCATCTCACAGACGGCTCAACGCTAACCTGCGATGCTCTGATCATCGCCTCAGGCGCATCGGCGCGCCTGCTCGGGCTGGAGAATGAGAGCAAGCTGATGGGCTACGGCGTCTCAGCTTGCGCCACCTGCGACGGCGCCTTCTTCCGCAACTCCAAGGTGGTCGTGGTCGGTGGCGGCGATACGGCGATGGAGGAGGCCTCCTTTTTGACGCGTTTCGCCAGCGAGGTTCACGTCATGCACCGCCGCGACAGCCTGCGCGCCTCAAAACCGATGCAGGAGCGAGTGTTGAGCCACGATAAAATTACGATGCATTGGAACAAGGTGGTGGTCGATTGCCTCGGAGAGGTCTCCGAGGGAGGTCTCAAGGCAATCATCACTGAAAACACCCAAACTGGTGAGCGAGAAGAGTTCGCCTGTGACGGTCTCTTTGTGGCGATTGGTCACACGCCGAACACGGCGTGGACCGGCGACGCCCTACCGAAAGACCCTGCGGGATACCTTGATCACCAACCCGACAGCGCCCGAACGATTCATGAGGGCGTCTTTGTGTCCGGTGATGCAACCGACCACGTGTACCGACAAGCGATCACCGCCGCTGGCACGGGCTGCATGGCTGCTATCGATGCTGAGCGCTGGCTCGAGAGCACCGGACGCGGCTAGGTCTACTTACCTAGGCAGAACTGACCAAACAGGGCGTCGAGCATGAGCTCATCGGGCTCTTGGGCTCCGGTGAGCTCGCTCAGGGCGTCACAGGCAGCGCGTAGGTCAGCGGCGGCGAGTTCAGGCGCATGATCGGTCATTTGATGGGCGGCAGCGACGGTCCGCTCGCTCGCGCTGAGCAGATGTTCGACCTGTCTTTTAGAGGTGGCTACTCCGGTCTCTGAGTCGGCTACTGCGCCGCCGAAGAGTAGGGTATTAATGTGCTCGAGCAGCTCATCGATACCTTCACCCGAATGCGACGATATGGCCACTCCAGGTCCAGCGCTTTGATCTGATTTTGTGCACAGCCGCAGCGCCGCTTCGGGCGCTTTTGAGTCGATTTCAGCGGGACAGCACCAGAGCACGAGGTCGGCCTCGCTCTGAAGAGACTCAGCGCGTTTGATCCCTGCGGCTTCAACGGCCCCCGTCGCTCGACGAAGGCCGGCTGAATCACGCAATCTAATCCGTCCGCTTTTGAGTGAGAGCTCGGCTTCGAGCCAATCTCGAGTGGTGCCAGCTTCCGCGCTAACAAGCGCCCGGTCAGAACCGACCAAACAATTAAAAAGGCTCGACTTTCCTGCGTTTACTGGTCCTGAAAGTAAAACGATGGGCGCTTCAAATAGAGGTAAAGAGCGGGCGCCTACCGACGCAGCGCGCTCGAGTCGCTGTGCGCAGGTTTGGATGCGGTCGACCAAGAGGTTTAAGTGGTCATCGTCGAGTTCTTCAGGGTCAAAGTCGAGCCAACCTTCGACGTGAGCTCGCAGCTGCGTTAGCTCCTGCTCGGTCGCGCGCGCAAACTGGCTCAGACGACCCGCAACGCCTGCCTCTGCTAGCCGGGCTGCTCGGGCGGTCGCCGCCGATGCGCGCGCCGCGATCGCTTCGGCTTCAACGAGGTCAAGTTTACCCGCTAGGTAGGCGCGCCGAGTAAATTCACCGGGCTCCGCGCGGCGAGCACCGAGCGCCAGACAAGCTTCGATGACCGCTTCGACCAATCCGGGGCCGCCATGAAGATGAAATTCTACGACGTCTTCGCCGGTGAAGCTGCGCGGCGAAAAAAACGGAACGGCGAGGCAGCGGTCGATCAAACCGTGGACATCGCCGAGTTGTACCAGCTCCAAACTGCGATCACCCTGAAGGCTGCTTTCCCCGCATAAGTTGCGCGCTATAAGGAGCGCTTGCGCGCCGCTTAGACGAACCACTGCGAGCGCCGATGGAGCTCCACCCGTTGCGCACGCAACGATGGTGTTCATCGTCGTCTCCGAAGACCCAATAGGGCGAGCCCCACCCATAAGGAGGGCGCAATATGCTGGCAGCTAGAGGCGGCAGGAGGTGCGCCGAGAAGCGCATCTTCTGGACGCTCAAAGTCAGCCGATGATCGGCTCGAACCGTCGGTAACCACCACCTGCCCTAAGGGGGCGGGGAGACCTTGAGGGTCGCTCGCTTGGCTTGGGGTGGTCAGTTCAACCAGATAGCGCCCGCGCCGCCCCTCATCGCTCACCCATTCGACCTGGACAGGCGCTGAGGCTCCTTGAAGAAACATCGGCGTTGATCGCCAATCAAGCCAAGGTCGATCGCTTGACAGCCGGAGGCGTTGCCAGCCGCTCTCCGGCGGGCTGACTAAGGCGAAGGGACCTGGCTCATCGATCTGCGGTGGAGTGAACGACTCAAGCAGGGGCTCAAGCGGGCGGCTCAGGGCACGATCAAGACGAACTTTACCGCCGCCCCAAGCTTGTTCAGGACCGGCCTCTACTTGCTCATCGCGCTGAGCGCTTTGAACCAGCTGGTTGACCGCATCGTGGGCGCTCCAGCCGGCCTGGACCATCAAGGCTAAGGCTCCGGCAACATGGGGTCCAGCGCCTGAGGTTCCATTGAAACTCCCGTAACCGGCGGGTCCTACTTCATTCGCCGAAGCCGGCCACGTGGTCGAAGGGTTATCGGGTGCTGCGACGCCGACTAGGTCACGCCCATCGATCCGCGGGCCATGTCCTGAGTAGCTTCGTAAATCACCCGTCGCTTCGCTGTCGGCTCCACCTGCTCGTTCAGCGCGCCCCGTAAAGGCGAACACTGAAAGACCATGGTCGGCGTTACCCGTTGCCGTTGAGGGCCACGTCGCCGAGCTGACCTTGGTCGAGAACCCTTCGCCTCGAAAATGAGCGCCGCCGATCCATGAGGTTTTGTTGTCGGCGATACGGAGCAAGAGATCGATGGGTTGATCTGATGGGTTCACCACGCGCACTGCCCAGGCCCGATTCGGGAGCTGTCGTAGGCGATTCTGCCACCCCCAAAGCACCCAATCGAGCTTGCGGGTTCCACGCACGTTGGTGCGTTGCTCTCCAACGATGAGTCGTTCATCTCGGTCAAAGGCTTGGGACCGAATGGCGTCGCCAGGAACCCTCGCCTCGTCGCCGCCTCGAGGCTCTAGGTACAATTCGAGGTTGTCTGGACCCGTCCAGATCATCGAGCCATAGAGAACCTCGATCTGTCGCGCCGGAAGAAACAAGGTCAGCCGCTTGGTTTCACCTGCAGGGATCGTGAGCTTAGCTGAGCGCTTTGAGCTCGCTAGGTTGCCTGCGGGCAGGACGTGGGGAACACCCAGCGCCTGACTGTGCCCTACCAGGCGCTCAACAATTGAGGACCCATCGCCGGTTTGATGTACCCAGGCGCCATACTCGTGCAGCACCAGGTCAGCTTTTTCAGCGATCGCAAAGTGGACCGAGTCGACCAGGTTAAATTGGTTGCGATGAAAATGAAGGATGGTCGCTTTAGGAGCGATGCCGGCGAAGCGATGACCCACAGGCCCAGCCGCCAGAATACCCCACACTCCGGTGCCATGAAAGTCGTTGCCATGCGGCGCTGCGGTCAGATCGACGTGGCGATGATAGCTGCGGTGCCCATGGCGATACGACGCGACGCGTGACGCTCCTAAGCGCAGCAGTTGATCCTTGCTCGAGAATTGACCGTCTCCGTCTCGATCTAGAATCGAAAATACGGGCTCACCAAACCCTGGTGTTTGCTCGCCTAGGGTGAGCGCCTCGCCACCAAAGTCTCGACGACCATTAGCGTTTTGATCGATGTACAACCAATCGAGGTCGGGCTCGAGTCGATCGAGCTCTGAGCCTTCGATGAGACCGTCTCGCCAATCATGAATCTTGCTCTGGATGACTTTGAGGTGTTCATCTTCATCAATCGTTCCGTTTTGGTTCAGATCAATTCCATCGCCTGGCGTTAGGTCTCCTGATTGATCGACGTCGACAAAATTGAAGGGCTCACCGGGCTCGAAAAATGCGGGGTGAAAGAAGTCCAATCCGACATCGATATTAGCCACTCGAATACCCTGACCGTAGAGCGCACGGTCGGGGCTATAAAGATTGGCGCTTCGGCGCGAGCGGAGGTGTTCGTTGGTCGCGTAGAGCGGCGCATGGACCTGCGCCGGAGTATAGGTTTCAAGTCGAACCAGACCGGGGACGGCGGCGAGCTGTGCAAGGTCGTTAGGTGCGACCCAGCCGCTGCTAAATGGCCCGATCAAGGGCTGGTTATCGACCCCGCCGCGCAGGCCGGCTTTGCGTAGGTTTCGCCAGGTCTGCATCGACTCTGTCTCGAGTTCGACCCACACCGGAAGGCGTTCGGCGTCGTAGCCAAGGAGCTCAGCAACGACTGGGTCAGCGGCGGCAGCTTGCAGCCGCCAGTCGACGACCACGGGCGGCGCAGCGATCCAGAGCATAGCCGCTAAGAGCATCTCCTAGCTCCTCAGGCTCAACGCGATCACCTGGACTGCTGCCGGGGTAACCCCTGAGATCCTAGCCGCTTGACCAAGCGTTTCAGGGCGTACGGCCTCAAGCCGTTCGACCGCCTCGTTGGAAAGGCTGGGGCGTCCGGCGTAATCAAATTCGGTCGGGATCCGGACGCGATCGAGGTCGCGCTGAGCTGCAAGGCGCCTTCGCTCACGCGCAATGTAGCCAGCGTATCGCCCCGAGGCGACCAGTTCAGCGCGATCACTACCCGCTAAGTTAACCCCAGCGTCATCCAAAATCGTCTCAGCGTCTTCTTGGGGTCTGAGGAGTCGATCCCAGGCTGAAACCCCTTGATGGCGTTTGGCATGCAGAGCTTTGCGTGCGGCTTCAATTCGTTCGTAGCGCCGATCACGAGCGGCGAGGCGCTCAGCGCTGACCAATCCAAGCTCGTGCGCTTCTTTGGCGAGCCGAAGCCAGGCGTTGCTCTCGCGCAACTCAAGCCGGTATTCGGCCCGACTGGTCAGCATTCGATAGGGCTCGCGGCATCCTCGCGTGGTCAGATCATCGATCAAAACGCCCATGTAAGCCTGATCGCGCGCAAGGACAAACTCGGGCTCATGATTGATCGTACGCCATGCATTGATCGCCGCCCAAAACCCTTGAGCAGCAGCTTCCTCATAGCCAGAGGTGCCGTTGATTTGCCCCGCCAGGTACAAGCCGGGCAGCTGCCGGACCATCAAATGGCGATCGAGCTGTATCGGGTCGATGGCGTCGTAAGCGACCGCATAGCCCCACACTAAAACCTCTGCCTGTTCAAAGCCGGGCAGGCGTTTGAGCATCTCTTCTTGAACATCTCGGGGTAAGCTTGTGCTCATCCCGCCCAGGTACATCTGCGGACTCTCAAGTCCTTCAGGCTCAAGCCACAGTTGATGACTGTCACGCTCGCCAAAGCGGGAGATCTTATCCTCAAAGCTTGGGCAGTAGCGGGGTCCTTCGGCTCCGAGCCGCCCACCATAGATGGACGCTCGATGAAGATTGTCGCGGACGACGTCATGGAGGTTTGGATTGGTTCGAACACCCCAGCAGTTGATCTCTTGATCGGGACCCGGCTCACCTGCGTCAGAAAATGCAGGCGTGTCGCTCTCGCTGAATTGAATGTCGAGCTTGCTGTAATCGATGCTGTCGCGATGGATGCGCGGGCAGGTTCCTGTTTTGAGCCGCTGAAGGCGCAAACCTAAACTTCGCAGTTGAGCTGAAATCGACCCATCATCGACCTCGGTCTCGCCGTGTCGTCCGCCAGGGGTCTCTTCTTGACCGCGATGGCAAATCGCCCCGAGAAAAGTACCCGTTGTGAGGATCACGGCGTCGCTTCGGAGCTCTCGACCGTCGGCAAGCTCCACGCCAGCGCAGCGGTCATCTTCGGATAAGAACCCACAGACGCGCCCTTCAACGACCTCGAGGCCTGCTTGTTTGGCGACCACCTCTTGCATCAATTGCCGATACAAAGGCCGGTCCACTTGAGCGCGGGTTCCGCGCACGGCAGGACCCCGGCTGCGGTTAAGCGTGTGACGAAACAAGGTCGTGCGATCGGTCATCCGACCAATCTCTCCGCCGAGCGCGTCGAGCTCTCTGATCAGGTGCCCCTTGGCGAGGCCTCCCATCGCTGGATTGCAGCTCAACTCGCCAATCCCTGAAGCGCGCAAGGTCACCAGCACCGTCGAGGCGCCCGAGCGCGCAGCCGCCAAAGCGGCTTCACAGCCGGCATGCCCCCCGCCAATAACGATGATCTGAGCATCCACGACACGAACCTCTCGATCGAGCGATCATAAACTAAGGGCGGGGATGACCCCGCCCTTAGACCTTAGCGCTTTTTATTCGCTTTGACCCGTCGAAGACGGAGTCTTTCTAGAACGAGTAGCTCACGCTACCCGAAAAGGCGCTGTAGTTGTTTCCAGGGGTGCGGAAATCCCACCACGGAAAGTTGGGCAACCACGTTCCTTCTTTGGCTTCGGTCACGTTGCCGTTGTCATCTGCGACATCGTTGGGACTCCAAAACAATGCGGGCTGCGTGCTCGACATCGAAAGCCCCATACGGAGTTTCTTTGAGTAGCCGTAGCTCAGGCTCAGGCTCCCCGAGGTCAGGTCAGAGCGGCCGATCCCTGCTTGAGCGTAGCTTGATGAGAATTCATCAACTGGCATGGCGTAATCCTTGAACGAGTTGATCAGCGCGAGCGATGCTGACGCAGACAACTTTTTGGACGCCTTATACGATACCGCGACCGAGCTGCTTAGGTTGAATCCACCGTTGACGCCTGCCACTCGGCAGCCGGTGACGTCACCGGCTCCAGAGGTGATCAGCTCTTCATCACGACAGATCTGATTGTTTGGCGTGAGCGTGGTGCCGTTGTTGTCGACGAAGCTGCGCCCCTCGGTGATGGAGACCGTTCGGATGCGCTCAGTGTATAAGCTCCGGGACAAGCTACTGCTCAGGCTCAGGCTCAGCTTGCTACCGAGCTTACGGCTCCCGGAGAGCCCGGCGCTAAGTCCGGTAATCTTTCCTAAGAACCGGCTGACCTTAGACACTGGAATTCCAGCTCGGAGACTGGTTCCAAAGCTAAACCCTAACGCTTTAAAGCCTAAGGGTAAGCCGAAGCCTAAACCGATGTCACCGTAGTTGAGTTCATGGTTCCGCATGGAGCCACCCGTCGTGAGCTCCATACCCCAGCTTTGGCTCGCTGAGACGCTGTAGCCTTTCCAGGGAAGCTGCCAGCGGCCAGATAGGCCCAAGCTCTGAGTGTAGCGCGCATCGCGGGCGTAATAGTTTTGAACAAAACTACCTTGTCCGAGCGAGTGGCCCCAACTGACCGAGCCCGAAAAGGGAAACGCTCCCTTAGGCGCTGTGGTCATGGCTGGGTTGTCGGAAGCAAACGCTGCGGTGCCGACAAGCAGAACCGAGACAGTGAGTAATCGTATCATCAAAACCCCTTTAATCGACCAAGACACGGTAGATATCACGGAAGCGTAAGGACCAGCTTACCGCGTCATCCAACCGACTATCTGCGGAGCGCTTAGCGTCCTCAGCACACAGTTTACGAACACATTGGTCCGCTAGATCAAGCCCTTCAACGGCTCGGTCCGCTGTGCAGTTATCCGGTACTTCGTCCGCTGAACAGTCCAGATTTTGTGCTTCAATGTTCTCGTCGGCCTCGTCGAGCGCTGTGGTAGCCGTAATCCAATCCGTCGCAGCGACCTGACCATCGCACATGGTGCGAGCAGCTAAGCCGTTATCACGTTCTTCATCCGTCACCGCACAGGGGCGCTCTTTATTGGTGCTTGCTGCGTACACAAAACCACTTCGGGGATCTGCAAACTCGGTGCGAGTGTGCCCTTGGGCTAAGTTGTGATCTTCGGCGGCACCGACGCGCCAGACGCGCATGCTCTCGATGAAGTCACGTTCCCACGTTGAGGTGAAGAACTGCGCGCCAAAGATCGTGGTGTACAGCTTGTTGGTGTAGTTGTTGTGGATACGAATCGTCACACCACTTTCCCAGTCTTCTCCGTCTGCGTTTTGGCTTGCAAAAGGCGCTGCCAAGTTCCGCTCTCCATCGACCTGCGCGCCCATCGTCACTCCACGCCAGTCGTAGATCGGCTTGCTCACGACCAAATAGCACAAGTCGTTGTTTCCGCTGGTGCCATATCCGCCGACCTGAGCCGCTGCGTTTTGGCAAGCGGCGTCATCTCCGCCTAGATCTCGGGTGAAGAGCTTGGGAGCATAGTCCTCCTGCCGGTTGGTGATGATCCCGCTGTACAGACGATCAAGCGGCTCAGGAAAGACGAGGTGGAAGGGCAGGTAGAAGCGCTGCTGGTCGGCGGCTGATTCGGTGCCTAGAAGCGCTGCGGTTGCGTTGCCTTGGCTGAGCAGCGCGGCGTAGAAGTCCCAGAAATGACCGGCCTCTACGGGGCGCTCGTAGTAGTAGTAACCACCATCATAGTCATAGTTCGAGAACGCGCGACGACCGACACCCCGAGGGATTTGGAAGTCGGCGGTGACCTCGAGATTGTTGACCTGACCTAAGGTGCTACCGATTTCCAATGGGTCGACATCGTAGAGGTAGGCGTCTTCACCGTTGTTGCTAAGATAGTAGGTTCCGTAGCGAGGCTTGGTGAGGATTTCGCCAAACTTATTGACGGAATCGAGCACGCGCACTTGCCACGGATAGGTGAGCAAGAGATCCGTTTGATAACGGCTGAACAGCCACTGCTGATACATCAAAAGCATCATCGGATAGGTGCGTGATAGCGCACGGTTTGCCGGAGCCGTGGTGCTGAAACTGACCCGGTCGCGCTTGTAGTTGTTGAACCAGTAGTAATCTTCCCATTGGCTCATCGTGCGCTCGAGAATAGCCGCAGGGTCTGCGCCTTCGTCCCAGCGGTTGCAGTTAGCGACACTACCGACCCACTCATCTGAGCAGAACATGTAGGGAACCATGACCGGACGATCCTCGTGGAGCGTTGCGGCTTCTTGACCGCAGTCGCGGTTGTTTTCGAAGCGGTGCTTACGCTCGATATTCAGCTGCTCTTCGATGTCGCTGTAGTCGATCAGGCGACGGTTGTTCATGCTGATGTTTTCGATACCTGCCTCGATCGCCGCATCGACAGCGCCTGCAGCGTTGCCGTTGGGAGCAGGGGAGTCCGAGAAGATCAAAGGCAACCAGCTGTAATGGATTTTCTCCGTGAGCGCGTCCTCTGCAGGGCTTACTCGGTCTTCAAAGCTCGGCAGGCAGGAATAGCTGGTCAGCCCGAGCGACCATGGGTGCGAGCTCAAGATGGTTTCAGCGGAGCCTTTGAGCAGGTATTTGTTGTTGCGGCTGATGTTGTCAAAGACCTCAACCTTACCCGCATAGCCGAACAGCACGGCAGCTTCATCGTACTTGCCAATACCGTGCAGGTCGGAGTTGAAGGCGGCGCCATAGTCCATGATCGAGCTGTATTGGTATTCGGTGACACCACCACGCTGACCGTCAGTAGCGCCCTGGCCTTCGCGCTCGCCTTGGGTCAGCTGACGGACCTGCATCAGCGTATTTAGGGTTAGGCTCGAGGCGTTGTGGATGTTCGTCCAGGCAGTCTTAAGGCCCGCTTTGCGCACACGCCAGTAGTCATCTTGAAAGTTGAGCGCATCGTACGAGCCCGCAAAGTTGTGGCGAAGACCGAGGGTGTGACCCACTTCGTGCTCCATCACGCCTTGGAAAATACGACCGCGTAGCTCTTGGTACATCTCGTCTTGAGCGTCAGGACGGTCAGCATAACGTGCTGCCATGTCTTTAGCTAAGCCAACCAACGCTGCGTCTTCAAAGTTGTCACGTGTCCAGATGGTCAGCTCGGCCGCAACACTGTTTCGGTGTGCTCGCTCGTTGACCGCCTCCATGTTGCCGCTGAGCAGATCGACCGCCTTGTCGCGCATCGGCTCGGTGATCGCGCCGCCTGGCGTCATTTGATCACCCGCAGCAGCGGCGAGCATCTCGCCGTTGATCAGGTCATCGGACATTGGGTTTTCACGCAAGAAGCGCTTAAACCGACGCTGGCGCTGCTGGGTGATGTCGTTGTTCAACTCGCCCGCAGGGTCAGCGGAGATCCGGTCGATGCGTTCCATGATCGCTCGACCTGAAGGACCGATCGGGCCTTCAGGGTCGACCAAGCTGGCTTCAAACTCTTCGATCGTTCGATGGTGCGGATCGGTGACATGACGCGAGTTGCGCACCATGTTTTGAACGTACGAACCGCTGCGAATATCGTCGATGGACAAATCACCGTTGATCGCGTTGACCAAATCAAGCGCCGATTGGGCGTAGGTATCGACCGCTGCACCGTAAACCCAAGCGGTACCCGAGATGGTCTCGCCGGTTTCAGGGTCTTGGTACGAAGGACCATAACCTAAGGGACCGTCGTTGCGGTCATGCACCCAGTACATCGTGTGGTAGCGGAGATCGCCGGGCATGGCGCGCGTGCCTGGAGGGCCGCAGATCTCATGATAGTTGGTCCCACGACCTTGATAGCGGACCGGAACCGTCTCAGGGACCGGGTTGTCGCAAACGACAAACATATCCGGGACGCCGGCGTTGGCGTCATCAGCCTCGCGAGCGGACTGGTAGCCCCAGGCAGCTGCAACCGTTCGGCGATAGCCGTGGTTCCAAGAGTCGCCTACCCGGTATGCGTATTCTTTGATCGCTTCGGGGAAGTAGGGTGAGAGGTGATATGCTAGGGGTTTAGGTTGACGGCTCGTGACCGGCTTCTCGATGCGCCGGTAAGCGATCGTTTCGCCGGCTTCGTTGGTCACAGCTTCTAAGCGAAAGGCGCCGTTTGCATCTCGCTCATAGGTGTCTTTCCAGAGGTTGTGCACCGAAGCCATCCGCACGCGACCTGTCTCGGTCACGCCGCGCTGGCGTAGGTGACTGTATCGCTCGGTTCGGAAGTACCCGAAGCGACCCATCTTGTTGTCGTCATAAAGCACCGGCGCAAAGTCTCGAACCGGCTCAGTTTTGAGAAACGAGTAGCGCATGGCGACTTTAGCGGCGTCGCATGAGGCGGTCTCGCTGAAGTAACAGTAAGGATAGACAGCGCCACTCGTCGTGGTCGCCATCATAGTCGCCGCCTGACGGGTGCTAAAGTCGAAATAACCAACTTCTTGACCTTCGGCTGCTTGCCCATTGGCAACCGGCTGACCTGCGGCGTCAAGGAAGCGAATCTTGTGGTCAGAGTCTTCGGGTTCGGAGTCATCACCATAAGTGTTGGCAAGTTCGCCATTAATGAACTGCACCGAGGGGCTTCCCCAAGCCACTCGCATGTAGTCCCGTTGCCACCAATAACGATCGCTGGCGTTTTCGGCGAGCACGTTGGTTTGCTCACCAGTTTGCGTATTGTAGCTGCGCATGACGTCGAAGTGGCTGCTGATCGGGAAGCTGATGATCATCGAGCCTTTGTACTCATCAGGGAGCCGACCCCAGCGTGTGCGGTAGCCATCTTTGTTGAGCTGTGCGCCGCCAAGCGCTGATCGCCTCATGCATTCATCATCGAGCGTCTCTTCGATGTTGATGCGGCCATCCGCTTGAACGGTGTTGACGCGACGGCAGTCGTCGATCTCTTGATCCATACCGATCACCGTCTCGTTGGTCGTCCAACCACGCAGTTCAGACTCCGTGATCTCCCAGCGGATCTTCGACATTCCTGTTGCGATACCCTCGAATAAACCCGCCATATCCGGAGCGACCTCAGTCACCGTTCCTCGGAAGTACCAGGTGCCATTGAACATCGATTTATGCACCTTGTTGGGGTGCGTTCTATCAATATCTGCAATGTCTTGAGCGCACGCTGAAGCGAGCCCAAGGGTTGCCAGGATGAGCAGCGATCTGCAGAAAGTCATGAGTACTCCGTGTGAAATTTTGGTGATTTCTCGCCGGGTGTTACTCCTGTGTAGGCTCTGGCGCAACGGTCATCGGTCAAACCGACCATGCGCGTTGGACGCATGGGGGACGCACGCGAGGCGTTGACCAGGTTACCGATGGACGAATAAGCAGAGCAGCCAAGGAGTGACGATGAAGAGATTGATGTTGATTGGGTTGACGCTGACCGCTTGTGGTGAAGACCCAGCCGATTTGAACGGCGATGGACAGGGCGATCAGCCAGGTTCGGTAACGCAAATTGCGCCGGTTCACCCCACCGCTTCAGTCAGCGGTTATGTGTACGACCTAAGCACCGGTCAGGCGATCTCGGAGGCTTCGGTGACTCTGCGCGCTCGATCCGCCGAGTCCGCAACGACCGGATCTGATGGTTACGTCCAGTTTCGGGGCGTCGCTGCAGGAGGGAGCGCCCTGTTTCAGATCGCTGCTGAAGGCTATCTGCCGGCTAATGGTGCGCTGCAGATCCCTTCGTCCTCTGGCGATTTCCCGTCCGCCAACAACCACGCTAACTTCGGTCGCGTGGGGCTGATGCGTTCGACGAGCCTGTCGACGACTGTTTACGGGGATGACCTACTCGGGAAATCAGGCGTTCGGATGAGCGTTACCGTCCCCTACACCTTTATCCATAATGGCGCTCAGCGAGGAGAGCTTACGCTCCAGTCGGTTAGCGCTGACGACGGCACCGTGCGCTTTGATGTGGCGCCTGATCTGACCTCCTTGAGCGCCGTCATTGCGCGCCTGGGCGGAACCGTTAGTATTCACAGTCACGCTGATGAATCCGGGGCGGGCGTGACGGTTCAGCAGAGCTACGCCGAACTGGCAGCGCTAGGGCGCCTGCCCTTGTTTGTTCGTCACGGCGGTCAGTTGATGCATACCTTGGTCATGAGCCAGAACCTCCGAATGGTGCATTCGAACGTAGCTGACTTGGTGGATCGCCGGCAGCAGATTAGAGCATCAGCCGTTACCACGCCGATGCGTTTATTGTTTGATCGTGCGGTGGACCCCGCAACGTTGCAGGTCGTGATGCTGAATGAGTCCGGGACGGCTGAGATTGAGATGGACGCGAGCTTTACAGCTGGTGGACGCCTGATCACGCTAGCTCCTGCGCTGGGCGAACTGACCGCTGGAGCAGAATACAACCTATCGATTACGGCGCGCTCACTCAACAGCACCCAGGCTTGGATCGGGACCGCTAATGTGCTCACGCAAAGCGATCACAGCGCCCCTTTTGGTGATGAAGACTACGCCGTCGAGTGGGACGACAATAACGATGACGGTGAAATTAACGGCGGCGACGATTTGTATCTAGACGCTGATTTACCGATCGGTCGTCGTTTGATCAATGGAGCCTCTGGGCTTCAAAACGCGCTGGCTCAGTTCGCATTTGTTGCGCCGCTTGACGCCGAAAACTCAGTGTTTGGCGAGATTGATTATGAAGAAAACGGCGTGTTGAGCTACCCGACCGCTGTACTGTTAGAGCCGGGGCTGGGTCATGGTATCGCTCACAGCGGTTACACCTCGCGGATCCGGCTTCGGATGCCATCAGCCGCAGTCTTTAACGCCAATATGGGGATCTCGATCCGGATTAAGATGATTTTTGATCATCCAGACTATGTAAGCAGCAGCAACCAGGTTAAGATGCCTGACGGTACCCCACTGACCAACTACACGATTCGACTGGCGCTACCTTGAGACTCCTTTTGTTGCTCGCTCTGTCGGTGCCCACTGCGGGTTCATCGTGCGCAGAGACCTCCTGTGAGGCGTCTGAGGATTGCCCGGTCGGGCAAGTCTGCGCTCGGGGTCGGATTTGCGCCCCTCGGCAATGCGGCTTCGTCGTCGATGGTAGTATTGGCGACAGTTGTGACCCCGGTTACTCTTGCGTTGAGGGAGTTTGCCAGATTGGCTCAAGTGATTACCTCGACGCTGCCGGTACCTCTGAAGGAGGCCCGCAGCCTGCTCGGGATACAGGAGCGCCTGTTGATAGCGGTGTAGCGGTGGATACTGGAGCAGTTGTAGACAGCGGCGCGCCAGACCAGGCAACAGACACCGGCCCCGTTGCGCCGGTCGGTGACGCGGGTTGATACGGGTCTAAACCAGACCCAGTCTACCGCTCGTCTTGCATCAGGTGATCATCATCACCTCTTTTCGCCGAGGCTTACCCCAGGCAGGTTAGCCGGTATGTTGGACACCGTGTTACGATCAAGCGTTCTGACCCTGGTCTTGAGTCTGGCTTGCACAACACCCCAGTACCGGGCGCTGCATGCTTTGGTTGATGCGCCGCTAACTCCTGCGCCACGCTATGATGCGCTGGGTTCGACGGCGCCGCTTACACCGAGCGTCGAGCAGTGGGCACTTTATGAAGAAATTGGACCATCGGGCCGGGTCTTACTGACCGCTGTTTTGCAGCCTAAAGAGCCCGGGCAAGGATGGCAGGTGGAGCTGACGAGGCGAAGCGCTCAACAGGTAGAGCGCCGCTATGCGCCGGTGAAAACCTCGGAAGACCCCTTCTTAGCGATGCAGCCTGA
>Ga0315321_10000560_pt1 | contig 27799 bp, 18 predicted proteins | sample M180m21515metaG_FD_203464 | JGI IMG/M metagenome (GOLD analysis project Ga0315321, IMG submission 203464) | Ammonia-oxidizing marine archaeal communities from Monterey Bay, California, United States - M1 80m 21515 | ecosystem: Environmental > Aquatic > Marine > Intertidal zone | place: USA...
TCAACCGGTTGCCTCATCGGATGTTACTCAGATAGTCGAGCACCCCATTGATGCTTTTATCTCTCAGCGTATCCCCAATGGCTTAAACGTTGCTCCTCGAGCAGACCAAATCACATTAGTTCGGCGGGTGAGTTATACGTTAACTGGTTTGCCACCAACGCCGCGAGCCATTCGGGAAGTTCTGGAGGATGAATCTCCAGCCGCTTACGAAAATCTTATTGACCGCTTACTTGATTCACCGCGATATGGAGAACAATGGGGTAAACACTGGCTGGATGTTGTAAGGTACGCCGACAGTAGTGGATTTGCCAATGATTATGAACGCCCGAATGCCTGGCGATACAGGGACTATGTCATTCGCAGCTTTAATCAAGACAAACCCTATGATCAATTCGTGCAGGAGCAAATTGCTGCCGACGAACTCTTTGCCGACTCGCTGGAAGCTCAACTGGGGCTTGGCTTTCTGCGAATGGGTCCCTGGGAGCACACAGGCATGTCAGTTGGTAAGATTACACGGCAGCAATTTCTGGATGACGTCACTTCGTCGGTTGGTCAGGTGTTTTTAGGGCAGGCGCTCCAATGTGCTCGCTGTCACGATCATAAATTTGACCCCGTGCCAACCCGGGATTATTACGCTGTCCAATCAGTGTTTGCTACTACACAGATGGCAGAGTTGCCTACACCGTTTCTCCCGTATGAAAACACAGAGCAATTTGAAGAAGATAGGAAATACTTAGCTAAGCGTGAGGCAGCCATTGCCGAATTGCGAAAGACGGTGAATAATCCGAACAAGACAGCAGACGATTTTGGTCGTGCTCGTCTCAGTGGGAAATGGAGTAACCTATACCAACGAGCACGGGATCGATACGAGCCGCTCATATTGGGAGTCTATAATGGTCACACCCAGTTAAATCGAAACTCGAACAATCGTTTTGCTCAACCCGCTAATGTAACCAATGGGATTTTGGAAAATACTGCTATTCTGACGGGCGGTAATATTTTTACACCTGCGCAATCTGTTTCGCCGGGAATCCTGAGTGTGACTGGAATTGACGCGAGTATTCCCAAAACAATGGAAGGGCGCCGAGGTTCGTTTGCGAGGTGGGTGACCGCTCCAAACAATCCATTGACAGCGCGAGTAATGGTAAATCGAGTGTGGTCCTATCACTTTGGGCAGGGCATTGCCGGGAATCCCAATAATTTTGGAGCGACCGGAGACAAACCCACTCATCCCTTATTATTAGATTGGTTAACTTCGGAATTTATTAAGTCTGGCTGGTCGATCAAGTCTCTTCACAAATTGATACTTACCTCAGCAGCATATCAGCGTAGTAGTACTCATCCGGCACCAGAAAAACTGGATCAACTCGATCTAAGTCGCTCGTCTTATTCAGTATTTCAGGCGCGTCGATTGACGTCTGAAGAATTACGAGATTCGATGCTGCAGGCCAGTGGGGAATTGGTTCAAGAACTTGGTGGTTTGCCGGCTCGACCTGATATGAACATAGAAGCCGCGTTGCAACCACGCCAGATTATGGGGTCCTTTGCTCCCAGTTATGTCCCCAATGTAAAACCGGAACAACGAAATCGGAGATCGATTTATGTTCTGAAACTGCGAGGGTTGCGTGATCCTTTTATGACAACCTTTAATCAGCCCTCCCCGGACGAGTCGTGTGAGATGCGGGATGCTTCCAATGTGACACCGCAAGTCTTTGCTTTGTTCAATAGTGAAGAGTCGGCAGACCGGGCTCTCGCGATGGCTAATCGTATTCTGAGTGAAGTAATGACGGAGGAAGATGCGATTCAACGTGCTTTTGAGTTGGCATTAGGTCGAATCCCCGATCGGCAGGAGTTGAAGGTCTCGAGGATGCATTGGAAAGATTGCTTGAACGATCATCAGGAAATAAAGCCACAGGCCAGAGAGTATCCAACCGAAGTGATACGTCGAGCGAATGAAGAGAACACGGGAGAAGAATTTACGTTCACAGAAACGTTATTTGAATATCAGGATTATCAGCACGATTTACAGCCCCATGAAGTTGATGCCCGTACCAGAGCGTTTGCTGAACTTTGCCTCGTTCTGTTGAATACGAATGAGTTCGTTTACGTTTATTAAGAGGAATGCCGGAGCAAATAGCATGGATCGACGTGAGTTCTTATATGGTCTGAATACAAGTTTGGGCAGTATTGCATTTAGTGCCATGCTGGCCGATGAGGCACCCGCACAGGATACTCCGGCACGAGTGGCACACTTTCCCAAAGCGAAAGCGAAGCACTGCATATTGTTGTATATGGAGGGCGGGCCATCGCATATTGATACGTTTGACCCCAAACCCCGTTTAAAGGAACTTCACGAACAGGAGTTCCAGCGTGACGGTCAGGAGCAGAGCGCGATGGCAAGCGGTAAACGCTACTATGTGCAGACTCCCTTTAAATTCAAAAAAGTAGGTGAATCCGGGGCGGATATTACAACCGCGTGGCCTCATTTGGAAAATGTGGTGGATGACATTTGTTTCTATCGAGGTTTGCAGGTGACCTCAGTGAATCATCCTGCTGCTAATTATCACGTGAATACCGGGAATCGCTTTGGAGGAGATCCTGCCATTGGATCCTGGGTTAATCTTGGGCTTGGTACCGGAAATAAAGACTTGCCAGGATTTGTGGTGTTACCCGAGCTTTCTTATCCGCAGGGAGGACCGGCGAACTGGAACAATGGTTTCTTGCCGACCGACTTCCAGGGGACGGCCTTTCGACCAGAAGGCTCCCCCTTGCTTGATATTAAACCTCCGAAAGGAGTGACTCGTCGGCAGCAACGGCGAAATCTTGACTTGTTAGCGAAACTGAATGACAAGCATGCGGCGGCTCATCCCCAGCATGAGCAATTGAAAGCACGAATGAATAATTATGAGTTAGCTTTTCGTATGCAGACTCAGGTTCCGGATCTTGTGAGTATTGATGACGAAACACAAGCCACGAGAGACATGTACGGCATTGATAAGCCAACGACCGATAACTTTGGACGACGCTGTTTGTTGGCGCGAAAGCTGGTCGAAAAGGGGGTGCGTTTTGTCCAGGTGTATGCCAGCAGTTGGGATAGCCATGACTATATTCTTCGAGCCCATGGTTCGATGATTGATCGTGTCGATCAACCTATCGCGGCCTTGATTACAGATCTAAAGCAACGCGGACTTTTGGATAGCACGCTCATCGTATGGATGGGGGAATTTGGCCGAACGCCGGACAATGGTATCCGTGGTGGTGGCGTTCGATATGGTCGTGATCACAATCCCAATGCCATGACCGTATGGATGGCCGGTGGAGGCATCAAAGCCGGACATACCATTGGTGCTACCGATGAGGTAGGTATGGAGGCGGTTGAAGTTGTTCACCCGCTACGTGATTTTCATGTCACGCTACTCCGGTTACTGGGACTTGATGACAACAAGCTGACTTACTTTCATGCCGGGAGATACAAACAGTTAAGCCAGTTTGGTGGCGAAGTGATTGAAGAGTTACTCGCTTAAGTCAGGATGTCGTGGATGACTTTCGCTTGGGTTACACGTGTATCGGTTAGTGATTCTGAGTGACCCTGATGATGATATGTCAGTTCGTTGTGATCCAGGCCAAGCTGATGCAGGATCGTTGCATGCAGGTCGTGTACGGTTGTTACTTTTTCGACGCTCCGATATCCCAATTCATCGGTAGCCCCGTAACTAAGCCCGCCTTTTACACCGCCACCTGCCAGAAGAGTGGTGCAGGCATTCCGGTTGTGGTCTCTGCCGGACCCGTTTTGTGAAATTGGAAGGCGACCAAACTCACCGGACCAGATGAACCCGGGTGAAAACAACAGATATAGAATGGTAAGTATTCGAAATATCACAATCCGTAAGAACACTGCTACAGCATGAGTGCTTAATTTATAGAAAATTGGAATTGTGAGTTCGAGGAATGACTTCAAGCACGAGGGTGAATTAACAGAACGTGGTTTTCCAGTTCATTAAGATTGGTTTCACCTGGAGGAATCTTTTCTGCAAGATGTTTGGCGAGTTGTTCAACACCAGTAATTAACCCCCGGGAGATATCTTTTTGTTTGATGTGAGAAATGACGATTGCACAAATCTCATCTAAGACCTGCTGTTCTAAGGCTTCGATTGCCAGACGGTCACATAAGATGGAGGCACGACGCTCAGCCAGGCTTATGTACAGTAAGACAGAGCCGGCGCTGCGAGGAGAAGAGAGAATAGCATTGGACAGAACAATTTGTGCAGACCTTGTTACTTCTTCGTTCACTTCTGAGCGGGAGACAACTAATGCCCGTAATGGTTTGGAAAAACTGGCAAGGATCGTTCCAAGAACAAATCCGCCGGTGACAAGCGCTGATTGCATGAGCAGGCTAAACACCGGAGGAGAACTCCATTGCCCCTCGGTATCCAGTGATTGAGCAATTAAATGGCCGCCAGCCAGTCCAAGTAACGCTCCGATACCCCCGAAGATGGATTCTGCTCGGTCATAGCGTCCCGATTCCGTGGCTACCGCACAAACGATCTCGGCACCCGTTTTCGTTTCTGCTTCCTGAATAGAACTCTCGATAAGCCCTACTTGTTCCCGGCTGATTATTTTCGTTGCATTCATTGATTAAATTCCACTTTCTGATAACTAGGTTACCAACTACCGGAGGCTCCACCGCCACCACTTGATCCACCACTGAAGCCGCCTCCACTGAAGCCACCGCCACCGCCACCGCCACCGCCCCAACTGCCGCTACTTCCACTGCCGCTTCCTAATGCGTCAATTACACTCCGTGGCAAAATCCCTATAAACGTTATCAAGGTGATAAAATAAAAGGGTGGGTAAATAGCAAGTATGATGAGTCCTATTCCTCCAAAGGAGCAGGCCTGTTGTTTGTATGAATCACTTTCGGACTTAATCCCAAGTATTAATAACCAGATACCTAAGGGCAAAAGTATTATTCTTAGGGGCCAGAATAAGATTCCACTGCCGCTGCTACCAAATGAGAATGAGATAGGAATATTAGGCTTGGGCCTTGGTAAGCTATCTGCTTTTCCTCCCGGACCAACAGCCACCATTTTTAAGAGAGCTTCGACACCTTCTGTAATGCCGAGCGAATAGTCTCCCGCCTTAAAGTATGGAACCATGACATCATCCATAATGACTTGACAGTGGTTATCAAAATTTCTCCCCCAGTCTGCTCCTAATTCAATGCGTCCTTTGCGGTCACCCACAGAGATTAATAACAGAACGCCCTGATTTTTACCGTTGGTATTCTCTGTTCCAATTTCCCATTGGTTGAACCACTGAGTTGCAAATGGTTCGATATTTGGTTGGTGATGCCCATAGGGCGCCATGCGGGTAATAACGACCACAATGATTGGTGTGTCGTACTCTTCAAAAGCGATTCTTTGTGCTTCTCCGATTCTATCCCTGTGTCTGCCGGTATCGATAGCACTTTCATAGTCCTGTACAAAGTCTCCGTAACCGTCTTGAGCGGGGGTTGGCGGAATACGTATCTCTGCAGACACGGGGCCTTCTAGTAAAAGCACACAAGTACAACAGATTGCTAATTTGAAGCGTTGTTTTTTATTCATCATTGATTTCTACCAACTACCGGAGGCACCTCCGCCGCCACTTGATCCACCACTGAAGCCGCCTCCACTGAAGCCACCGCCGCCACCCCAGCTGCCGCCGCTGTAACTACTCCTGCCGCCACCCCCACCGCTCCGCCCAATTAAGACGAACATTACGGCGATCATCGCTAAGAAAAGTAAAGGTGGAAAAACTCCTAGAATTATTAAAACACCCCCACACCAAAAAGCGGTAGTCCTTAAGGAGCCGGACTCTAATTTCCGACCAGCCATCACAACGCCGATAATGCCTAAAACAATGGCGAAAATCCGGAAGGGCAAACCAGCAAAGAGTATGTTTTTGGACGAGCGAGACATGTTCTTGAAAGAATAGCTTTTGGGTTTTGAACCAGCGATATTTTGAGCGTTACCTTTAATACCCTCTTTGGCCATCTTTAGTAAGCTTTCGACACCTTCTGTAATGCCGAGCGAATAGTCTCCCGCCTTAAAGTATGGAATCATGATCTCATTCATAATGACTTGACAGTGGTCATCAAAATTTCGCCCCCAATCCGCTCCTAATTCAATCCTTCCTTTTCGGTCACCCACTGAGATTAATAACAGAATTCCCTTGTTTTTACCGTTGGTATTCTCCGTTCCAACTTCCCATTGGTTGAACCACTGAGTTGCAAAAGGTTCAATATGTGGTTGGTGATATCCGTAGGATGCCATTCGGGTAACGACGACCACAATGATTGGTGTGTCGTGCTCTTCAAAAGCGACTCTTTGTGCTTCCCCGATTCGGTCGATATCGCTGCCGTCATTAATTATGCCAGCATAGTCCTGTACAAAGTCTCCGTGACCGTCTTGAGCGGGGGTTGGCGGAATACGTAGCTCTGCCGAAGCAGGGGCCTCTAATAAAAGCAAGCCCACACAGCAGAGTATTAATTTGAAACGTTGTTTTTTATTCATCATTGATTCCTACCAACTTCCGGAAGCACCTCCGCCACCACTTGAACCACCACTGAAGCCGCCTCCACTAAAGCCGCCACCGCCACCGCCACCGCCACCCCAGCCTCCGCTGTAGCTGTCTGATTTCCCTAAATTTCGGAAAAAGTTAAGAATGGCTTCTCTCCAATATGCCCAGCTTGTGACATTGCTTTTGAACTGCTGCCACTTCTCTCGCAGAGATTGTCTCTGAGGGCGCGGGTCGAGTCCTTTGGCGATGCGATATGATTTATAAACGAATGAGCCTAGAAGGACCAAGCCAAGCATGGGAAGACAAATATAGGGTGCGGCAATACATCCTATCATCAAGACGAAAGTTGCTATGGAGAGAGCTATTCCGGCAGCGTTCTCTCGTTCACGCCATGCCACAATCATTAACATGACGAGAATGGCACAGCCGATTAATCCGAAGAATATGATAGCGGGGTTAAATGCCCAGGCAGTAGAAGAAGGTAAGTTGTGTGGACCGGTTTGAACCATCGCCAGAAGTTGCTCAGTACCTTTACGTAATCCAGTGGCGTAGGCGCCGCGTTTGAAGTAAGGAACCATTTTGCGGTTCATGATTTTTTGGCAATGTGTATCAAATCTTCGCCCCCAGTCGGCGCCTAATTCAATTCGACACCTACGCTCTTTCTTAACCAGCAGAATCATAATCCCTTGATTCTTACCATTGACCGTTTCCGTTCCAATTTGCCAGCGGTTAAACCAGGCGGTTGCCAGTTTTTCGAAATCGTCCGGGTGGTATCCGAACGGTTTCATTGTTTCTACAGTGACAATGATGATTGGAGTTGAGTGATCAACAAATGCTTCTTCCTGCAGATTACCGATTCTCTCAAAATCCTGCTCTTCATTGATAAAAACGGCAGCGTAGTCCTGGACGAAAGAACCAACACCGTTGAGCGCAGGAGCTGGCGGAATACCAACGGCTTGGCTAACGTTTACGAGTGCTCCCATGTGAAGAGAGAGGTACACGACGAGAAACGGATAATATGTTCGAGGCAAAGTCATCTAACAGGTTGATAGGTTATCCAGATTGCGAAATGAGAAATAGATTAAAGCCTACATCTGTAACGATGCTAAACCGAGAAAAGATGAGGCGCTTTTTCTAATTATATTGTGACGAAATTCCTCACATTTCACAAAGATTACTAGATACCCATTAATGAAACGGGACAGACATATAGTCGCAACTCCGCATGCTCAGATATAATAGGCTCAGGAAAAACTTCTGTCACCCATTGTATAAATCTCATGTTATCGATATTTGATTCAAAACAACCGATGAATCGTCGAGCTATGTTGCAGATAGGCGGCTTAGGATTCGCAGGTGCAACGGGTTTAGATTTGAGCCAGGTATTGGCCGCGAAAGCCGAGAAGAATCATTATACGACGGGTAAGTCGGTTATTTTTTTGCTGCAACATGGCGGTCCTACTCAGCATGAAACGTTTGATCCTAAAATGGATGTAGACGAGGCCATTAGAACGGTTGGTGGAGTGACGCAAACTAAGATTCCAGGCGTTCATTTTGGCCGCTCCTTGTCCAGATTGGCCGGTTTGGCGGATAAGTTGGCAATAGTCAGATCCTACGTAGGTGGCAGTAGCGGACATGGAATTCGACCGATCATAAGTAATGAAACACTCAGAGCAAACTTAGGCTCAGTTTATGCCCGTTTGGTAACAACCAATCATTCGACCACTGGTATTCCCACGAACATCGCCATCGACCCAACAGCTGTGGAGCCCAAAGACAATGGTCCCGACATAAGGTTTGGAACGTTTGTCCAAACGGGGGAGTTGGAAAACATGTACGCACCATTCGTTCCTGGCGGTGGTTCTGACATGCAAAAGAATATGCAGCTCGCTTTACCAATTTCACGGTTTGATGATCGGAAAGGACTACTCCAGTCTCTGGATGCTTTGAAGAGTGAAATTGATAGTACGGGCGTGCTTGAAGGAGTGGGTAAGTTTCGCGAGCAGGCTTATGACATGCTCATTCGGGGTGTTGCGGAAGCATTTGATGTTAAGAAAGAAGATCCTGCTACGCTGGCTCGATATGATACATCACACTTCATCAGTGATTCGAAGTACGTTGATAAAAAGAATGGAATGAGTGAGAGACATTGGTATCAAACCAACGCTCGCACGCTTGGACGTTTGTTGCTTTTAGCTCGCCGATTATGTGAGGCGGGCGCCGGGTTTGTCACCGTGACCACTCAGTTTGTTTGGGATATGCACGCGGATAGAAATAATCTGGGGGTTGGACGTGGAATGGAGGCAGTCGGCAATCCTTATGACCATGCTGTTTCAGCTTTTATCGAGGATTGTGAAGCCCGCGGGTTAAGCGATGATATTATGCTTGTTAGTACCGGGGAAATGGGCCGGACACCACGTATCAACAAGAATGGAGGAAGAGACCATTGGGGGCGGATTGCTCCTTTGATGGTCTATGGTGGCGGGGTTACTCACGGCCAGATAATCGGGCAGTCGACCAAGGATGGAGGCGAACCTGTCACATCACCCTGGAAGAACGAAAATCTTGTAGCCACCATGCTTCATAATCTATTTGACATTGGTGAGTTGCGACTGGAATCCGGATTGCCAGTCGAGCTTGTCCGATTTGCTACCACGGGTACCCCGATTGCCGGCTTAACGATCTAGTTATTATTCACCGACAGACGCTTGCTTCTGATCCAACTCCCCGCATAACTGGAGTGCACGCAGCGGGAAAAATGTGCCACTATAAGTGATGAAGTGTGGCCCATCGGTATTTAAAGAACGTGTCCACCATCGGCCTGATTCACGCTGATTGGCTTTAATCCATTGAATACCTGACTGAACAGACTTGTCGTCGGTTGGTACGCCAGCATCTCGAAGTAGCATGACGGCAAAGCCGGTTTGATGACCATCACTAGGTGGGGTGTCTTTTTCAGGTTCGGCATTTAGCTTGTCTTTGCGACTGCCACCCCCCCATGTATCCGGTGTGCCAAACGTACGGATAGACCAACCGCCGTCATCTTGTTGATGAGCAAGAATCATCTTCACGGTGTCATCTCGCAATTGCTGATTGATCAAACCATCCCATTTGGTGGATGCCCAGAGCAGTAGGAGGCGAGCATAATCATGAGGTGGCTTTGTTGTTTGTAAATAGTTCTTAAGAATATCGATCTGCTTTTGCTGTTCATCGGTTACCTGCTTTAGATAGCCTGGAGCTGTGGCTAGTGCCATGGCTGCAATCGTCGCTCCGTGATAGGAACTGGATTCAAAAGGAGGCCAGCAATCGAGATTGCTGTAGCTGCCATCTTCGGACTGAACCGTGAGCATCAGATCCAGAGCTTCTTTAGTTTCAGGAGATAGTTTTCCCTGAACTTCGTCATACGCAGCCAGTCCATTGGCAACATAGGCCAATTGAGTTGGCTTCAGACCGGACTTGATAGCAGTAGCCGGAGCACGTTTGAATTTAGACGACTCAAGCACGAAGAACTTACGGTGTTGCTCCACCTGTTCTTTAAACAGGGGGCCAAGTGTCGGAGCTAGCTGCATGAATGTACCGTTGGTGTGACAGGAAACGCACTTGCGATGTTCTGTCCATGCCTGACTTCCTTTCGCCAGATAGTCTTTAGCAGCGGACAAAGAGAAGGATTTCCTAACTGGTTCATCCGCTGTAGCTCCTACGATAGAAATAGAACCCGCTTCATACTGGGGTTGTTCTGCAAAGACAAGTGTAGTGAAACTGTACAGAAGCAGCAAACTGGCGATTGCAGACGGCGGCAATATTCTTTTCATCGATTTGAACCTTAATGAAAGCAAGTAAGACGGACCGGTGAGGAAATTTATCCTACCAAATGAGAGCCTTGTTAGCTTAAAAATCAAGCGAGGCAATGCAATTGGGGAACGGTGGAAACGCAGGGCTTTCCCGTCCTTTTTATTTCCTAGTCCGACTCCAATTCGCCGCAAAGCTGTAATGCCCGCAGTGGATAAAATGTTCCGCTATAGGTGATGTACTGTTGGCCATCTCCATTTAGTGAACGTGTCCACCATCGGCCCGATTCACGTTGATTGGTTTTGATCCACTTGATTCCTCCCTGAACAGCCGGATGATTAGTTGGAATCCCGGACTCCCGCAGGAGCATGATAGCCAAACCCGTTTGATGTCCATCACTGGGAGTTCCTTCCTGCTGGACTTCGGAGCTTATGAGCTCTTTACGGACTCCACTTCCCCATTTTTCCGGCGCAGCGAATGTTCTCATCGACCATCCCCCATCATCCTGCTGATGCGCAATAATCATTTTGATAGTATCTTGTTTAATTTGATCGTTGATCAGCCCTTTCCATTTGGTTGCAGTCCACAAAAGTAGCATCCGAGCGTAGTCATGAGGTGGCTTCGTTGTTTGCAAATATCTCTTTAAGGCATCGATTTGCTTCTGTTGTTCTTTAGTAACCTGTTCCAAATGATGGGGCTAACTGCATAAATGTACCATTGGTATGACAGGATACGCATTTTCGCTCTTCGGTCCAGGCCTGACTTCCTTTCGCTAGATAGTCGCGAGCAGCCGAAATTGACACGGTTTTTCGGATAGGCTCCTCGGCGGTGGCCGCTGCGATCTTGATTTGGCCGGTTTCATATTGCGGCGTTTCGGCAAAGGTATGGGCCGTAAGAATGAGTAGCGTATACAACAAAAAAAACGATTGAGCTGAAAGTAAAAACTTCATGGATGGGAGCCCAATGTAAAGGTAGCACTCTTATTAAATTTCTCACAACCGACCAATTTAAACTTTAATTCGATAAGTTCGTGAGTTGAATTCTGCGATAAACCGGTCTAGCTCCAGAGATACTGGGTGTGCTGTGCTTGCGTATCTCGGTGCCTGAACTCAAAATGAACTCAGTTCCTTATTAATTGTATCTAATAATCCGAAAGGGAATGATGGTGAAACACATTCTTCTCAGATCACTCTTCTTTGTCGTATTGGCTTCGAGCGTTTTGGCGGCAGAAAATCGCCCTAACATTGTCTTTATCTTCACCGATGATCATGCTCCCCATGCGATTGGAGCTTATGATGGCTGGCTCAAGGAAGTTAATCCGACGCCAAATATCGATCAGTTGGCTGCTCAGGGTATGTTGTTTAAAAACAGCTTCTGCACAAATTCAATTTGTGGCCCCAGTCGGGCAGTCATTCAGACCGGTAAGCACAGCCATAAGAATGGTTTTCGAAACAATGGTGACAAATTCAATTGGGCTCAGCAGACGTTTCCCAAACTATTACAGTCTGCAGGGTATGAGACGGCGATCTTTGGAAAATCTCACCTTGCCGGACGGCCTCAAGGTTATGACAAATGGGTTGTCCTACCTGGGCAAGGGCTTTACTACAATCCCGACTTTCTGACCCCGGAAGGTAAGGTCACGATCGAAGGTTACTGCACCGACATTGTGACAGATATGGGTGTTGATTACTTAAAGGAAGGACGAGACAAAGACAAACCATTCCTGCTAATGGTGCAGCATAAAGCTCCTCACCGTTGTTGGATGCCAGCTCCCCGTCATCTGAATCTATATGATGACATTACTATTCCAGAGCCGGCTACACTCTTCGATGATTACAAAGACAATGCGCCCCCGGCGCGTTATCAGGAATTGGAAATTGATCGTCATATGGATCCACATTACGACTTGTTTCTGGATCTTGTTCCCACGGAGAAGCCTGAAGCTATCCAACAGCGTCAGGATCGAAGTGCCTGGGTAAACCTTCAACGCTTTACCCCCGAGCAGTTAAAAGTTTGGCGAGATGCATGGGAACCAAAAGACAAAGCTTTCCATGAGGCAAATTTGAGCGGTGACGATTTGGTGCGGTGGAAATTTCAGCGTTACGCTAAGAATTATCTGCGATGCGTCAGAGGTGTGGATGAAGGTGTTGGCCGTATCATGGAAACTTTGAAGGAAGAGGGACTGGCTGAGAATACGGTTGTCGTTTACTGCTCTGATCAGGGTTTTTACGTAGGTGATCATGGTTGGTACGACAAACGATGGATGTACGACGAATCCATGAAAATGCCTTTTGTGATTAAATGGCCTGATGTGATTAAGCCAGGTTCTGTCAATGAACATCTCATTCAGAACATTGACTATGCGGCCACCTTCCTGGAGATGGCAGCTACGGAAGTTCCTGAAGACATTCAGGGAGAATCTCTCGTACCTCTACTAAAAGGGGAAGCCGAAGCAGATTGGCGCACTTCACTTTATTACCACTATTATGAATTCCCCTCGGTTCATATGGTACCTCGTCACTACGGTATTCGAACGGAGCGATTTAAGCTGATGCACTTTTATGAGTTTGGCGAAGAATGGGAATTCTATGACTTAGAGAGAGACCCGGATGAGTTGAAAAACCTCTATGGCAAACCACGCTATGCTAAATTAATTGAACAGCACAAAATGGAACTTAAAGATCTTCAGCAGGAATATGAGGACGATAGCGACATTTCCGAAAAGCCACTGGATTGGCAACTAAAACAGCGCAAAGGCTGGGCCAAAAAGTGATTCGTCAGACTCAACGAGCATTGTTATTGGCGGTCATGCTGCCAACTTTTGCCTTAGCACAACCACGGCCTGCCCCAAAAGGTTTTAGCTGGGTAAGTCCAGGTTCTGAAAAACTGGTCGCATCCCTTTCGAATAAACTCCGCCACCGCACTTTTATGAGTCCTTCGATGGGAATGAATGTTGGCTATTATGTTTATTTACCCCCAGGGTATTATCAGCAGGCTAACAAAAATCGTCGATACCCTGTTGTCTATAACCTGCATGGGGGACGGCCAGGAGGTGAGTACAAAATGGTGGCAATTCATCGTTTTGTAGATGCTGCGATTCGTGATGGAAAAATTGAGCCGGTGATTTATGTGTTTCCCAATGGCGGCCCAATGAGTTGGTATAACTACCCCCAGTTTGCGAATGGCAGAGGGGAAGACGTTTTTGTCAAAGAGACGATTCCTCATATTGATAAACAGTTCAGAACAATTGCTCGACGTGAAGGTCGTGGGGTGCAGGGTTATTCACAGGGAGGTCGAGGTACCACTCGAATTATGTTCAAGTATCCTGAGCTTTTCGGTTCGGCAGCACCAGGAGGATCTGGTTATGCAACCGAAAAACGAATTCAGGAGAATGATGGAGTGGAATCGGAGTATGTGAAATTTACTTCAGGATATAACACCTGGGATCTGGCAAAGCGATATGCAGCTCGTAAAGACGCGCCGCCGATAAGACCATTAATCTGGGTTGGTAGTGACGAAGAGAATTACCCATCTAATCTGGAGTTTATAGAGTATCTGGAGGAACTCAAAATCCCTTATCAAAAACTGGTCGCCCCGGGAATCGAGCATAATGCTCGTCAGATCTATGAAATTCGTGGTGATCAGATTCTCAAATTCCACGACGCTAATTTTAAACGCATGTTAAAAAATTAGTCATTACAAACGAGTGACTTAGCTTATGACATGCTTGGCCGTGGATTTTTCGCGCCTACTTCCCCCTGACTTTGCATCTTAATAGATGGGGATACAAGCTCTGAATGTTCCCTTGCTTTGAAGCTCTCGCAATTTATTTAACAAAGGAAAACAGCATGTTGCGTACACTTTCAATCGGTGCAATTATTGGAATCTTTGTGATGTTGACTGGATGTCAGTCGGAAGATCAGCGTGAGGCAGCACAGCGAAGACGCGAAGCAGAAGCGGAACAAACTCTCGAAGATTTGTTTGGTGGTCTGGCTGAAGCATTGGAAGAAGTTGCCCAGTCCGATATGTCTCCCATCGGAAAAGTGGTTCGTCAAGCCGAGAATTTAGGTAGCACCGCAATGAACCAAAGGCAATCTGGGGGCGAAACAGATTACGACAAGTTTGCTGAGGCGTGTGATATGATCATGGAGCTTATCGAGAATCATGAGAAAACTGAGCTCCAGCCGCATGCAAATGCGATCTATGTCATTTTGTATAACGGAGCCTGTGCTCACAGCATAAACAACGAGGTTGATAAGGCACTTAGCACTTTCAAGTTGGCGGTGGAATATGGATGGGATGACGTTGAACATACAATGAATGATCCCGACTTAGTGAATTTAAGAGCCAATACGGGGTTTCAGGAATTCGTTATGGAAATGGGGGCAATTGCTGAACGCAAAGCCGTTGAGAACATACCCGCCGAAGTGTCGTTCCCGTTTGACTTCAGTTTAACCACCATCGACGATAAGCCACTCCGGCTGGCAGATTACAAGGGCAAGGTTGTGATTGTTGACTTTTGGGGAACCTGGTGTCCACCTTGCCGAGCTGAAATCCCGAGTTTTATCAAGCTCCAGAAAGAATTTGGTAAGCAGGATTTCCAGATGATTGGATTGAACTATGAAGGCGGATCGCCGACTTCAGACATGAAGAAGGTAAAGAACTACGTTTCCAGTGAAGGAATCAATTACCCATGTGCTTTGGGGGACGACGCAACTCAGCAGCAGGTTCCTAACTTTAATGCCTATCCAACCACTTTGTTTATCGACAAGAAGGGCAAGGTGCGTCACCGGTTAGTAGGCCTGCATTCCTATAATGATTTGTCGGCGATTGTCAAAAAGCTACTCACAGAGTAGTGTCCGTCTCCTCTCTCGGCATACTTGTATTTCGCCATTTGAAAAAGGTGAGCAAGCTCCAAAAGAAAGTAAGATTGTCTTCCTTAGGCAGTGTCCCAGTCGTTATTATTATGAACAGCTTAGAATCAAACGTTACTTGTTCGTAGTTGAAGGGATTGCGGGGTCCGTCAGCAACGGGATGGATTTTATTGTCGCCTCAGTTCTCTAAAACAATTCGTAATCTACTTCTATGCTTGCTGATTGTAGGTGGCTTTTCTGCGTACAACCTGTATCGGGAATCGCAGCAAGCTGAGACGCTTGCAGAGTACCGAAGAGCAACCGTCAGTGAAGGTCGAGCGGTCATTGAACAAACACTACGTGAACGTGGGCTTGTGCAGTTCCGAGGCGTTGTTCACAACGCCTTGTTGGAAGAAAAACAGGCGTTAAAGGGAAAGGTAGAGCAATGCTTCCCTGTAAACGTGGATGCTTCACTAGAATGCGAACAAGCAATCGTTGAGGTGGTGGATCTACATCATTGTCGCAAGCTATCGAAAGACTCGGATTGTCGCTCCGGTGGACAGATTGTGATTTCACTAACGAATTCCGAGATCGACGAAATCTTTATCAGTTTCCATTTGCTGGATGCGGGACAAGGTGATTTTACAATCACTATTCCTGAGAAGGAAAGCTTGCAACGGGAACTACAGCAAGTGTTCAAGCAGTTTGTTGATGAGCCCAAGTTGGCTGAGCGTCACCAATTAAATGATTTGATGTTCAGGCTGTTCATGAATGCTAAGGCGAGCGAATTTGACGAGCAACTCGGCCAGCATTTTTTGAAGACACTTCTCGGTGCGGTGCAGCACCAGTTATTGGCGGCCAAGGTTTTCAGGTAGTACCAATTCATCCTTGAGAGATTAGGCGATGATATCTTTGACAACATTCCCGGCTACATCCGTGAGACGGAAATTACGCCCGTTAAGATGATAGGTCAGTTTTTGATGGTCCAGCCCGCATAAGTGAAGCATGGTTGCATGCAAGTCATTGACGCTAACGCGATTCTCAACAGCTTCGTTTCCAATTTCATTGGTTGAACCATGATGTACGCCACCTTTGACTCCGCCACCAGCCATCCAATAGGTCATTGCATGCGGGTTATGATCGCGACCGGTCCCTCCTTTCTGAACGATCGAAAGCCGTCCAAACTCTCCACCCCAGACAACCAGCGTGCTATCGAGGAGGCCACGCTGGGAAAGGTCTTCCAGAAGTCCGGCAATGGGCCGGTCGGTTTCGCCGGCAAATTGCCCGTGGTTCTTTGAGATTGAATTGTGTCCGTCCCAACTACGGGCGTTTTCATTTCCGCCACTATAGATCTGGATGAAGCGAACGCCTCTTTCCACCATCCGGCGTGCAACAAGACACTGTTTCGCGAAGTGGTCACATTCCTTCACACCAACGCCGTACATGTCATGTGTTTCCTGGGTCTCGTTGCCGATGTCTAATGCCTCAGGGGCTGCTTGTTGCATGCGGTAGGCAAGCTCAAAACTGTTGATTCGAGTTTCCAAATCGGACTCTTCAGGCCGAGTTAGTGCGTGTTCCTCGTTGAGAGATTTTAGAGCATCCAACAGCGCTCGCTGTTGGTTCATGTTCTTTTTCCCCTGGAGTTTCAAATTGTCGATTGGATCACCCTGAGGTTTTAACCATGTTCCCTGATAGACACTAGGAAGAAATCCCGCACCCCAGTTTTGAGCATACCCTTTGGGCAGTCCACGGTTGAGAGGATCTGACATGGTTAGGAATGAGGGAAGGTTTTGGTTTTCAGTCCCGAGTCCGTAAGTTACCCAGGAACCAACGCTGGGAAATCCCATGCGTTTCATCCCAGTATTAATCATAAATAACGCTGGACTATGATTGTTTGATTCGGTGTAACAGGAGTGGAGAAATGCCATCTTGTCGACGTGCCTGGCGATATTGGGGAAGATTTCGGAAACCCAGCTTCCACTTTCACCATGCTGTGAAAACTTGAAGGGAGATTTCATGATGGGACCAACATTGCCGGTGAAAAATCCAGTGTTCTTGTCGAAGCCTTCTAGTTCCTGACCATCGTGTTTTTCCAGTTCAGGTTTATAGTCCCAGGTATCTACCTGACTCGGGCCACCATTCATAAACAACCAAATAATACTTTTGGCTTTTGCAGGGAAGTGCTGCTCTTTGGCTGCAAGCGGGCTCTTTGCCGCTTCCGCTTCCTGTTCCGCTAAGAGAGCATGCAGTGCCAGTGTGCCCAGACCACCGCCACAGGTTCGAAGTAGTTCTCGACGAGTATAAACATTATTCATAGTGTTATGATCGGTTAAGTATTAATAGATATAGCAGAATTCGTTCAGGCAGAGCATTAACTGGATAAGGTCAGCGGTTGCCTGAACTTTGGCATCTGTGACACCTGATTGTTTATAAGAAGCAGTTTGGGATACTAAAAAGCCAGCCGCTTTCTGAGCTTCACTTTGGTTGGGCTGACGAGACAATGATCGTTGATAAAACAAGTCGATCATTGCGTGGTCTTCCATGTTGTCTTTAATAAGCTGTGTGGCGCTGTCTTCACAACACTTACGCAAGTGTGGGTTGTTTAATAGTAAAAGTGCCTGTGGCGCCACGGTTGTCGTTGGTCGTTGTCCCTGACTGACAAGCGGTTCAGGAACATCAAATACCTGTAGCATCGGTACGAGTTTGCTTCGTTTGACCGTAAAGTAAATACTTCGGCGTCGCATTGATTCATCCAGCGTTCCCTTGCCGAACATTGTTTCGTCTAATTGTGCGGTAGCCTGAAGAATGGAATCACGAATAGCTTCCGCTTCCAGACGTCGTGGACTAAACCGCCAGAAATAAGCGTTCTCAGGATCTGCCAAAGCGTTAGCCTCGTGAGAATCAGATGACTGTTGGTAGGTATAGCTTGAAAGAATCAAGGAGTGAATATGTTTCAGACTCCAGTCATTGGCGATCAGTTGCAAGGCTAGCCAGTCGAGTAACCCGGGATGTGTTGGAGGTTGCCCCTGAATACCGAAGTCATTGGTAGAGCTTACAATTCCTCGTCCAAAGTGATGGTGCCATAAACGATTAACGATCACCCGGGCTAACAAATGTCCGGCACCGGTTTCGGTATCAACCATCCAATTTGCCAGTGTTGTGCGGCGGAAGGAGGTCATCGAACCGGTTGGCGGAATTTCCTGCCAGGGTTCGATTGAATCTTCTTCCGGCATCAAAACCTGCAGAAATCCCTGAGAGGCCGTCCCCATTTTCTGGTTCACATCACCTCGCTTCAGGAAGTAGAAGTCTTCAAAGAAGTCTTTACCCTGAGAGTGGTGACGAATTGGCTTTACACCTTCGCTGACGATCATGACCGTCTCTCCTTCAGGACGGGGCGCATGCTTCATGTGTTCGGCAGCGTTGGCGGTTAATTCATTCCACTTGTTATCGGAAGTTCGGTACCAGTTAATTGCCTGCTTGATTTCGGCTTCGGTTCTATCATCAGCTTGTTTCTGTAAGATATCGGCGACTTCCTCTGAGATTGTGTTGGAGAGAAGCGGTAATGCAGGGTCACCCGAAACCGAGATCCGGAATCGGCCCATAATGTGTTTCGTGTTGCCTTTAAACGAAACCGTGATTCGTAAACGGTGTCCGGATGGATTTTCCAGAGGCTCAGCCAATGTCAGGACAGCACCGTGGTCTTTCCCAAATTGCGGGTCGACGGCCCAACCAGTATTTTGTTGACCGTCAATCACTGTACGAACGTGCAGTCCTCCATCGTTTTGGCTAAACGTGGCACGTGCTTCGCTAAACTTAACGTCTTTCAGATTGTTCGCCGTTTCAAGCGGTGCAGCACCGATGGAAATCTGCGTGAGCTGAAAATTGCCGTTCGAGGCCAAACCTGGTCCACCTGCTTTCAGCGCCTGGTCCGCGAAAGCTTCGATCCGCAATGCCTGTACACTTGGAAGATGCGTGTGGAATTCGAATGTGAAGGCGTCTTGATTTGCGACCGACCACGGCTCCACTTTGAATGACTCATCTGCCTGCCGGTTGATCACCGAACTCTTCTCAGATTGCACATCGAAGAATTTCATGGTGTACCACTTCGGGAGCTCTTTTTCTGGATTTGCTTTATCCCAAATATGGAATGCCTCTCGTAATGTAGTGCTCTCGTATTCCGTGATCGCATCCAGGTAGGGTTGATGTTTTTTCTCAAACTGAACTTGGTTTTCTTCGTACGCAGCCTGGTTTAAGAGGAGTTCCTGATTAGAACGAACGGCTGTTGTGAACGTGGAAGTGAAGCGATAGTAGTCAGCGGTTGGAATGGGGTCAAATTTGTGATCATGACACCGGGCACACCCGATCGTCATGGCGAGCATTGCCGTTCCCGTGGTGGCTGCCATGTCATCCAATGCGTCATAACGTGATGGTTCGACTTCATTGGCGGTGATTTGAGTTGGAAAGACACCAGCCCCTAGAAAGCCTGTTGCCATCATGGCGAGCGGGTTTTTGGGAGCGATCTCGTCGCCGGCTAACTGCCAACGTGTAAACTCGTCGTAGGCAAGGTCTTGATTAAGTGCTTTGATGACAAAATCACGGTAATGAAAGGCGAAAGGACGGTCATAGTCATGTTCGAATCCATGGCTTTCTGCAAACCGAGCGACATCCAGCCAATGTCTGGCCCAGCGTTCACCATAATGCGGACTATTCAAGACATATTCAATCGTTGCAGCCAGCACCTCGGTCTTCGGTAATGTCGTCAATTTTGCCAAATCATCAGCTGTGGGGGGCATCCCAAGGGTATCAAGGAAAATTCTTCGAATGAGAGAATGAATTTCTGCTTTAGGCAGGAGTTCCAGTTTCTGATGTTCCATGGCTCCGGCAATGTAGTGATCAATCGGGTTTTGCGGAGCAGGATGAAGATCGGAACGAATCTTGACTGAACGTAATGGTTGAAACGCCCAATAATCTTTTTGAGACTGGTCAATTCGCCGTTGCGTCCAGGCATTCTCGGGCTCATCGACGTCAATCAATGGCCGGTCATAGGCAGCACCTAAATTTGCCCATTCAAGGATTGATTCGATTAACACTTTGCTGAGCTTACCACTATTCTGTGGCATCGAAGGTTCGACTCGATGATGAAGCATGTCAGCCAGATAACTCTCATGCGCCGTACCGGCCTCGACAGCTTCACCGCTAACGCCTCCTCGAAGAAAGGCCTCCCGTGTCGTTAGATCAAACTCACCCTCGGTTTTACTACCACCATGACATTTCAGGCAATGTGCGGTAAACGCATGTCTGACGGTGGATTTGAACAACTTTTGGCTTTTGGCCATTCGAGCTGCATGAGTTGGGTCAACGGGATTTTCCTCAGTTTGCTGTCCCCGGATCGTGGTTTGGAGGAAACACAGCAACAGAGAACAGATGATAAAACGGATCTTCATAGTAGACTCGGACATTCGAGACAAATTGAAAAAGGATCAGGTCTTCGCAAAAGGTAAGTTACTTACGCTTTTGTTTGGCTTGCGGAAGTTGATAACCAGTCGTATTCAGTCGGATACGATACAGATCAGCACCGGCAGTGATATACAAAAGGTTGGCATCCTTCCCACGACCAAAACCAACGTTGGTTGGGGTTGGGGTTTCGATAAAACCTAATTCTTTTCCTGCAGGTGAATAGATGGCAATCCCCGGTCGTTTTTCGGATCGTTCAGCAACAACAAGATTACCTGTTGAATCAACAATCAGGCCATCCGGCCCGTCTTCAGGATAGTAGTCCACTAGCGTTTCACGGTAAGTTGCCTCCCCGTTTTTATCCAGATCGTAAGCCATTAGCGCCATGTGCCCTTTTCGGAGTGGTGTGGCAATGGCGACCGGGCCTTTTGCATCGTCGGCAGTGCCAAGTCGTTCGAAACCAGTGGCCCCATTGGCGTTACTGACAACGTACAAAGTTTTCTGATCCGGAGAAATACATACGCCGTTTGGCTTGCCAGCATCGGAAATGATACGAGTAATGCTGCCATCAGGATCAATACGATAAACTCCCATGACTGGTTGATCGATCGTTTCATGGCCCAGGTAACGAGGGTCACTGAAGTAGAGACGGCCTTTCAGATCAATGGTCACGTCGTTAGGAGAGTTAAGTTTACGCCCTTCGTACATGCCAGCCACAATGTAACTCATTCCTGTCTTCATATCAGTTCGGGTGATGCGGCGTCCTCCGTAGTCCGCACCTTCACATACGATCATGTCACCGTTAGCGTCAAATTTGATTCCATTAGACATACCACTTGGTGAACGAAAGATAGAGGTCTTGCCAGCGGTAGGATCATATCGCCAAATGTGACCAGCGTGGATCTGGCCATTGTCCAGCGTTGACTGATGAGAAAAGGTAATGTCGCTGAAATAGACCTGTCCATCAGGAGCAACGGCTACACCTTCCGTTAGCATGATACCGGTGAATAGTTTTTCCAATTCGGCATCTTTGGGGACAATCGGATCCTCAGCCGATACTAACGTGGCAAAGGTGAACAAAAACAGAATGCTAAGTCTCATGAGATGGGGTCTCCGCTGCTATCGTTGATTAATCACTTCATTGATTCTAATCGATTTTCGGATGACATTCTCGTTTGGAAATCAACGTTTAATAAGATGTAAAACGATTGTTTCATGATTTAGAATAGGAGAAGCAGCCCGTGTTCATTAAATTCAATAGCCGGTTATAAATATGTGGAAATCTACTCTGAGCATCTTGCTGGTCGTTGCCCTTTGTCAGTCGGTGTCAGCTAGGTCCAAGTTGAATTATGACCGTGACATCCGTCCCATTCTTAGTGAGACCTGTTTTGCCTGTCACGGCCCGGATGAGCAAACCCGAGAGGCTGAATTTCGCCTGGATATTGCGAATGATCACTTCATCGGCTTGTTGTCACCTGGCAATCCGGATGATAGCGAGTTAGCACAGCGAATCGTGAGCGATGATGACAATCTGAGAATGCCTCCGATTGATTCAAGAAAACAACTGACTTCGGCACAAATTGAGATGATCAAACAATGGATAAAGGAAGGTGCACAAATTGAGGGGCATTGGGCCTGGAGCGCGCCGAGCAAGGCGGCACTTCCCCGAATTCAAAATAAACGTTGGGCAAGAAATGCCATTGATTACTTTATCAAGGAGCAATTAGATGGACAAAAGATGCGCCCGTCCGCTCAGGCTAACAAACTAACGCTGATTCGCCGGGTGTCATTAGACGTGCGAGGTTTACCACCTTCGTCCCAAGAAGTGAATCAGTTTCTTGAAGATGAGTCGACAGACGCTTACGAATCAATGGTGGAGCGTATGCTGTCTTCCAAGCACTATGGCGAACGCATGGCTCAGGATTGGCTAGACCTTTCTCGTTACGGCGATACCAATGGGTACCACGCCGATAGCCATCGTGATATGTGGTTATATCGCGACTATGTCATCAACGCGTTTAATAGCAATAAACCCTATGATAGATTCATGATAGAAAATGTCGCTGGCGATCTTTTGGCTGATGCCAATCAGGAGACCAGGATAGCTTCCGGGTTCAATCGCAATGTTACTTTCAATGAAGAGGGTGGGGCGGATCCTGATGAATTCTATGTGGCCTATGCAATAGACCGGGCTAATACCACCGGTCAGGTGTTTCTTGGGCTGACCGTTGGTTGTGCTCAATGTCATGATCACAAGTATGATCCGATCAGTCAGAAAGAGTATTACCAGTTGTACGCGTTCTTCAACAGCGTGCAGGACGAGATTGGAGCAGGCGGTGCGTCCGGGTACCACAACAAGCCATTACCCCCATTGTTGACCGTGGAGACTGAAAATTACAAAAACCAACTTAGGGTGTTAGAAAAACAAGTTGCGGATGCGAGTGCGCAGGCCAAGCAGTTAACAGCAAAGCTAAAGGCTGATGAAGCTTTAATCGAAAAGGCATTTGCGGTTTGGGTCAAGGAGTTTCAGGGCGGTAAAGCGACGGTAGATTCGTTCTCCGAAGATCTTCAGCTTTGGTTAGCGGCTGATGATATCAATGGCGATGGCATAGTGGACGCGGAGCAGGAGTATTCGCCTGAAGATGAGGTCAAGATATGGAAAGACCGCTCTGCCCATGGGCATGATGCAAAGGCAACAGGCAGCCCTACGTTCACCTCGGATGGAATAAATGGCTCTCCGGCAGTTCATTTGAATGGGATGACCGATTTTCTCAGAACAGATAAGGGCGGCGAGAATCTTCATGATGACTACACCATTGTCAGCGTGATTTCGTATGACAATTTAGTGGCGAATCAAATGTCAATTATGTGGGGCGCGGAATCTCAAGGTAAACGTCGGGCGATGTGGAAAGTTGCTGATAGTCAGTTCCTAAGCTTCAACGGATATGGCGCCGATGTTGTTGGTGCAAAACCAATCGAATTGAATAAGCCTCACATCGGTGTGTTATCTCAGCAGAATAAGAGAATTCGTATCTACATGAATGGTGAAGCGGGCGGGGAAGGGATGCCAGGGATCGTTTCGATTCATGATTTAGCCTCCAACCCGATCACGATTGGAGCTAATAATGCCGGTAACGAAAAAACATACGGCCATTTCGCTGAAGTAATGATATTTAACCGGGTTTTGTCAGACACTGAACGAACTCGGGTTACTCGTTATCTGTCGGGTAAGTATGGAATCGAATCGTTGAATGCAGCCTATCCGGAAGAACTGGTTGCTATTAGCGAGAAGAAACAGGAAGAATGGTCTAAGCAAGAGATGGATAAAGTCTTAGCGTTTTTCCTTGAGAATGAGTATCTGGTTTCAAATCCAGATGTCCGAAAGCTAAATAGCGAGATTGCATTACTGGAAGGTAAGATTGCGACTCTAAAGAATGCTTTGCCCACAACGATGGTTATGGTGCAGAAGTCTGCCCCCAATCCTGCCTATATCCTGATGCGAGGAGATTTTCAGGACCCGGGGGCACAAGTACAGCCTGATGTACCGTCCATTTTCCCTCGAATGCCGAATGATCAACCACGAACTCGATTAGGGCTTGCTCGCTGGCTAACAGATCCTGAGCACCCACTGGTTTCACGTGTTGTTGTAAATCGGTTGTGGAAACAATTGTTTGGAACAGGCATTGTGAAGACGCTGGGAGATCTTGGAACGCAGGGTGAACGTCCAAGTCACCCGGCACTATTGGATTGGCTGGCAGTTGAATTGATTGAATCGGATTGGAATGTGAAGCATCTGCAAAAACTGATGCTGATGTCAGCCACTTATCAACAGAACTCTCAATATACAGGTTTGTATGACGAAGTTGATCCTGACAACAGGCTGTTGTCTCGAGCTTCTCGTTTTCGATTGTCAGCAGAAGAAATTCGTGATAACGCGTTAGCCATTAGTGGTTTGTTGACGGATAAAATTGGGGGTCCCAGTGTTCGTCCTTATCAACCTAGCGACTATTACTCAGATAAGATTGGTCGTGGTTGGGATCAGAGCCGAGGTGAAGATTTGTATCGCCGAGGTTTGTATACATACTGGCGGCGCACAACAGTTTATCCGGCATTTCAGATTTTCGATGCTCCGAGCCGTGAGTTCTGTACGGTCAATCGTCCGCGAACCAATACACCTCTTCAGGCTCTCGTACTAATGAATGACCCGACCTATGTGGAAGCGGCTAGGGTTTTTGCTCAACGGATCTTAGAGGAAGGTGGGAGTACGACAGAGTCACGTTTTGTTTTTGCTTTCCGTATAGCGGTGGCGAGAGAACCGACTCTGCAGGAATGGCAAGTTTTGCATCAGCTTTATCGGCAGCAATACGAAATCTACGAGCAGGATAACGAAGCAGCCATGAAGATTATTTCGGCTGGCGAGTCGCCCGTGCCCGAAGGACTCGATCAGGTGGAGCATGCCACGTGGACCGCTCTGGCTAGTATTATTCTCAACCTCGACGAAACAGTAACGAGAGAGTAAATGATGGATTACACAACCCGCAGAAACTTTCTGAGCAGAACTTCGATGGGCTTGGGAGCGTTGGCCGCCGCTTCCATTACACAGAATAGTGATTTGCTGGCGCGCACGCGGAAAACGAAACCAGATTCGGGATTGCACCACCCTTCCAAGGCGAAACGCGTGATTTATCTGCACATGTCGGGAGGCCCGTCGCATCTCGATACCTTCGATAACAAACCGCAAATGCAGGAACATCATGGCAAACCTTTACCTCCGTCGGTCATTGGCAAACAGCGGCTTACCACGATGACGCGTGAGCAGGCCAAACTACTTGTTGCTGCGACACAGCAGGAGTGGGGACGATATGGTGAATGTGGCATGGAAATGAATGTTGCTTTCAAGGAGATTTCGACGATAGCCGATGAAATGTGCCTTATTAAAAGTGTACATTCCACACCCATTAATCATGACCCGGCAGTTACCTTTCTGCAGACCGGCAGTCCGTTATCGGGACGTCCATGTCTTGGATCATGGCTTAGCTACGGGCTGGGGAGTGGAAACAAAGATCTACCGGAATTCGTTGTTTTGCTATCCAACGGCGGTCAGCCTGTTCCTTCCCGATATTGGCACAATGGCTTCCTCCCCAGTCGTCATCAGGGAGTGCAGTTTCAGGCTAAAGGAGACCCTGTCTTATATCTTTCCAATCCCGATGGTATTGATGACCGTAACCGGAAGAATTTGGTGACCGGTATCAATACATTGAATCAGTTGAAGCAAAAACAAATCGGAGATCCAGAGATTGAAGCTCGGATCAATGCTTACGAATTGGCGTATCGTATGCAATCGTCCGTGCCTGAGTTAATGGATATCAGTCGTGAGTCGAAGGAGACATTGGAAGCTTATGGTGCTAGCCCCGGTAATGCGAGCTTTTCCAATAATTGTTTGTTGGCGCGCCGTTTAGCAGAAGCGGGTGTCCGTTTTATCCAACTGTATGACCGTGGCTGGGATCATCATGGAGATGTGACGACCGGCATTAAGAGCAAAATTGGGCAAGTCGATAAGGCATGTGCGGCGTTGATAAAGGATCTCAAACAGCGAGGTTTGCTCAAAGATACCTTGGTGATATGGGGCGGTGAATTCGGTCGCACCAGCTATGGTCAAGACCGAGGTAATTCATATGGACGTGATCATCACCCCAACTGCTTTAGTCTTTGGATGGCCGGCGGTGGGATCAAAGGTGGAGTAACGATTGGTGAGACGGATGATTTCGGGTACAACGTTGCCAAAGATAAAGTGGAAGTTCATGACTTACATGCTACGATGCTGCATCTACTTGGAATTGATCATGAACGGCTGATTTACAAGTTTAAAGGGCGCGACTTCCGTCTCACGGATGTAGCCGGGAATGTTGTGAGATCGGCTCTTGCTTAACAGAAAAGTCTATCTCGGTTTGGGTTTGTTGGCGTTCAGTGTTTCGGTTCCTTTGCGTCCACCTGTTCTCGCAATGCTTGAAGGGAACGGCTTGAAGCCAACTCGGCGTGCCTTAAACTAACAGCTTATCCGTAGATTGTCATTTGATTTATTGGGTGTTCCTCCCACTCCGGATGAGGTCGCTGCATTCTTATCTGATGCGAGCCATAACGCTTATGAACAACTTGTGGAAAAGTTATTAACGGACCCTCGGTTTGGCGAAAGATGGGGGCGGCATATCCATGATCTTCACGCGACATTTCTGCACGCCTTAGGATTGGATCACAAACGGCTGACTTATCGGCATCAAGGTCGGGACTACCGACTTACGGATGTATTCGGTAATGTAAAGACTGAGCTCTTTAAGTCATAGAATTTTCACCCCGCCCAGTATTCATGAAATCACGTGTTTTGAAGCTTGTTCTCGTATTGCTTTGCGGTTGGCAATTTGTTGTCCCCGTAATAACCCTAGCGGCGCCTCCCAATATTGTTTTTATCGTTTCCGATGATATGGGGTATTCAGATCTTGGTTGCTATGGCGGAGAAATTGATACTCCGGTTTTAGATGGTCTAGCTGAGCAAGGTCTTAGATTTACTAACTACTATGTAAACAATATGTGTTGGCCCACTCGTGCCAGTTTGATGACAAGCTTATATCCGCATGCAGCGTTACCTCAGGAAGGTTCTGCAGCGGGTGGGCTACATCCCAGTGCAGTTACGCTACCTCAGGCTCTCCGTGATGCCGGGTATTTGACGTTGATGTCGGGGAAATGGCATCTATCTAGCTCGAAACAGCCGGATGGGAAAAACGCTCCTCATCACCGTGGTTTCGATCAGTTTTACGGAACGATCGAAGGCGCATCCGACTTTTTTGCTCCAGCTGATCTGCAATTGAATGGCAATAGCATGACACATGAATGGGAAGCCAGAGATGATTATTACTATACGGATGCCATTACAGATCACGCCTTAACATTCCTCAAGAATCGAGACACCCAAAAACCATTCTTCTTATACATGGCATATACGGCGGCCCATTGGCCATTGCATGCCAAAGCTGAGGATATCGAATATTACGAAGGTCGTTTTCATCACGGTTGGGATCAGTTGAGAGTAGATAGATTTCAGCGGATGAAAGAACTTGGTGTGATAGATCCTGCCTGGCAATTGTCTC
>Ga0315321_10000562_pt1 | contig 27796 bp, 24 predicted proteins | sample M180m21515metaG_FD_203464 | JGI IMG/M metagenome (GOLD analysis project Ga0315321, IMG submission 203464) | Ammonia-oxidizing marine archaeal communities from Monterey Bay, California, United States - M1 80m 21515 | ecosystem: Environmental > Aquatic > Marine > Intertidal zone | place: USA...
ACGCCTCGGTTTCGCTCGCTCAAGACTGGCCAGCATGGCGCGGCCCCACGTTGGATGGCCACGCTCCGAAAACAGCCTCGGGACAGGTGCCCGTGACTTGGACGGACACTCAAAACGTTGCTTGGCGTGCTAGCGTGCCCGGCAAAGGCCATGCCTCTCCAATCGTTGTGGCGGGAAGTGTCTTCTTGCTAACTCACGAAGAACAGCATCAGACAATCTGTTTGCTGAAATACAATGCCCAGAATGGCGTGCCAATGGGCAAGCTGGTGCTGCACCGAGGTGTGGTCCCACCGTCCTATCTGCACAATAAAAACACCATTGCCTCCAGCACGCCCTCGAGTGATGGAAAGGCTGTTTACGTACTTGCGCAGGTGGGGGACGCAATCTATGCTTCTGCGGTTTCTGTTCAAGGTCAACTGCTTTGGCAGCGGCTGGTAGCACCCTATCGGGCAGGCGATGGTTGGTTCGGATACGGCGCATCGCCACTTTTGGTTGGGAATGCATTGGTGGTTCCCGTCGAGACCGATGACCGAGAAGGCGGACTGTTTGCGCTAAGTAAACGTGATGGTCGCCCGTTGTGGCGAGCGAAACGACCGCAAGAGACGGGCTACTCTTCTCCAATATTAGCAGAAATTGCGGGTCGCTCGCAGATTCTGATCAGTGGTGGTTATCAGGTCGCCGCCTATCAGCCGCAGGATGGACGATTGCTTTGGAAGGTCAAGGCAACAAGCCGAACCACCTGCGGGACCATGGTCTGGAAGAATAACATGGTCTTCGCTAGCGGCGGATTTCCCGAGTCCGGTACTTACGGTGTCCTTGTGAATGAGCAGGGGCCAAAAGTGGTTTGGCAGAATCGGGTGAAGTGTTATGAGCAGTCGATGGTGGTTGCAGGCGAGTATTTATACGGGTTTGCCGATAATGGAATAGCGTTCTGCTGGCGGTGTTCTGATGGACAGGAAATGTGGAAACAGCGACTCGGTGGCCCAGTCAGCGCCTCTCCCTTGCTAGTGGGTGATCGAATTTACGCTTCCAACGAACGCGGGGTCACCTTTGTTTTTCGTGCTTCACCGCAGGGGTTTGACTTGTTGGGACAAAACGTTACTGGTGACAGTTCCTTTGCCTCGCCAGTCTATGCGGAAGGAAAGCTGTTTTTGCGGCATGCCTCTTCGAAGAATGGGGTCAGGCAGGAATTTTTGGTGGCAATTTCTGATAACTCGCAGTAATGCTGCTTGGGTGGCGTTTGGGCCAAGGCACGAATATTGCGGCGAACGTGACAAGGAACGCTTGCTGCACGATTCGCGTTCCGCAAACTGCATGATTTTGCGACATAAGGGGTGTTGACCGAGTGGCCAACAAACGAAACCCTCAGCGATAGGTTGACGCAACTTGTGCCATGTTCAATTTTGATTGACGCCGGTAGCTTGTTTTCGATGAGGCCGAGGACGTGCTTGGAGCTTGGGCACACATCTGCTGCCCAACCAAGATCGTAATGGTTCATGTTGAAGATGCGTTTTGACGGTACACTGTTCGGGTACAGCAGGTAGCGGTTCCCCCGTGAACGTGCATGATTCGGACGCATCGTCGGCTTGAAAAAACCGGGAGTTGCTTTGTGTCGCGCATTGATGCTTGAACCAGATTCGTTTGTAAATGTCATTCCTGTTTGGTGATTTGTTTTGTGTGCCGGTTGTCGATGGTATGCTCGCTGGCCATTTCCGTATTCTCCATTGATGGTGCCGTTTCAGCATGAAACCTATTGTCCAGATATCGCTTGATTTGACTACGATTGAAGAAGCGCTGCAGACGGCCGAGTTGGCAATTCGGGCGGGGGTTGATTGGCTGGAAGCTGGGACGCCTCTGATTTTGGCCGAGGGGTTGCACGGCGTAAAGCGGCTCCGAGAACGTTTTCCAGAGGTCCCGATCGTTGCGGATTTGAAAACAATGGATGGGGGGTATCTTGAAGCGGAAATGATGGCGAAAGCAGGGGCCACTCATGTCGTGGTGATGGCTCAGGCTCATGAGGAAACGATCAAGTGCGTTGTCAAAGCGGGCAGCGATTATGGAATCGGTGTGATGGGCGACAATCTCGGTTACACCACGATGGTTGATGGCGCAAAGCGACTGCAGGATTTGGGGTGCGGCTACATCGTGCATCACATTGGCTACGACGAGCGACGCGGCATTGCTGCCCGCGGTGAACGGATGCCAAGTCCGCTGGATGACTTGAGAGCCGTGGTCGATGCGGTGGAGGTTCCAGTGCAAGCGGTTGGCGGACTGTCAATTGAGCAGGCCATCGCTTGTCCTCGGTATGGAGCACCCTTAGTTGTGTTGGGAGCACCACTGACAATCGATGCAGACGCTTTCAAGACAGCCGATGGAGATCTTGAAGGCTCACTGCGGTTGATTTGTGAGCAAGTGCACGCACAGGAACAGGCAGGCTGATTCAAAAAACAGTCCCAAGGCTAGGCCCGAAAACTTTATCTTCTTCACTATTTCATTCTGCCCTCGTTGGCAAACACACAGAGAGAACAACTCGTGAGCAGTTCAGCCGCTGTCGTTAATTTTTCACCCGAACCTGGAAGCGTTGAGATTCGCGAGTTTGCCAAGCCGGTGATCGGATCCCATGATGTTTTGGTGGAAGTTGCGGCGGTTGGGGTCTGCGGAAGTGATTTGCACCAATGGAGCGCGTCCCATAGCTGGCCCGTGAATTATCCTGTGGTTTTGGGGCACGAGTTTGCTGGAACGATTGTGGAGGTCGGAGCAGCGGTCAGCAACTGGAAAGAGGGCGATCAAATTGCCAGTGAGACCGCCGCGGTAATCGATCCTGATAATCCGATGTCCCGACGAGGTCTCTATAATCTCGATCCTACACGAAAAGGTTTCGGGTATGGAGTTGATGGTGCGATGACACGGTACACCCGGGTGCCCGCACGTTGCTTGCACAGTGTGCCCGTCGGTTTGCCATTGGATCATGCCGCGCTGACTGAACCATGCTGCGTTGCCTATAACTCGGTCGTCGAAAATACAAGGATAAATCCAGGTGATCGTGTGCTCGTCATAGGGCCTGGTACTATTGGGATTCTCTGTGCTGCGATAGCAAAATTGCGAGGGGGGGATGTCGCAGTGCTTGGACTTGAAACAGACCAAAAACGCTTTCGCGTTGCAGAACAGTATGGGTGCACAACATTAACTCAGGCGGAAGCATGGTGTCGGCAGCGGGATGGTTTAGGTGCCGATGTCGTGATTGACGCTGCTGGGGTCTCGCAAACGCTTAAGATGGCAATCGAAATGGTGCGTCCGGCCGGTTGGATTACTAAAGTGGGGTGGGGCCCCAAACCACTCGGTTTCTCGATCGATCCGCTCGTGCAGAAAAACGTGACCTTGCAGGGTAGCTTCAGTCACCACTGGACCATTTGGGAACGTGTGCTTGCATTACTCGCCAATGGACAGCTTGATGTGAAGCCAATCATTGGGGGCTGCTGGGGCTTGGATGATTGGCATGAAAGCTTTGAGCAGATGCATGCGGGAGAAATTGTCAAAGCGATCCTGAAGCCAGGTCTTTAAAATCAGCGTGAGGCAAACATCTCGGCGGTTAGGAGCGGGCCAGAGTCCAGACTACCGATCACACCACGTGCCGAAACGATCAGGGAGTATTGGGACTTGTGAGAAGGAGTCCAACGCCTCGCTCGTGTGATCCGAAGGAGATGATGTTGCGATTTGTGTTTGCCCATGCTGTCTGCATGAAGAAGATATTTCATTCATTTACTAGCCATTCCTTTTTTATCGTATTGCGTCGATCATGCCGAAACTTGCTGCCTTTCCAAAACTGTACATGCAGGCGTTGTGTAAAGATGGAACGATGAGTTTAGCCGAATGGATTGATCTGGCAGCTGAGTTGCCAATCGACGGATTGGAGTGGTATGCGGGTTTTCTGGAGATGCAGGATGAGGGCAATTGGAAGGCGATTCGCGGCAAGGTTGAGGAGCGGGGCCTTGTCATTCCCATGATGTGCTGCTCTCCCGACTTCACTCATCCGGATGCCAGTTTTCGTGCCCAACAGGTTGAAAAAGAGAAGTTCTGGATCGACATGACTGCGGCGATGGGAGGTCAGTTCTGTCGGGTGCTTTCAGGGCAGAGACGTCCTGAGGTGGAACGCCAGGATGGGATTCGATTTGCTGCAGAGTGCATCGACGTCTGTGCTGCCTATGCACAGCAGCGGGGTGTGACATTGGTCATAGAGAACCACTACAAAGACGATTTTTGGACCTATCCCGAATTTGCACAAATGATGGATGTGTTTTGCGAACTGGTCGGCGAAGTGAAGGCTGCAAACTTTGGAGTCAACTACGATCCAAGCAATACGATCCTGGCAGGAGAGGATCCCTTGGAGCTATTAAGGCGTGTCTCTTCCAGAGTAGTGACGATGCACGCAAGTGATCGCTATCTCATAGAAGGAACGATTGAAGATCTGCGAAATGAGGAACTTGGTGTCGAGGGATATGCAAAACGCTTAAGTCATGGTGAAGTTGGCAAAGGACTCAATGATTACGATGCAATCTTTTCTGAACTGAAAAGAGTCGGGTTCGACGATAACTGGGTCAGTATCGAGGATGGCGTTGAGGGGATGGATCAGCTCGCAAGAAGTGCCGAGTTCCTCCGACGAAAAATCCACCAGCATTGGGGGAGTTGACCACCTTCGTCTTTTTGATGGCGAGTTAAGGCGTCTTGGAATTCGTTTGCATCGCTTGGACAGATACCCCAACCCCGATGCTGCCTCAAGCTGCGTGGTTTGCAGTGTCGTGTGCGGCCACCCTTGCAGGATTTTGGTCAGGGTAAGTAATTGGGATAGTGCAGTCGATAGTGGCTTCGCCATTCAAGGCATCCCTTTCCACCCACCGAAAAATCCCGACACACCTGAGGCCGGTGTTCATGGTGCTTGCAGCGGCGACTTGCTGCGTCATACCAAACGCAGGGACCGTCCAGTTCGCCCTCGGTTGGTGGTTGATAGTTCTCAATGTAGTGTCGTAATTCCTGTTTCAGGGAGTCGGGCATGTCCAGCCATGCCTGTTCAGTAACATCGGAACCCGCTTGGTCCTTGTCAGATTGGGATCTTGTCACATAGCTCGGGTAACCCATGTGCAAGCAACAGATCCCACATGAATCACAGTCAGAAATGGTCGGAAGCTCCTGAGTGGTGCTAGACTTGACGTTCATGGCAAGGGAATCTTCTGCTTTCTTGCGAGCTTGTCGCCTTGAAATCGGTCGAGGGCTCGGTGGCTGTTGAAATTGATCAGCGATAGCGTTGCACTGCGGGGCAATTCAAGCAACCCGCTGCGTGGTGAATCCTGTGGGATAGAAGCAAGAATGTTCTTCGAAGAAATGTTGCTGCTTGGTAAGACGTTCTTTGCATGGTGGCGGCGTTCATCGAGCCCGACGTTGTGCAGATGTAAAGCAAGAAGTCGCGTTATCCAAACCATCGCGTTAAGGGCAAGTAAGCGTCAAACCAAGTCAGGATTTTGCACCAACCCTGTGATAGACTGCTTCTGAACAGACAGATGAATCAAGAATTAGGAAAGAGGTAGGGTACTGATGACACGGCTAATGTTCACGATCTACTTGTTATTGTTCCCTTGCATGTCATTGCTCCCATGCTTAGCTGTCGGGTGGGACGATGCTGCAGGGCAGCAGACCGTGCAAAGGATGAGCGGAGGTGGGGATACTTTGCAGTATCTACTTTATTTGCCTAACAAATATAGCGAGAAAAAGCGGTGGCCGCTGGTGTTGTTTCTGCATGGATCGGGAGAACGCGGCGTGAAAATTGACCGAGTAAAGAAGCACGGACCGCCCAAGTTAGTGGCTGCAGGTCGGCAATTCCCATTCATCTTGGTATCACCCCAGTGTCTTCGTGATCAAAGGTGGGACGCGAAGCAACTGGGGATTCTGCTCAGTCAGCTTGAGGCGAAGTATCCCGTTGATGGGAATCGGATTTATGTGACAGGTTTAAGCATGGGGGGCACCGGGACTTGGGCGTTGGCTGCGAGCGATCCGGACAGGTTGGCTGCGATCGCGCCTATCTGCGGTAGAGGGGATTCGGGAACGGCCAAGTCTTTTGCCGAGCTCCCGACATGGGTCTTTCATGGTGCCAAAGACCCGACCGTTCCAATCTCAGAATCGCAGCACATGGTTGACGCTCTGAAAGTTGCCGGCGGCAGGCCGCGATTCACGATCTACCCCAACGCCAAGCATGATTCGTGGACAGCAGCCTACTCCAATCCACAATTTTATGACTGGCTTTTGCGGCAGCAGCGAAATTGAGACGAGCAGGATTTGATTTTTTCGAGTTTTCGTGGATCGCGCTTCATGACGTTGGGTCAAGGAGTGTGTGCGGCGTGTTCTATCAGTTCGCTCAATTCGCGCGGTGTAAGGATTTCGAGGCCCTTGCGAAAGTCAGCGCGGCATCCCGTTACCAGTTCCACTTTGTACTCGAGTTCGTGGATGGGGCTCATATCGAGCGAAGGCAGAGACCATGTTGTGATTTTCCCATCCTCGTCACACGAGATCACCGAGTCTGAATTCGGACCGACCGTGAATTGTGTGACCTCAGCGTGGTGTTGCAGGATGGTTCCCAGGGATTTGCCATCAGCTGTGTCCCAGAGCCGTATTTGTTCTTCGTTAGCGGTGAGCAAAATTTTTCCATCAGGGGAGTATTTGACAAGGATTCGTCCCAAACCTGCCTGCATGGTTATTGGACTGTCGAGTTGGTCGAGATGCCAGATTCGGGCAAACCCGTCCCTGCAACCAGTGGCAACACTGTTTCCATTCGGTGCGAATGAAACGCTGACAATTCCACCATGATGCTGTAGAGGTGGCCCAACTGGTTGGCCGGTTTGCGTGTTCAGTACTCCCGCACTGTGGTCTCGGCTGCCGGTCGCAATGAATTTGCCGTCGGGCGATATGGCACAGGCATCCACATAGTCCGTGTGGACAGCTTCGATTCCGGTTGCGGATCCCGTTGCGGCATCCCACCATATGGCTGTTCCATCTCTCGAGGACGACAGGATGTGAGCGCCATCGTTTGAAAACACTGCGTTCAATAGCCCGCGGCTGTGCCTTAGAGCGTAGAGCAATTCACCCTCCTGGGTGTCAAATACGGATGCAGCTTTACCATCATGCAAAACAAGAAGCTTTGTTCCGTCTGGACTGAACTGGAGTGACAGCAAGGCTGTCTTAGCCGCATCTTTTACCTCAATGGGGATGCGTTTTGTTGAAGTAATGGGAGCGTGACTTGCTGCGAGTCGTGGTCCTTGAGCAGGGATGTAATGAATCGTGGTTCTGGAGTTGACATCACCAATGGCAAGCATGCTGTGGTCAGCACTCATCGCGAGACATTGGATTTCAACACCGTGGTCGACGAGTAAGGGCGTTGCATTGCGACGGTTGGTTTGTGTGATTCTAGCCAAGCCATCTGCACCCCCCGTAATTAATAGTGAACCGTTTGTGCTGAGCGCGAAAGTGTTGCTGATCGTCTCTGTTGTTGCTTTCGTCGAAGTCTGGGGCTTTGGGGCTAATTGCCATTTGCGGATCATCCGGTCACCACAGACTGTTAAGACACAGTGGCCCGGTATGAAGAATGAGGCCTCGATGATGTAACTGTGGGGCATCGGAGGACAAATGGCGTCACCCGTCTGTGTATCCCACACACAAGTGGTGTGGTCTGTGCTTGAACTCGTCAGTAAAGTGTCGTCTTCTTTGAATTCCAGAGAGCGTATGGAATACTTGTGTTTCATCGCAGGGACGAGCGGCATCGAGGTTTCCACATCCCAGATTTGTACAGTTGAGTTGCTTGTTCCCGTGGCGATCTTGTTACTGGCATGATTGAACTTTGCAACCTGGATCTTGGACGAGCATCTGATGGTCCCACTGTAGGGTTGGCCTGTTTCTGACTCAAGGATCAGCATCGTGTTATCATCTGAGGCAGCCAGAAACTTTTTTCCATCGGGTGAGAACTCGATATGATTTATCTCTTCATCCTGATTAATGTCGCGGATCAGTTTTCCTGTTTTCAGATTGAACAATTTCGTCGTGCCACGCTCGCACGCCGAAATGAATCGGCCTGATTTTCCGGAGATCGCGACCGAATTAACCTTGTCTTTGTGCTTTTCACAGCGGTAGATGACTTCCCCTGAGTTAATGTTGAGGACAGAAACATTCCCATTTCTTTCGCCAACTACACAGAATTCGTCGTTCTCGTCGACGGCAACCGCACGGATCATTGCGTCCATTTGTATGTCCAGCAATGGAGTTGCCGGCGAAGCTAGATCGACGACACGGAGCGTGGTTCCGGTCGTGTGTAACAATTTCTCATCGTCAGCAAAGAACTGTAAGTTGGAACTGGCGACGCGGCGTGCTGATTTTTGAGTATAGCTGCGTTCCTTGGTTCTTATATTCCAAATGCATAAGTCGCCATTTCGCGTGGTGCAAGCAACGTATTCCTTGTTGCGACTGATGGCAGCCATCACAGGTTGGCTTGGCGTTTCCCACATCGAAACAGGGACAGCAGCTTGCTGTAGAATCGAGCCCACCCGGAAACGGTGCCCCCATTCCCGCTGACCAGATTCGATGCTTCCCCGTAGGGCTGCCGTGTAGGAGGGCAAGGCTGCTAAGGGATTCCCGGCGTTGATCGCTGCATCACCTCGTTCTGTGTAAATCTTCACCAAGTTAGCATTGATCGATGCAGTCGTGACTCGAAGTTCTTGGGCGAGTTTGTTCTGCTGTTCCAGTGACTCTCTTGTGCTTTTTTGGAGTTTGCTTTGTCGATAGGCAATGATCGGGCCGCCGATAGCCAATGCGATTACCATGCTCGCAGTGATCGAACTTAGCAGAGCTAATGCGGGATTGCGACGGCACCATCGAAACGCGCGAGTCGTAGGTGAAGTTGCGCTCGCCTTGATCGGTTCATGGTTCAAATAGCGATCAAGGTCGTCTTTTAGTTCTGAAGCACTCTGGTACCGGCTCGATGGGGTCTTGTCCAAACACTTGAACGCAATGGTTTCCAGATCTCGATCAATTCTAGTGTTCAAACGCTGCAGCGGGGCAGGCAGTTCGGTAGTGACTTGTTTGAGCGTTTCAATCATGGTGCCCGCTTCAAACGGGGGTTTGCCCGCACACATCGCGTAAAGAATCGCTCCGAGCGAATAAATGTCAGATCGCGTGCTGATTAAGTGGTTCAGGCCGGAGGCCTGCTCTGGTGACATGTAATGGGGAGTACCGATGATTTGACCTGTACCCGTCAGGTTTGGGTCGGTGTCACTTCGTTTCGCTAATCCAAAATCGGTGATGATGGGATTGCCGCGTTTGTTGATCAGAATGTTACTGGGTTTCAGGTCGCGATGGATGATTCCTTTTGAGTGTGCGTAGGTGACAGCGTCTGCGATGGATGAAAGAACCTGTGCTGCGGTTCTGCCGCTCATTGACTTGCTCGCAATCAAGTTGGCCAGCGTGCTGCCTTCAATGAGCTGCATTGAGAAATAAGGGTTGCCCTCGAATTCGCCAGACGAGTAAATGGGAACGATTCCCTCATGACGTAGGACTGCTGCTGATTCAGCTTCGGCGTGGAAACGGCGAACGTCATTCACCGTCGCGAATTGCCCTAGTAAAATCACTTTGACAGCAACAATGCGATTGAGGCTTACCTGACGTGCGCGAAAAATGGCTCCCATGCCTCCACGGGCAATCTCTTCCAATAACTGGTAGTCACCAAACTCGACCGCCTCACCATCTTTCAGACGGGTTCCGATGATTGAGCTGATGCCTTCGATTGAAGGAGCTCGTGTATTGATGGTTGGATATTTCGGATTTCCATCCGCTTTGGGATTTAGGACTTTAGTGTTCAGCGTTCGGGGGTTCCGGTCACCTGGGCGAACACCACCCAATGAAATCGGGGTCTCGATCAGTTCCGCTGATGCAAAAGATGTCGGGGTGGACTCTTCGTCTGGTAATCCGCTGGAAACATGTCGGTCGGACTCTGAAGGCATTGGTTGCCGGTGCTGGGGCAGGTGGTCCTCGCCGTGGTCACCCTTGTCGATTGGGTCCGGTTGGTTCGAACCGTTAGTCATCAGTGAACACCAATTGGATTTGGAAACGAACCATGGTTGAATGTTTTTACTGATGCAATGCATCAGTCCTCCATCCAAGTATACGGCGTGACGATGTAAAACCGCAAAGTGTATCTTGAGGACGTGTGGAAATTGACAGGGGAATCTGAGAGTTGCAATGACGCAGTCGAAGGGCTCCTGTGCCCATGAGGGGGGGCTAAGGGACCATGTGTGATGTGATGCCACACAAATAGGCTCTTAATCTTGCATTTGTGAAAATGCTGGGTTTAGCCTATTAAAGACCCTTTTCGGTGGGTGGGAAGCGTTTCCTTGTTTCACTGGGAACGGGGCGACCGGTTCGCATGCTCCACCATTCGTGGGCTCGCTCGGCCGAGTAGTGAGGATTCGGAATGGGCATTCTGGCAAGTACTTCGGTGCGCCAATTTTGAAGCTTCTTGCGAAGATCTGCCGCGCGGCCAGGCTTGCTCTGATTCAGGTTATTGGTTTCGCCCATGTCGGTGGCGAGGTGGTAAAGTTCAAGATCGCCAGTGCCATCAAGGTATTCAATCAACTTCCAGTCTCTTTCCCGAATGCTACTCGCAGGACGGTCGTGGTGAAAATGGGGATAGTGCCAGTGCAAGGCATCCCGATCGAGCGCTGTCGCTGAACTGTCTAAGAGCGGGACCAGACTTTGGCCATCAATGATTTGATTCACAGGAAGCTTTCCACCGGCCAGATCGACGAAAGTCGGATAGAAGTCATAGCTGATGGTCGGCTCGTTGCTGACGCTTCCTGGTGTCGTCAGGGGAGGGTACTTGATGATCAACGGAACGCGAACGCCACCCTCGTAAAGAGATCCTTTTTCTCCCTTCAGAGGGGCCATGCTTGTGACATCATCATCAGCGGCTTCCTGATAATCGTAGCGACGATAAAGGCCACCATTGTCCGAGGTAAACACAATCATGGTGTTGTCCTCGATCCCCGATTCTTTAACAGCCTCAACAATGCGGCCGACCATCTCATCGCAGTGTTCAACCATCGCCGCATAGACAGGATGAGGCAATTTGGTTCCGGTCTCTTTGGATTTCTTCTCGTACTTGTTCACTCGTTCCGACATGGCGCCCAGAGGGATATGTACCGCAAAAGGTGACACCATCAGAAAGAACGGGTTTTTGCTCTCCGTTTCAATGAATTTGATCGCCAAGTCAGCTTCAAAGTCCGTTCGGTACTGGCCAGGCTTGGGTTGCAATTTGGGTTGGTTCTGAACTCGGTATCTGCCCGGTAGGTGCGGACCATTGATCACTGCTGAAAAATCGTAACCCTGAAATTCAGGTTGGGACTGGGGACTTGTGCCTAGATGCCATTTTCCCACATAACCCGTTGAATATCCGCTTTGCTGCAATGATTCGGCAACGGTTACCGTTTGCAGCGGAAGAGCCATGGTTGTCAGGGGAGTGATGACTCGTTCAAAAGGACGCCAATGACCTGGTATATGCGCTGTGATGCCGATCCGTGCCTGATTCTGGCCTGATTGAACCGCGCATCGAGTTGGAGAACACACGGCACCGGCGGCATAGAAGTCAGTGAAACGTATCCCCTCTTTTGCCAAGGCGTCGATCTGCGGTGTTTCGATGAAATCGTTGCCGTAGCATCCAATGTCTTTCCATCCCAAATCGTCGATGAAAATCAAGATGATATTTGGACGCTGCTCCGCGTGAGCATGACTAAGGAAGCTGAAACACGTCGTCAGAACAAAAAGGAATCGTAAGGGTCGCACGTGTTCGTCGCTCGTTAGTCGGTGAGTTGTTTTGATTTTGCTAGATGCCCAGAGTACTAGTGTCGTAGCTGTGGCCCCTGCATTCTAACCAAAATGTATCCTGCTGACACGCGTTAAAACGACATGACTCAGCCCGGAAGGTACGTGAAATCTGAATGGTTTTGGTCATTGGGCTGACCGCAGGCTGCGACCGATGACCGGCACGGAAGCCATGAGGTCCGCGTCAGCTATTCGCTGACAGCCATGAGATTATTTCGTTGTGAGTAGGCACGCTCCGGTAGCAATTGCACGGCTGGTTGATCATGATTAGGCGCTACGCACGTGGGCGACAGTACCCACGCGTCTTGGCCAGTTTCAAGACGATCCGGCATGATAGTTTTTAAAAGGTGATTTGATGTGGCGACTCGGAATTTTGCTACCGTTCTTGGTGCATTCGTCTGTTGCGGTTGCTGAGGAAAGGGTCGTCAAAGTGTTTGTGCTCGCTGGCCAATCGAACATGGAGGGGCAGGGCGTTGTCGATCTTGACCACCCTCAGCACTACAACGGAGGAAAAGGGACTTTGATTTGGTCGATGGAAAATGGCAAAACAAAAGCGAAGATGAAGCATCTGAGGGATGCCTCAGGAAAGTGGAATGTCAGAGATGATGTCTTGGTGCGTTATCAAACGCCCCACGAATTGAAGGTGGGCAACCTTGGAATTGGGTTCGCAGTCTATCCAGGCAAACACCATATTGGCCCTGAATTGCAGATCGGTCATTTGTTAGGAGACTGTTTTGCCGAGCCCGTTTTACTGGTCAAAACATGTTGGGGCGGGAAAAGTCTCTACAAAGACTTTCGGCCACCATCGGCTGGTGGAAAAACGGGCGAGTTCTACCTGGAAATGGTGGAAGCGGTTCAGAATGTCATGGCTCACGCTGGTGATGAAATGCCCACGCTGAAAGGTGCGAAACTAGAGCTGGCCGGGTTTTTCTGGTTTCAAGGATGGAATGACATGTTTGATGAACAGGCACGAAGTGAGTACGCCCGAAACCTTGTGCAGCTCATCGATGACTTTCGAGAAACATTTGGTGTACCTGAGCTACCCGTTGTCATAGGCGAGACTGGAAATATGGGGGCTGAAGCCGGTCAGAATATGTTGGCGATTCGTGAATCGCAGGCGAAAGCAGCAGCCGACATCAAGCCCCAAGGGTCTGCCGTGTGCGTTTCCACAACTGAATTTGCACGTCCTAAAGAGCTTTCACCCAATGTAGGCCATGGGCATCATTGGTTCGGCAATGCTGAGAGCTACTTTTTGATTGGAGATGCCATGGGTAGGGCGATGATCCCGTTGCTGCCATCATCGCGTGCAAAGTGAATTGGACGAATGCCGGTCAATCGTTAGGGTCGACTAGATTTCGCCAGTTGGGATAGGTCGGGCGAAGGGTGCTGGTTCTTTGACCTGGCTTCACCGGGGCCGGCGGACTGGCGTCGAGCACCTTTTGTAAATCGTTCTTCGACTGGCGCACTTTTGTTCCTTGAATCGTTTTGCTCAGATCATTTTCTTCCAGAAGGTCAACGGGGACGTTGAAAAAACGACCGTCGCGGTACAGTTTCAAGTTCTGGGTGCGTGCAAACTGTCCCGGTATCTTGTTCCAATAAGGCTGGTAGTGCGTCAATACCCAGTCCCGAGGAGTGCCTGGTTGGCCAGTGAGTTGAGGCAAAAAGCTACGGCCATCGATGGGGTCGCCTTGACCCAGGCCGACGCCTGCCGCTTGGGCAAGAGTTGGGTACAGATCGGTAAATTCAATCAGATCGTTCGATGCCCTGTCGACGGGCGAGGTGCCTGCCCATGCGGCAACCAAGGGAACGTGTGTTCCCATGTCGGTCATGCCGCCTTTTCCGCCTGTGATCAATTGGCCCTTCCAGCTTGACGTGATGCGCGTGTTGGTGCCATTGTCACCGGTGAAAATGATGATGGTGTTTTCAAGTTTGTTGATCTCGCGGACCTGAGCGACCAAGCGACCAACGATCTTATCCATGTACTCGACCATCGCTACAAAATTGGCTTTCTGAGCTGCTTTGCTCTTGGGGGCCTTGTTGGCCTCTTGTGTGCGTGGAGCGGCACCAATGGTGTCTGGCGTTTTTACAAAGGGATCATGCACCAGCACCATCGGGTAGTACACGAAGAATGGCGTGTTTTGATTTCGGGCCATGAAGTCGCAAAGGAAATCACACATCAAGTCGGGACCGTATTTTCCCGCGTTGTCGGCAACCGTTTCCATCTTGCCATTGCGTTCCAGTGGTGGACTCCAAAAACGTTCGCCGCCGCCAGATTTGACCTGCTTACCTGTCGTGACTTGCCAAAGATAGGATTCGTCGAAACCTGCCTTGTGCGGACGCATGCTGTCTTTGCATCCTGCCAAGCTGTTGTAGAGTCCGTTGAGTTGCCATTTTCCCGCGATTGCAGTCTTGTAACCCGCTGACTGCATCAAATGGCCAAACGTTTTGTCGTTCGGGTTCAAATATCCAAAATGCGTGTAATTTCTGAAGTTGTATTGGCCGGTCATCAACTTCACGCGACTGGGAGTGCAGATCGGCGTTGAGTAGCAATGTTCAAACCTTATCCCCTGCCTCGCCAATGCGTCGATGTGGGGTGTCTTGTAGTCTTCGCCACCATAACATCCAAATGCTTCCCAGCTGACATCATCAGCCATGATCAAGATGACGTTTGGCTTTTCCTTTGCTGGGCGGGGAATTGCTTCGACGGCGATCAGGTTCACTGTGATCATTGCCGCGGATAACAGAACCAGAATAGAAAGAGAACGATGCATGAGTTCAATCAGATGTGAAAAACGGGAGCAATGAACGAGTAGCCAGTTTGCGTCTGGGGACCAGCTGCGTCGCTGTTTCCGAGACCATGTGAAATGATGGGGACGGTAGAGTACGGTAGCAAGTGACGTGGCACACCGTCATGCAATCACGTCAGTTCAGTGACCTAGTGTTTGCTTTTTCGTAGCCCAGATCAATCGGTCATTGCTGTGTTTGGAAACTGATTCCTGGATCCATGTTGCTGCAAAAGCCACCTGAGGAGCAAAACCGCCTCCGTGAGTGATGCCAACCAGTACATCACCCACCTCCTGTGAATGAATCAACCAGGGGCCGCCGCTACTGCCCGCTTTTCCACGCCGATCCTCTTTCTTAGGCACACGCAAGTTGTCCGAGCCGCCTGTCGCTGGAATGTCACGCCATATTTCGTTTCCCGCAACTTTCTTGATCGATAGTTTTCCGTCTTCTCGAGTGATCTTCTGTCGCAGCAACAGGACGGCAGGGCGATCTTCTTTTTTGACTGAACGTACTAAACGCAGAAGGGCAAGATCCTTTGTCTTGTGCCTTAGAACTTTGTTGACACCAATGGTTGTTGCTTTTTTTTTGGAGCTGGTGAAGCGTACTTTCACGTCACCAGCTTTGGCTTTTCGTGAGGTAATGCAGTGCGATGCCGTCAGCACCCAGTGAGGCGATATCAGGATACCTTTGCCACCCCCACAATTGACACTCAAGTTTTTTCGGTCGTTCATCGGGTAGGGAGAATCCCCCGCAGTGACCATCGTGAATGAGACTGTCGGAGTTTGTGCGGTGGCTAATGTGGTGGCTGACACGAGCGCGCCAGCCAGCCAGTGCAGGCAAACGAGGCTTGGTTTGTTCATCAGAAAGTGGATCGAGACAGGCATGAGTACGAGATGTCGTTGAGCGATGCCCTTGATCTTAGCGGATCCCTTGCACAATCACATGGCATTCCATTTGCCAGCACCACTGCGATTGTAGCTTCCGAACTTGAGGAACTGTGGAAGAGTGATCGATTGCACCCCTTCCGTCCTCTATCTTGGTAGCTGGCGGCAGAACTGACGTCGGAACCGCAGGAAACCGATCAATCCAAGTGGCTGGTTAGCTTGGCGTATTCAATGCTTCGCTGTCTGCCCTGACCTGAAAGCTTTCCATGCAACGGTAAGTCAAGCCAAGTTTCGAAAATTGACGTCCTCGGACGATTGTGCGAAGAATGAATCGATGGCCTTCGCGCTGTCGCTGCTAGTCGATTCCATTGAGTGGGTGCTAGGCAGAACACTGGTAGCCCGATTTTCACTCTCGGAGTTGTGAGTTTCTGAAGCATGATCTTCGGGACTCATAATTTCAGATCCGTTGGAGTTGTTGGTGACCAGTGAGTTGTCATTACGTCCATCCGAAAATGGGTTTTGGGTTGCGAAGTAGCTGAACCGTGAGCGTGTTCCCTGTTCCTGAGTGTCAGAGATGTTTTCACCACTGAAACGCGCAGACGTTTGAATCGTCGAGGTCTGAGGCTGCGAGGCTCGCAGGGATGTCAACGAGGGAGCCACGTCAGTGTTGGTGTCGTGTCTGTCATGCGCGGCTGGGGCCCTCGAATGGTCTTTGCTTCCTGTTACCTTTGGAAAGATTGGTCTGATAATGCCGATGTCAAGAAATTCAACGATGTTTTTGTGCGCAATGCTGCAATAAGTGAGAATGGAAGGAAATCTGGGCGTTTTGATGCCCGACCCAGCTGCGGAGCCAAGTGCAAGCAACACTGCCGCCCCATGAGAGATCGCACGCTCTCGCGTGCGGTGGTCGCATGCCAGCTCCTCCGGCACCGAATCAAAGAAGCCGGAGCCTCCGGTGCCTCGTTTTACGATTCCCCTTAAATAGCGTCGCTCCTCGCTCGTTCATTCAGCACAATAGCTGCGAATTCGGGCTGCATGTCGTGAAATGTGGGCCGTGAAGCAGCGTTCTCTGGACGAAAACCCGGCAAGTGCAACGCGATTGCCAAGGTTGCAACCCCTTGGTGCGGAGCCTCGCCATGGCAATCTCAGAATGATACACGCATCTCATGACGGGACCTTGGGAACGACTTTGACGTCGAAAAACGTGTTCTTGGTGAATGGCACACTCTTTGCGTGGTACCGCATTATCGGAATCACTCCGTTGAGACTGGAAACGCCACGTCTCCCATCACAACACATTTTTTAAAGCGAGACAGATATGAAAGCCAAGCAAATTTTCGTCAACGCTGCCACCGTCTGCATGGTTGCGGCTGCCGTGATGATGACCCAAGCCATGTTCAATGGGGCTGCAAATGCCGAGCAGCGAGGTGACGCTGCTGGAGGAGATCTCAGGCAACGTGTTGCTGATTTGGAAGAACTCCAAGATGAGAATGACATCGAGTTTGTACTTGTGGATCGAACACTTGCGGACTTAAACGCGAGAATCAATGCCAACGATGCTGACATCCGGGCTCAGGATGGACGAATCAGCAAAGTTGCTTCACGGGTACAGGAGGTAGAAAAGCGAAGCAGGGTTCTTCAGGCACAACACCGTGCCTTGGCCGAACTCGTCAGACGCATGGCAAACCGCGATTGAGTCTCCTTGAGCAGGTGTGGGCAATGACTCACCGAATTCTGGTTGCAGGTCACGCACAGCTGATACCCAAATCCAGTTCCCAAGTGCATGACTCGCGAAAGGATCGTGACTGCGACACGAAAATGGGCCTCTTTCAAACTGAGGCCTGTTTGCTGCGGACGAGTTCCTTGCTGAACGAATCCATGCTTTGATATTGTTGTGTTTGGTGGTGTTGGATCATTACTAGATCACAAATTTTCAATCGATCGGCTGATGTCTCATTTTGTTGGAATCATCCATGAGAAATCTTTTCTTCACAGCGGCGACAACGCTTTCAATTTTGTCGGCATCCTATTTTCTGCCTACGATCCTGCCGCAGGAGCGTGTAAAGATTTTGTCAGATGTCGGGTCAGAGATTCGTTTAGTCGCGTGTAGTGCAACCAGTGCTCGAACATCGTCGTTGCGAAATGCTGAGCTTGTTTCGAACATTGTCAACGGGTTGCCTCAGGACGTTCATGTGCTTTTGCTCGTGAACGATCGTTCCGCATTCGCGACGTCCGCAAATAATAGTCGACTTACCTTCGTTGAAATGCCGCCGGACAGCGACATCTCAATTTGGCCGCAGGATCCATTTGTTGTTGTGCAAGGGAAATCAACTACCAAATTAATCACGCCGTGTTCATTCAATCGAGAAGATGACGAACGCATGCCGAAGCAACTGGCCAGGATGCTCAATCTGGAAGTTGTCCATTCTGAAATGCATTTTGAGGGCGGCAATATCGTTTGCAGCGAGGACTCGGTGTTCATCGGGCACGACACGATTACGCATAACGCCGTTCTGTTGGATGCGTCCCCCCAGACGGTTGTCACGCGTTTTTCAAAGCTGTTCGGGCGACCGGTGACGGTCGTGGGAGAATCAAGTCAGGCGATTGGGCATATCGATTTGATTGTGACTCCCCTTGGCGATCACCGGGTGGCAGTGGCCGACAGTCGGGCGGGAGCCCGATTGGCAGGTGCGGCGATTGATGAGAATCCCAGACTGGTTCAGGATTTTGAGCATCGTTGCGAAGAAATGTTTTTTGGACGCGATGATGTCTCTGAATTGCAGGATCGGGATGGAAACCTTTTGCTCCGTCCAAAAGTAAGTGGGCAAACTGACAAGGTAATGGCGGCAAGCTTGCGCATCGCACCTGATCTCGATTCAATCGCTAAGCAGTTGTCACATGCTGGCTACACCGTTGTCCGTGTGCCGGCATTGATTCCCGACCAATCTGGTTCCGGCGACGAATCTATCGACAAGGCTGTCAGGTATCCATTTCTGTCCTACAGCAACGTGTTAGTCGAAAGACGACAAAATCAATCGGTGGTGTACCTGCCACAGTATGGCTTTCAGAAACTTGATGACGCTGCTGTGAAAACATGGAATTCGCTTGGATACAACGTTAAGCCGGTCCCCGGTTTCTCTACCAGTTCCATGTACGGGGGTGGGCTTCGTTGCTGTACCAAAGTTCTCTTGCGGGACTGAAAGCCTAGCTCTGAATCTTGCTGCTGCCCCGCTTATCGCGAATGCCGAATAGGAATTGCAGGAGGGTAAGAAAGGATTGAACGTAGTGAGTACAAAACGCGTGAGTACAAAACCCAGTGAATTTAAAACCCAGTGAATTTAAAACCCAGTGCATGTAAAACGGGTTGGTACCGAGCCTGGTGTGACTCTTGCACATGTGGAAGACATGGCAGTGGGATTCATCTGGTGGTATCTGCCTAGCGGGAAATCGATTCTGCTCGGAGGGGGCTCGGATGGGCCAAGGTCACGGAGGAATCCGGAGATGGGGGGGCCACTCATCAACGAGTCAAGTTCAAGGCGGGGACTGATCTCTCAAGTTCAGTGAACTGGTCCTGCTTGGTTATCAGTTCAGCAAGCAAAGGATCAGGGCTTATTGGTGGTCTTGCGATGAGGCTCAGCATTTAGAGGGTGCATAGCCATCGGAAATAAAAAAACGGTCGCGTTCTGTGAAAGAACGCGACCGAAAATAGTTCTGCCAAATTTGCAACAGCCAAAATGCAACGGCCGTCAGCATGTGATCTGGAGCATGCAGCGTTAGCCGAAGTTGGTTGGCTGGATCAGCCGTCAGCTTCCGTGGATGCTTCAGCGTCGTCTGCGACTTCTTCACTTGCGTTCGCGCCGGCGTCGTGCGGTAGGCGTTTGGCGAGCGACTTGAAGTTGCTGAGCGAAAGGATGTGGTAATAGATTAATTCGAGAGCGTCTGACTTGACCATTTGTACCAGCTTCTCATCTGCCAGATCTTTGATCTTCTCTCGCTTGACCGCGTAGAATCCAGTCAATACGCCGGGCTGGGCATTCGGACCGGTGTAGGTTGCACGCACTTCTTCCAGCAAGTCAAGTTCGATCAACTGATTGCAGAAGTGTGTCGTAGCTTGGTGACTGAGTTGATAGTCCTTCAAAAACTTGACAACTCCTTCAAGGTAATTCGTTTGCTTGCCTTCGCTGTCAAACAAACGCTCACCACGACCCTCTTCGTTGCAACCGGAGAAGTCTTCATCGATGCAGAGAATGAACTGCTTATTCTCCGGTGACTCGGAGAAGACAAAGGGATAGCGACGAATGAAGGCAGGTAAATAATCGGCGTCCCACTTGCCTTCTTCGGTGACAAAGAGGTTCTGGTTCTTTTGCAAACCCAACACAATGCAGGGTAGAACGCTCTCTTTGGTACCAGCGAAAATGATCGGGTAGTTTTCAGCGGCTTTCGCAAATTCGGCAGCCAAAAGCGGAACCGAATTTACCTCGCGGGCGAAACTGCAGTCGTCTCCAGCTTTGATCGACCAGTTCTTGTGACGCTCACGGTCGAGCGCGTGAAGTTCATCATAAATCAGGGCTTGAGTTGTCATGTTCTTGCTTGCGTGGGTTGGTTGTCGAGGGTGTGGATAGAAATAGAAAAAGGTCTCGCTCTGCGTTTGTCTTCGGCAGCGTTCATTCGCCAGTCCTGCTCCGGTAACTCTCGGTCACCGTTCATGGAGACTGTTCAGTTATGACGTCCCCATCTTCACATAAGTTTCGTGATCTGTCGTTACGTTGACGATAATAGTCCTAACTTTCTAGAGGTAAAATAGAAAAAGCGAGGGGTTTGGGGCGTCAGGATGGGGCAGGAAGCTTTGTACGTCAAACCCACTGCCGCTTGAACTGGGTTTTGGCGAGGCGGAACGGTGGAAACGGTCTTCGATCAGCCTTCGATCAGCTTTGACTGACGTTATGTACGTTTTTTGAGTGGATATTGTTTCGATTGGTAGGGGGGCACTCTTTTCGTTCAGAGTTGCACTGGGCGATCGGGATTATGTGTTTGGCAGACCATCCGACTGGACTCGCCTTTTCTCTGTTCCTTTCGGACTAATTCACTTGGTTCATGCGAAAAATATGTCTGAAAGCCGTGATAAGGTTCTTCATGCACGCCGATTACGTTTGAACGGGAGTGATTTGATTGCTGCTGACCGATTGCAGCGAAGAAAAATGCATGTTGAGATAGCTAAAAGAGCCCAGTTTTGGCAGTCTGGGCAATCAGTGCGATCAACGCTCGGTTATCATGCGGCGACTCAACTGCCTTCGATTTCCTTCTCCGACAAGAAGTCTGGCTGTGAAGTTCAAGCATCTTCAGAATCGTCCTCTGCATCGGTCTAGATTACATTTGCAGCAATTAGAGCAACGGAATCTGCTAGCTGGCGATATCTGCCACAACTTCGTCGAAGCTGGAGACGCCAATCTTGATGGCAACGTCAGTGCACTTGATGCCGTTGTTTTGATCAATCAATTGTTCTTGATCGTGGACTACTCTGCTGTTGAAGTTGTTGCAGTGGCCTCTGCTAGCACTGAACGGTTGCTGGACGTAGATGACAATGGCAAGTTATCGCTCAACGATGCGTTGCAAGTGGTCAATCAGCTCGGTCGGGAAGGTGATGACACGCGGGTTGAGGAGGGGAAAGAGGGGCTGGCGAAGCTTGCGACGGCAATTTTGATGGAGGATCTGCCGCCTGGTATGCACGTTCGCACTGCCCATCAGTGGTTCGAATAGCTTCATGAGAAAATGAACACCCCGCTACTGCGCCGCGGTGCGTTTGATCACCTGGATGGCAATGGCGATGGTGAACTCACAGAGGATGAGCTTCGGGATGTTCATTGGCGACGTATTCCTGAAACAGATTCAGATGCGACCAGCAGGGTCACCCGCGATGAGGTAAAGGCGGCTCGCCCAAGCGAACATATGCTTGAGTTGTTGCCGACCGATGCAAGGCCCCACTTTGAATCCCTGGATGCGGATCAGGATGGTCTGCTCAGTGAGCACGAAGTTGCTGAGGGACTTTGGGACCGAATTGGTGATGCTGATATCAACGAAGACGGATTTGTGTCACTGGATGAATTGCAGGAAATGCACGAGCAACAAAAATTGCAGTACCAGCAACGTCGAGACCTCTTTGAGCGGTTTGATGGTAACGATGATGGCTTGTTGACTGCCGAAGAATTGCCAGATCGAGTGTGGGACCGCTGGCCGTTGTTCTGCATCCCTGTTCTGTATACTCGTTGCGATGCTGCCCATCCCAACTTACTTCTTCTTGCGATTCTTTTTTGGTGTGCGGGGTTTTCGAACGCGAACCGGAGGTACTTCCATGTCATATTGTTTCCAAAACATGAGGTGGAATGTATTGTGCCCAGTCAATGGAGCGTCCTCGTTGAGCATGTTGGGTAGTGCTCCATCGTACCATTGGTCGTAAGCAGCATTCATCTTTTTCGCAAGTTCCGGGTGTTCGTCAATCACGTTGTTTTTCTGAGAGGGGTCCTGCTCCATGTCGTAGAGTGTCTCGCGACCCACCAGCCGGAATCGCTGGTTGCGAACCGCGAATCCGTTGTCGCGGGATTTTTCAGCAGCTCCCTTTCCCCAGCGTCCTTTGTGGAATACGCGAAAGCGGTCTTCCCATGGTGCGTCGGCATTTTTAAGAAGTGGAACAAGGCTTCGTCCTTGCAATTGGTCCTGCTGTTTCGGGGTACCTTCAGTGATCTCAGCAAACGTTGGCAGGATATCGTAGTGGTTGGCCATGGTGTTGACGTCGGTTCCCGGTTTCAGCACGCCAGGCCATCTCCAAAAACTCGGTACCCGTGTTCCACCTTCGTCAACGCTTCCTTTTTTACCCTTGTGATCTCCGTTGTAATTCGAAGCCGAGGGACCGTTGTCCGTCATGAAAATCAGCAATGTGTCATCCTCGATGCCCCAATCTGCAAGTTGCTTGGTTAGCCGGCCTACGTTGTCATCGATATTCTCGATCATTCCATAGAAACCGACAGTGCTGCTGCTCATGCCCGCTTCAATGAATTTCTTTTTGTAAGAGTCTGGAGCAATGAACGGACCGTGCGGAGCATTGGTGGTGATATAGGCAAAGAAAGGCTTTTTTCCTTTCTGGTCTCCCATCCATTCCATCGCCTGGTTAAAGAAAATGTCCGTGCAAAAACCTTGGGTCTTTTCAAAAGTGTTGTTGTGCAGGATTGCTGGGTCAAAGTACTTGTTGCCGGGAGCGTCCCCACAGCTGCCTCCGTAGGATTGCCCGATTCCGCCAGCGCCGTGGATGAATACTTCATCGAAACCTCGCTGGTCGGGCCGGTAAGGATCCTGGTCTCCCAAATGCCATTTACCGAAAATGCCCGTTGTGTATCCCGCGTCACGAAGCATCTCGGGCATCGTCGGCACGCCGAGATTCATGCGTTCACGTTCAAGAATCGTGTGCGTCACACCCACGTAAAATGGAGCACGGCCAGACATGATCGCTGACCGCGTGGGTGCACAGGTTGGACTGACCTGAAATCTGGTGAAACGCAGGCTTTCATCTCGCAGTTGGTCGAGGTTCGGAGTGGCGAGGTGAGGATTCCCGTGGCCTGACAGATCGTAGTATCCCTGGTCGTCCGTGATGATCAGAATGATGTTCGGTTGTGTCCCAAAGGCTGGATCGGCAGCAGCTTGTTGTGTGACACTGAGAAAAGGGACGATCAGGAAAGACCAGAGAGCGATGCGGTACATTGACTGCTCCAAATGCCGTGGGCTGAGAGGGAAGGGGGGAACGCTTGGTGCCTGACCTGATGACGGAAGCGGAGTTCTTGGCGACAGGTCGTGTCGCATCGCGACAACTGGCGGAGCTTGCTTGAGACACTCATCATACATCAAAACGGATTCAATCCGTGGTCAGCAAAAAAGAGACCTTCACCCGCATGGTAATTGGAATCTGTCCGGGAGCGAGGTTCGCGGTTTCTCCGGAGCCGTTTCCGCTTCCTGACATACTGTTGCTAATATTGAAGTTGCCAGTTCTCAGGCCGTAGCTATCGGAAACTTCTTCGATGGAGAGGGGGCGGCCGATCTCCGAACCCAGAGCTTTTGCGAGTCCTTCGGCTTTGGCCTTGGCAGCCATGAGCGCATTTTTTCGTGTTTTATTCCGATAGGCAATCCGTTCGGAATGATCGTAATAGACCCCAGTCAAAGCAACATGGGGAAGACGCGAGAGGCCTACCCACAACTTCGTGTATTTGGCTAAGTCTTTGACTTTGAATGAGATGTCAGTCGATGCGAAGAAGCCGTCTCGGACTCGTTGGCGATCCTGGTAGGTCCAGTTCTGGCCAAATTTCATGCCCGATGTTTGAATCGCATGCTGCGGTAAGTCTTGTGCATTCAAAAAGTCAAGCACATGGCTGACAGCAGTCGCGTGCGTTTCAGCGGCCTTTTCAAGATTTTGATCCTCGTTTTTGACCTGAAGATTCCAGTTCATCACGTCAGGTGTGACTTCCGTTGTTGCCGTTCCACTGACGGTGATATGGTCTGGGCCCTGTTGCCCAATCACAGACATGGCTGGCTGACTGAACAGAAAAACCGTGAAGATGCGATAAAGTAGCTTGTCGGTCATGGGCTGGGACTCACATTTCGAGGTTGATAAACGTTGGTGAGGAAGAGTTCGATCGTATTCAAACGAGGTTGGTGAAAATGGCTTCACCCTCACGACACTCCCGCCCGCAGAATCCTGAGGGAGGCCGTTTACGATATCACGTAGAAGACCGTTTCTCTAGCAGGTTGGTGCCGAACGCTTACTCTAGCCGGTTGCTGCCGAACGCTCGCTCCAAGTAGGCGGCCAACTGTAATGGATTGACTTTTGCTTCCGGTCTGGAAGAGGGTGGACTTTCAAGAAAAAGTGTTCGGTCAGAAACGCCCGGCTTCAATTTTGGCGGCGTTGTGAGTCGGAGTCACGGATGTTCTCTGAGGAACACAGCGAGCACCACGTGTTCACTGGTCGCCAATTTTCAGCTCGCCTCTGGACGTTGCATTTGCAATCACTTCGTCTCTGCTGCGGAGAGTATTTGCTTCAGTAATTCGGTAAGTTCATGATCCGCTTCATTCGGCGTCATGGTTCCTTTTGATATCCGTTTTTGGAACTCTTGGCTGGATTCAAAATAACGTTGTTTCAAAATTTCTAGCGTGTTAGCGTGTCGCGGTTGTCCTGATTCGGTGTTTGGGAACTGATTCCGGTTGAAGGCCGCTTGGTGTGGATAATCAGGCCCCACGATTCGTGATGGCTTTCCGCGTGCGGGTGGAATGATCCAATTAGCCGCTGCGACTTGGCTCGGACCTATTTTCCATGCAGCCAAAAGATGCTCATAAGCTTTTGAGAGGCTGCCGGGATCATGCGGTGGCATGTGCTCATTGGCATCCCAGCCAGAACGTGTGAAAAGCTCGATAGTCTTCATGCCGACACGGTGGCAATCAAAGCATGCATTGTCTTTGAGGTCGATTGTTCTCATGTCCCACTGGGACCCACCGATCACGTAATAGGGAGAGTCGGCGTTAAGCAGTGGGATCACCGGTGTTTCGGTCCCCGGGATTTTTGCAGCGGTGATGAACGAATTGGTAATGAATGGGTCACTTTGATGGCATTGGACGCACTGCCCAGGAGCAGGAACAAACGCTCTGTTGAACTCACTGGGATCATCGATCCATGGCATGCTTCCTCGCATGCGCCATGTGTCCTTGTCCATGGTAACCCACGGACCAAGACGATCGCAGCTTTCGAAGAATGCCGTGGCCCCGGTTTGTTTGTTGTAGCCGATCATTTGCACTGAACCGACAATGCTTGCAGGCGATGAACTTGAGTTGCGTCCAAATGCGATCCAAACAACGTGAGGAAGTTTTCTCCCTTCGGCTGTTCGTCCTTCGTAACGCTGCAACACAGATCCAGATACCGTTTGTTTGCCGATCAAAGCTGGGTTGTCACAGTTTGAAAAGTTCCCGTAAACCTGCTCGCCACTGCGATAAACTGGAATCTCGACGGCCTCGTCTAAAATGATCTTGGGAGGTACGCCTAGTTCGGGTTCGCACAGGTGAGCGTATGCGATGGCAGTCTTCGGCATGACCGAGTGCTCGCCAGCGGCCTTGCTGCTTGTAGTCTGCGTTTGTGTCGTCTGCGTTTCTCGCGTGCTCTTGTCTTGGAGGCCGAGACGGTGTGTTTTTTGTGAGGTGTGGGGCGGGGGCTTACGTGTCTGCTTAGCATTCTTTCTGTGGTTTTGGGCAAGCGTGGTGTTGCTGCTTGCAAGCATGCCCACGATCAGGATGCATTTGGCCAGCCCTGCAGGGGAAATCTGACGGAAGGCAGTGGATTGGTGTGGCATTTTTCTTAGAAAACAAGAGAAAATGTTCTGGAAGGGGGCGTGCAGGCAAATTGCCGACAAGCGATGGGGACAGTGAGTCATGTATCAGGGCTTGAAGCTGATCTTGGTAGTTGCATGTAATTAAATAGGTAAAGCAGAACAGAGGGAGAGGTTACCTTCTAGGTAAAATTTCGGCCAATGAGTGGACCATGGCATTGTCTCGTCGCTACCACGTGCAAAAATAATCCATGCTCAACAGCACATGCAAGCCGAACTCAATTGAAAGTGAAAATCGCTCGTTCTTGGCGACTCACAAATGAGTCGTTTTGGTAGGCAGTGATATCGCTACCAAGGTGGTTTACACCTGTGCAACTGAGTTCATGGTGACCAGATACGCCGTCCTTCCGTCTTGGAGGAATTTGTTCATGCCAAGTCATGGAGGTCGATTGGCGATATACTTCTATCCTTCTCAAAACAGTCACGACGACGAGGCAGGGGTAAAGCAACCAGATGAGCTTGTGCTTCTGTTCGACTTTCTTCTCAGTCGTCGGTCTGTTCTGTTTTTGAAGTGATGTCATCGAGGTAGGGTGGAAATATGAAAAGTAAAGGGCACGGTACGGTGAACGACGATTCGGATGATGAGGTTCATCCACTCGATCAAGATTACACACAAACGATTTCGTCTGAAAAACCGAAGTTTCGTTTGCCTCAAGGGAATGTTCTTCGAGCCGGAGTCCTTTTCTTTTTGCTGGGTCTCGTTTCGTTGCTCGTCACTGCGGCGTTGCTCGGTATCTTCTCAGGTGCGCGATCTCTGGAAGCAGGTGGTAGCGTCATGCACCGAGTTTCCGGGGTTCTGATTTTGGTTGGGGGTGTTTTGATTCTGATCGGTTATCGCATACGCGCTGTAAATGGTCGTGTGCGAGGACGGTCGGTGCTTGGAGGCGGCGGTTCGGTTAATGCTCGCCGTTGGTATCGTGGTTGGGGTCAGCTGGGCTTGCTCCTGCTCGCAAACGTGCTCTGTTGGCCATCGATGTTTGTACTCCGTTTTTTCGTTGGACGGTTGTTCTCTCCATCTGTGGCTGCTTGGGGGCTGGGAGCTGTGATGGCAGCTGTGGTCACTTGCTTGGCAATGACGGCAATTCTGCATCGTGGTTGGTGGCGGGGGTATTGTGCGGGGCTGCTTATGGGGTTTGTGAGCGTCTTTTTGTGGGAAGCTTTTGGTTTTGCCTTTTTCGGTTATTCGCGGAGATATGGTGCTTGGGAATCAGATGGTGTGCGTCTTGTGTTGACGATGCAGTTTAGTGGAGTGGTTGGTGCGCTCTATGCGATGGTGTACCAAAGGAGGAAGAACAGGTTGCGGGACCGTCTCTATGACGCGATGGTGGATGTTGTATGAGACACCTGGGGCATTGATTGTCGGTCGGTATTTGTTCAATTTTTGTCGTTCGAAAATTTTGATTTGGAACTAACATGCACTTTTCGTGAAGTGCCCTTTCAAATTGCTGTGTGCGGTTTGGGGGCGGCCGATCGTTTGTTCTTGTGTAGCGGGGCAATGTGTGAATTGGGTGCTCACGACGTCAGGTGTGACGTTGCAACACAAAATGGTGAGCACTGATCCTGTTACTGGGCAACCCCGAACACTAAGCTTTACCGATCCGGTCGGCGTGGCGGTAGATTGAGGTGGCTGCTGATGCACACCCCTTTATTGGGTTGGCATTTTTCTCAGCAATCTTTGCGGCAAATTACCGGTACAATATTGCTGGTTGTGTCTGTCCCGTTTTTTTTTGAATGACTTGTAAATGATGTTCGCGCTAGAAATCAGGAAATTTTTTTCATCGATCGTACTTTTGTTGATTGCAGTGCTGT
>Ga0315321_10000563_pt1 | contig 27759 bp, 23 predicted proteins | sample M180m21515metaG_FD_203464 | JGI IMG/M metagenome (GOLD analysis project Ga0315321, IMG submission 203464) | Ammonia-oxidizing marine archaeal communities from Monterey Bay, California, United States - M1 80m 21515 | ecosystem: Environmental > Aquatic > Marine > Intertidal zone | place: USA...
AAAAAGACTGTTCCTCAAAGAATACGCCCCCACTACCGAGAAGACCAATACCGCCACCATCACCACGCTTCGCCGCAAGCGCAATATCCAGCCAAAGGTCTTTAGCCCCAAATAGCCACAGGGGAGCAATAGGACTTGCGTTACCAATGCGATCAGGAAAATAGAATGCACTTGCTCCGGATTCTGCTGAAATATAAGCGGGCCGGGTTTAATCTCGTACATCATAAAGGCTCCCAAGACGATAGCCGTGACCGCATCGCCCGGAATGCCAAATACTAAAGCCGGTATCCAAGCTCCCCCTACTGCTGCGTTATTTGCACTCGTCGGAGCTATCACACCCGCAATTGCTCCCTTTCCAAAAGACTCTTTATCCTTAGAAGTACGCTGCTCCATTCCATAAGCCGCCCAGGCCGCGATATCAGCCCCCGCACCCGGCAAGGCTCCAATCACCGTTCCGGAAATCGAGGATTTTACGACCGTTAGCTTCTTCCTCCATATCGCCTTCAATGCAGCTCCCACAGAGTCGTTCGAACGCTTGGTCTTTGTCGTTGAATCTTTCATCGATGGACTCTTCAGAACCGAACGAATCACCTCCGAAACTCCGAAGAGTCCAATCATAACCGGAATAAACCCAAACCCGCTCATCAATTCCGCATTGCCGAACGTAAAACGCTGAGCCCCGCTCACCACATCCAAACCTACAGTCGCCAACAAAACCCCCAACCCAGCGGATATCAGTCCTCTTAATGTATTTCCCGAGCTCACCACCGCACTCATGCTCAATCCGAAAATCGCTAGCCAAAAATATTCGAAATTCGAAAAACGCAGGGCGAACCGAGCCAATTGCGGCGCTATCATAATCAACAAACCCACGCCGACTAGGCCGCCAATACACGAGCAAAAGAGATCAATCAAAAGAGCGAACCCTCCCCTGCCTTGCTTTGCTAACTCATGTCCATCCAAGGTTGCCGCCGCTGACGCAGGAGTTCCCGGTATCCGAAGATAGGTCGCCGGAATGTCACCCGCAAAAATCGCCGTAAAGCTCACCCCGATTATCATAGCCAATCCCGTATTCGGATCGGGCATATAAAAGCTAACGGGCACGATCAGAGCAACGGCCATCGTAGCCGTCAACCCCGGCGTCGCTCCAACGAAAATGCCGAATAGCATCGCTAGCAACCAAGGAACCAATACATGAAACTGAAGCAAATCGGCGATCATATACGCTTCAAAATGGCAGTCCTAGAACACCTCTCGGCAATGGCACGTGAAACAACGCTCCAAACAAAACATTCCCGATTAACGTCAAAACAGCTGTTACCAAAAAGGCCATCTTCCATCGTATCCGTAAAAGCATCATCATTGCTGTCGGAAAAACCAATGTGCTCAGGGTAAATCCCAAATATGGTAATGCTAAAATATAGACTAGAAACACTCCCATGAGCCCCCCGGCGCGCATTCGTCTATCATGCTCGCCATCGTCATTACTGAGATTCTCAACCCTCAAGGTAGATTTATCGTCGACCGAGCACACAGCTTCCAGCGATCCTAGCCGTGCACGCCAATCCTTCCAAATCTCGATCGCCCCACCGAGTGCCAGCAAAATTGAAAGCCCTATCGGAAACAGTTTAGGTCCTGGATCGGAATTACCGCCAAAGCCAAGTTCTCGAATATCCTTCGAAAGATAAAGTACGACCAGAGCGAATACGATTAATACGTATCCAAGCGAACGATTTCGCTTTGTCTCTATATTCGAAACGCTCATTGCCTAGCATAACCCGTCGCTTCGATTACGTCTTTCCACTGAGCATCCTGCTCCTCCAAAAATACGGCGAAAGCCTCATTCGATTTCCACTCCGTTGCAAAACCGTTCTTTCGCATGAATTCCTCAAACTCCGCCGATGCGACAATCTTCGAACAAACATCGCTGATCTTCTTCACGATATCGGGAGGAGTTCCTTTAGGAGCGACGATTCCCCGCCAGCCTACAGCCGACCAATCCACGCCTTCGTCGATCGCCGTCGGCAAATCTGGATGACCGCTCAATTTTTCTGGAGACATCACTACCAACGCCCGCAACTGGCCCGCTTCAATCTGCGAAATCGCTTCCGGAATACTGCAGCAAACCGCATCGATATGCCCACCCAACAACTCGACGATCGACGGAGCAGATCCCTTGCTCGGAATCCATCGAACCGCGTCAACTGGGATTCCCGCTTCCAATTGAAAACCAGCTCTGGCTAAATCCCAAGCCCCACCGGTCGCAGTGCCCGACATGGTCAGCTTCCCAGGATTCGCTTCGATGTATCCGATTAAATCTTTCAGAGAATTCCATGGAGAATCGCTTCGCACCATAATGGCTGCTGCATCAGCATTCAATTCCGCAACCGGCGCGTAATCCTTCCAGGTCAAATCGGAAATGCCCATCCAATGCATCGTACTCAGCTCGAATGTCGCCATCGTCAACGTATGCCCGTCCGGTTTTGCCAAAGCACCGGCTGAATGGCCCACTGCCCCACTACCGCCCGTTTGATTGACAACGACGAATGGTTTTCCCAGTTCCTTCTGCAGTTGATCTGCCATAAAGCGAGCCATACGATCGGTTCCTCCACCTGGAGCCCAGGGACAAATAATCGAACCGCTTTTGCTCGGAAAATCTGCAGCGGTACCCGTCGACGGCCCAGATGCGGGCTGGCATGCTCCCAATAGCGCAATCCCAGCTATCGAAATAGTCGCTGAAATTTTCGTATTCAATTTTTCGATCTTCATATTGGCACATCCCCGAAACATAAAACAAGGCACTCATAAGGTAGCGGCCGATCTCCGAGCGGCCACTACCCAAGCAAGCAACGAATCACTTCATCGAAGAAAGTAAAATTCAAAAAGCATCATTCAAATAATCCCTCGATCCCGTCTGCCAGTAATGCTGCAGCTTAAGCATCCACTTCTCGTACCCGACGATCGCATCCGTTCGCGTTGCCCATCGATGCCATTCTCGAGCGAGCTCGATAACTTTGTTGTAATCCTGCGACGCGATATCGTTTTGCTCGAGAGGATCCTTCTCGATATCGTAAAGTTCCCAATCGTGATGCGTTTGGCCATCCGTCGAAGTGAAATTCTTCGATACCAATTTATATCGTCCGCTAAAGAGAGCTCGATTCGCTTCATGCTCGAAAAAGAGGGCTCGATCCTCAATCGCTTCACCTTCAAAGGCTGGAATCAAACTGGTTCCTTCCATAGGCAAGAGCGTATTTGAACCGTATTTTTTCGGATACTCGATATCCATCAAGTCCGCTATCGTAGCCATGAAATCGATCACATGCCCCCGCTGAGATTCGGTTTCCCCCTTTCGCTCGATTCCATTTGGCCAATGCGCAATCAGTGGCGTATGAATTCCACCTTCGTGATTGAAATGCTTGTACAACCTGAAAGGCGTATTTCCCACAGCTGCCCAAGGAGAGCCCTCGTGGTGCTTCGTTCCAGGCTGACCCATATTGGCAAGCGCCTTCCCTTTAAGCGGGCCATCCCTTCCATTCGGTCCTCCCTCGTAATTCGCTCCATTGTCCGAGAGGAAGAATACCAAGGTATTCTCCAACTCGCCCATCGACTCTAACTGAGCAATCGTTCTACCAATTCCTTGATCCATTTGATCAACCATCGCTGCAAATGTAGCCATACGTCGGGCCTGATCCGCCTTCTCCACCTTGCTCAAAGAGGTCCATTTTCGAATTTCAGTAGGCACTGCGTGTTCGTCGTGCCAAGCTGGAGAGTCCGAAAACGGAGGAACGGAATCGTAATTCGCGAATAACCCCCGCTCCTTCATCGCGTTCCAGCGAGCCTCGCGAATCTTGTCCCACCCCTGTTCATACCGCGATACGTATTTGTCGATCAAATGTAGGGGAGCCTGAATCGGTGCATGCGGCGCTTGATAAGCCAAATAGAGAAAAAAAGGACTATCACCTTCTTGACTCTCGTGGTGCTGCAAAAATCTGACCGCATAATCCGATGTGGCATCGGTAGCGTGAAACTCACCGTCCGCGTAAGTGATGGGGTTAATTTCTGGAGATTCTAAAATGTATAACGGAGGTTCCCAATAATCGCCACAACAACCCTCATAAGCATATGAATGATCGAAGCCTCGCGCATGTGGCAGCCGTTCTGGCGTATTGCCCAAATGCCATTTCCCCGACATGTAAGTAGCGTATCCATTTTTCGACAGCAGCTCGGAGAGGAAGATATTGTTCCCGGGCTCAACTGGCTCCAACTCGTAAACCCCCACCTGATGACTATAGAGCCCCGTCATGATACTTGCTCTGGTCGGCCCACAACGTGCACAATTATAGAATTGAGTGAATGTCAAACCACCATCGGCGAGGCGGTCGATGTTTGGAGTCTCGATTTCACCTCCCTGAAAACCAAGATCCGAATAACCTAAATCATCAGCTAGTATGATTAGAATGTTCGGTCGGTCGCCAGAATACGCTACGTTTGCGATAGAGAGAGTAAAAAAACAGAGAATGGAGGAACGAATAAACATCGGGGCAGAAACGAGGGTAAGGTTGAAACCATACCTCCCCCTGCGCCAACATCAACCCTAACGTTTCCAAAATGGGAACGAATTATCTCAATATTCGTTTCGCGAAGACTTTAAGCGCTCACCGTCGAAGATCTAAGAATTCCATCAATCCGGGCCAACTCTTCGTCCGAGAAAACCGTATTCTTGACCGCTCCCAAATTATCGGCTATCTGCTGAGTAGAACTCGCGCCGATAATGACCGATGTTACCGTCTTGCGACGCAATACCCAAGCCAACGCCATTTGAGCCAGAGTCTGCCCGCGATCCTTAGCGACTTCGTTCAATGCCAGCGCCAACTCGCGCTTCGCATTAACCTCATCCGCATCCAAAAAAGGACTGTTCGCGGATCCTGCCCGCGAATTAGCAGGCACATCCTTGAAATAACGATCGGTTAGGATGCCTTGCTCGAGCGGGCTGAATGCCACGCTTCCCATCCCCAGTTCATCTAGCGTATCCAGAAGTTCATTTTCCACCCATCGATCGAGCATATTGTAGCGCGGTTGATGCACTAAACAGCGAATACCCCGTTTAGCCAGTTCAGCATAGGCCGCTCGTGTCTGTGTGGCCGAATAGTTCGAAATCCCCACGTAAAGCGCCTTGCCTGAGCGGACCGCATACTCCAACGCATCCATCGTCTCTTCGATCGGCGTATCCGGATCGGGGCGATGCGAATAGAAAATATCCACATACTCGAGTCCCATCCGTTTCAAGCTTTGGTCCAAACTCGCCACGGCATACTTCTTCGAGCCCCACTCACCGTAAGGACCATCCCACATATCATAGCCCGCCTTTGACGTGATAATCATCTCATCGCGATGACTCGCGAAATCCTCCTTTAGGATCTTGCCGAAATTCGTTTCTGCCGAACCCGGGATTGGTCCATAATTATTGGCCAAGTCAAAGTGCGTAATGCCTTCGTCAAACGAATACCGGACCAAGTCGCGAGCATTCTCATAACTATCAACGCTACCGAAATTGTGCCACAATCCCAATGAAACCGGAGGTAGTTTAAGCCCGCTATTTCCACAGCGATTGTATTCGATTTTCGTATATCGTTCTTTCGATGGTTCGTATGTCATGAATTTGATATTACTGATTCTTGGCCCGATAAGCCGAAGGGCTCTCGCCTAACGCCTGCCGGAATTGACGCGAAAAGAAAGAGCTGCTTCCGAAACCACAATGGTAAGCAATATGCGTCATACTATTACTCTCATCCTTGAGCATTTCGCAAGCATCGTGAATCCGCAGTTTGTTAATGTAGGAGATGGGTGTGGTATCGTAAATTTTGCGGAATTTCCTCTGCAAGTGGCTGACCGATAGATTTGCGATTTCCGCCAGATCTTCAACCCGAATGGGATCTCTGAAATTCTTCTGAATAAAGGATGTGACTTTCGCCATCTGCGTTAGCGGGACAATGGTATCCTTCTTTTCGCGGCCGTACAAGCGGCACACGTATGCGACCAATAAATGAAATCCGCTCGTAATCACCAGCCTACGCCCCTCCACTTGATTCCCGTATTCAAGTTTTAAGTTCGTGATTAGGTTCGTCGCATAAGCCAAATCCTCGGGCGAAAGATGCAAGCGCTCCTGAAACCGATCGACGCTTCGCGTACGCGGCTGCAGCTCGAAGAGCGCCTGATACCCCATCATTTCCTTCAACTCCTTCCGTCCGCGAAGAAACTGATCCGGATCGAACATGATATTGCAAAGACTCAACCCCTGCGCCTTTTTGAAACCGTGTTTTCGGTCGCCGCTTATTACAAAGACATCCCCATTCTCCAACTCATGCTCCTCGATCTCCGTCACATGGGTGGCGCGTCCGCTCATAACGAAGACCAATTCCGAATATTCGTGAGCGTGCATCTTGAAATCTCCCTCGTGCTGCACGAAAGCAATTCGAAACCGAAAATCCTGTTCCGGCATATCCTCAGCATACGAACCGTAGCATTTTCGCTCGTAGTGACGCCCCTCGGTAAACTCGAGAGCCGTGCCCACAACCTCGTTGAACTTCAGCGACGCCTCATTCATCGCAAACAAAGAACAAAGCGAAACACGGCAGGTCAATCCTCATGATCATATAATTAAAAATCATATGTCCACATAGGCTACGATCGTTTTGAAACAAAGAAAACAAGGCGCTGTTATTCTTAAAAATGGTGCAGCTATCTTGGTAGATTCTTGCAATTTAAATCTCTATAATCCATACTTTCGCTTTATCATTTTCATCCTTATGCGTTATTAAGGTCCACTGCTCTTAACCCATTTTAGATATCCGAACTCCGACTGACTCAATGACGATTCGTTCGATAGCCCTGCCAATCCTTTTGGTCCTGCTCCATTGCATTTACGTCTCCGCTGAAGAGGAATTCAGCGAAGGAGAAAAGCTCTTCGCGTTGGAGGTTATGCCCATTTTGGCCGACAAGTGCTTTTCCTGCCACGGAGACGATCCCGATGAGATCGAGGGCGAGCTCGATCTGACGACCCGAGCAAAGATGCTCAAAGGAGGTGAATTCTTCGACGATGTGGTCATCCCAGGCGACGCGGAATTCAGCTTCATCATGGAAGCCGTCCGGTGGGAAGATCCGGACTTTGAAATGCCTCCCAAGGAAAACGATCGCCTGAGCGAAGAACAGACTTGGATGCTGCGCGATTGGATCAACGCCGGCGCTCCTTGGATTGAAGCGGATCGCATTGCCGCCATTCGCGAAGAACACGCCGAAGGCATCATCGTCCAAACCAGCGGGGCGCTTTCCGAGGAATGGGCCAATCGACGCTACAAGCAAGAAGACCTATGGGCTTACCAGCCAATCGGAAATCCCACTATTCCCGAAGCCAAAAACGAAAACGAGAATCCTATCGACGCTTTCATCAACCACCGTCTCGAAGAAAAGGGTATCCCCGCAGCGCGATTAGCTAACCGCTCCACCCTCATCCGTCGGGCCACGTTCGACCTTGTTGGGCTCCCACCGACTCCTCAGGAAATCGAAACGTTCAATGCCGATAAACGTTCGGACCTCGAGGCATTTCAATCCGTCGTCGATCGCCTGCTCGCCGATTCGCGCTATGGCGAACAATGGGGACGTCACTGGCTCGACGTCGTACGCTACGCCGATACCTCCGGTTATTCCAACGACTTTGAAAGAACCAGCGCGTGGCGGTATCGCGACTACGTCATTCGATCGTTCAACGATGACAAACCTTACGATCAATTCATCAAAGAACAGATAGCAGGCGACGAAAATAATCCCGATGACCCCGAATCGCTGATCGCAACCGGATTCCTCCGCATGGGACCTTGGGAGCACACGTCCATGTCTGTCGCCAAATTGACACGACAGCAATATCTCGACGACGTCACCGATACCGTCGGACAAGCAATTCTTTCCCACCCGCTGCAGTGCGCTCGCTGCCACGACCACAAATTCGATCCCATCCCAACCAAAGATTACTACCGTCTCCAAGCAGTCTTCGCCACGACGCAATTCGTCGACCGCGAAACGCCTTTCCTCGAAGCTGAGAATACAAACGGATTCGAAGAGGAGCAATTATACGAGAAACGAATCGATTACTGGAAATCGATTAAGACCGAGATCCAGATCAGTCAAGACGCCGCGATCGCTCAATGGTGCGAGGAAAGAGGCATTCCATTGGCATCTTATACTGAACTCCGAGCGGTAGGCCGTCCAGAAGCGATCAAGCTCCCCCGAAACTACGGTCTCTCAAATGAAGATATCGGGAAGCGCAAAGTCGTCACCAAGAACCTAGCGCGAATCGCAGGTGAACGCAGGCGTTATTCTCCCGACGTTCTCTCCGTCTACAGTGGCGTTTCGCCTAAGATTTTGAGAAATTCCGGCGTCCATCTAAGCATGCCATCCGATCCCATGAAAGGCGGCGTCATCGAAGCTTCGCACATACTCACAGGAGGCGATCCATTCGCCAATGGCAGTGCCGTAACCCCAGGAGTATTAAGCGCGCTTCCCGGCTCGAACGACACCGTCGAAGCCACTGATTTCAACACGATCCCCGAAGATCCGATCGGCCGACGATCTGCCCTATCCAATTGGCTAACCAGTCCCCAGAATCCCCTTACGCCGCGATCGATTGTCAATCGGATCTGGAGCTACCACTTTGGCGAAGGCATAGCCGCCAATCCCAACAACTTCGGAGCTATGGGCAAGAAGCCGACCCATCCAAAGCTACTGGATCACCTATCTGCTCGCTTCATCGAAAATGGCTGGTCCCTAAAGGCTCTCCACCGCTCCATAATGCTTTCCGACACTTATCGACGAAGTTCGAGCTATTATAATCACGCCCTGCTCGACGAGCTCGATCCGCTTGGCCAAAGCTACGCAACCTTCAAACCAAGACGCTTGGCTGCCGAAGAAATCCGCGACAGCATGCTCTTCGTTTCCGGCGAACTGAATTCCCAGATGGGCGGAATTCCCATTCGTCCGGAAATCAACCTGGAAGTCGCCCTTCAACCGCGGCAAGTCATGGGCTCTTTTGCCGCCTCCTACGAGGCTTCGAAAACTCCCGAGCAGCGCAACCGGCGGTCCGTCTACGCCCACAAAATCCGCGGACTGCGGAATCCGTTCTTCGAAGTATTCAACCAGCCCTCGCCCGACCTCTCTTGTGAAGCGCGCGATTCCTCAACCGTTACGCCCCAAGCATTTGCCCTTTTTAATAGCGAAGACACTCTCAAGCGTTCAATAGCGCTCGCCGTGGACCTCATCGAAAAAACGGCTACACGCAAAGACGCGATCAAAGAAATCTTCAATCGTGCCTATGGACGCGCCCCGAGCGCCTCCGAATCCCGTCTGTGCATCAAGCACTGGAACGCGATGAAGAAACGGCACGAAGGCCTCAGCTTCGAACCGACAACCTATCCGCAATCCGTCAAACGAGAAGCGGTCGAGGAAATGACCGGCGAGTCTTTCACCTTTGTGGAAAAACTCGTCGCCTACAAGGATTACACTCCCGATATCGAATTCGCCGACATCGATCCCAACACGCGGGCCTTAGCGGAAGTTTGCCTCGTCGTATTCAACAGCAACGAATTCCTTTACGTATACTAAGATGAGCAACCAACACCAACACGACTTTCTTCGCAACACCCTTGCCGCCCAAACCCTCAATCGCCGCGATTTCATCTACGGACTTGGCGCTAGCCTAGGAAGCGTCGCCCTAGCAGGTCTATCCGCTCAAGGCGCCCCTCCATCTTTAAACTCCGGCCCGCTATCTCCCAACGCACCCCACCTTCTCCCCAAGGCTAAGAACTGTATTTTTCTAATGATGGAAGGCGGTCCCAGCCATATCGATACATTCGATCCGAAACCAGATCTGGCCAAACTTCACTTGAAGCGATTCCAGCGTAGCGGCGCCACGAAATCGAAAATGGAAAGCGGCGAACGCTATTACGTGCAAAGCCCCTGGGAGTTCAACCAAATCGGCCAATCCGGGGCCTGGATGTCCTCCCAATGGCGCCATTTGCCAGGAGTCGCCGACGACATTTGCTTCTACCGAGGTGCCCAAGCCGAATCAGTTAATCATCCGACTGCCCTATTCCAAATGAACACTGGCAATCGTTTCGTAGGCGACCCCGCCATTGGTTCATGGGTCACTTACGGGCTAGGGTCCGAAAACCAGGATTTACCCGGATACATCGTTCTTCCCGAGGTTTCCTACCCTCAAGGCGGTTCTCCAAACTGGGGCAACGGCTACTTACCCGCTCATTACCAGGGCACGCCTCTGCGTCCCACCGGTACGCCCATCCTTGACCTAAAACCGCCAGCAGGAATTGTCCCCGAACACCAGCGCAAGAACCTCGACCTGCTGAGCTCGCTAAATCACAAACACCTCGAAAAACACCCCGAACAAGACGAGCTCGCCGCCCGTATGGAAAGCTACGAACTTGCATTCCGCATGCAGATGTCCGTTCCGGGAATTCTTGACATCGATCAAGAAAACCAAAAAACGCAGGAACTGTATGGTATTGGCGACGATACTACCGACGCTTTCGGTCGGAAATGTCTGCTTGCTCGACGCCTCGTTGAAAACGGCGTCCGATTCATCCAGCTTTATTCCGGCGGCTGGGATTCCCACGACTTTATTAAGAAAGCCCACGGGTCGCGTATCCAAAGTGTCGATAAGCCAATCGCAGGACTCATCGCCGATCTAAAAGCGCGCGGCATGCTAGACGATACGCTCATCGTCTGGTGCGGGGAATTCGGCCGCAGTCCCGACAATGGAAAACGCGAAGGACAAGATTCCTACGGCCGAGATCACAACGCCAAAGCCATGACCATGTGGTTCGCCGGTGGAGGCGTAAATGCAGGCCACACAATCGGCGCTACCGATGAACTCGGAGCCGAAGCAGTCGACGTCATCCACCCAATTCGCGACGTACACGTAACGCTACTCAATTTGCTAGGACTCGACGACAACAAGCTCACCTACTTCCACGGCGGCCGCTACAAACAGCTCTCCCAGTTCGGCGGCAAAGTAATTTCCGAATTAATAGCGTAAAGGTAGAGCTGAGCGGCCCGCTTAGTCGCAGAAGCCCCCACGAAAAGAATAAAAATTCGACGACGGATTTCACCAATAACACGGATCTTATAAACTCGTTTACACTGGAAACTCCACTCGAGTAGCTACGAAGCGAGGATGGTTGGGCCACTGGCCGTGGATAAACGTTTTGAAGGCAAAGCGAGGGAGGCATATTTCGTTGTTTCCGACATCTCCTATACTGGAGTACCGGCTAAATCATTCGAACCCTAAAGGAGCACAAGCTGGATAAGAACACAGTCGTGTTGTACATCTCGGACGATGGTGGATGTAATAAAGCATCCCCCGGGGCAAGCTCCGGGGATGCTTCATTCATTCATTCATTCATTCAGACTTTTTCCCATACTCCACGGAATTACCGCACCACTTCGATCGAGGAAACAACCCGTTTGCGACATATCTACTTGGGTCAACACATCCCGCAGTAGGCGCACCGAATCTTCGATCTCGTAGATTGCCTGGCTGCCGCCCATATCCGTTTTAGTGTGCCCCGGACGAAGACAAACGTAAGGGATTCCCAGTTCTTTTAAATCGTTTGCGAATATAACTGCCGCCGAATGGGCCGCTGCTTTGCTGGTACGGTAGATATAAATTCCACCTGTTTCGTATAGAGTCAGGCATCCTTGCTCACTACCAATCGTTGCGGCTACGGGTTTATCGGCACAAGAAAGATTTCCAAGCAATGCTTTCGTAAGAAGCACTGGAGCTATGGAATTCACTTTGAATCCTTCAACCCAACGGTCCGTTTCGATTTCTAAAATCCCCTCTACCTTGCTCCGGTCAATAATTGCCGCATTGTTGATTAGCAGGTCGATGGGCACGCCGTCCAGTGATTCGGCGAAATTATTGATCTCATCAAAATCGAGCAAATCCAGTTTTCGAATAGACACATCTGCCTTGGCCAACTCGGTTGCTGTTTCTGGGTTACGGCAACAAGCGATCACTTTCCAGTTCTCTGCTTTGTATTGCCTCGCAAATTCTAAGCCCAATCCTCGATTGGCGCCTGTTATCAATACTGTCTTCATAACGGGGTACTCAATTCCCTCCTAAGAATACAATTATTCAAAGCGACCGCAGGGCAATCCTTTTCATAGGGCTTGCTTATCGCACAGCAATACTCGCGTTTTTCGCTATAAGAATCTTTGTATCCAAATATCATGGATATTTTCACTAGCAGTGCAGGTTCAAGTGACTCGCCAAAACCGCAACGTACCACGCGTAAAAACAGCTGATAAACAGATTCTTTCAATTGCTTCTTTTCCATTTAAGTCGATTCTGGCACCTATCAATCAAGTACTAATGAATTTATCCGTGATTATCCGCGCGATCCGTGGTCAGCTAATCCTATTTTCGCTATCCTTCTCCACCATTTTTGCTGAGAGCCTGTCGAAACCCAACATCCTTATCATAGGAATCGACGATCTAAGGCCCGAGCTCAACTGCTACGGAGCCGAGCACATCCACTCGCCAAACATCGATCGTCTCGCCGCTCGCGGTACGCTCTTCGAACGCGCCTACAGCCAATACGCAGTCTGCGGGCCTTCGCGTTCCAGCATGTTCACTGGCTGCCGCCCCGACACAACCGAAGCCTACAACAATAAAACTCATTTTCGGAATAACCTCCCGGATACCGCATCCTTGCCAGAGTTTTTCAAAGAAAACGGATACAAAACTTACGGCTTCGGTAAAATCCTCCACAACACTCAAAGCGACCCGCAATCCTGGAGCGAGCCGCAGCTCTACATAAAAGGCCACCAATACGCATCCCCTGGATACGAAGATAAACAAGCGGGTATCGACGGGTATCACGCGTCCAACAAACTCATTCCCCTCTTCGAAGGTCCCGACGTCGACGACGATGCCTACCGCGACGGACTCGCCAACATTGCCGCAATCGAAAAGCTGAAATCCGCGGCAGAAGCGGAAACGCCTTTCCTTCTCTTCATGGGCTACCAAAAGCCCCACACGCCCTTCAACGCACCCAAGAGATACTGGGACCTCTACGACCGCGCCACCCTGCCTCTCGCCCCCAACCCTTTCCCGCCTCAAGGCGCTCCCGACTTCGCATTGAGTAACTGGCGCTACGTCCATAGTTTCGGCGGCGTGCCAGACGAGGGCCCGTTTCCAGAACCAATCGCTCGCAAAACCCTCCATGCCTATTTCGCATGCGTCAGCTACATCGATTCGCTCATAGGCGAGCTCATCGCCGCTCTCGAAGCAACCGGCGAAACCGACAACACGATTATCGCCCTCTGGTCCGACCATGGCTACCAACTCGGCGACCATGGCATGTGGTGCAAGCACACGAACTTCGAAACCTCCACCCGCATCCCATTCATCCTAATCGACCCAAGAAGTCACTCTCATGACCAACGCTCTTCAGCCCGAGTAGAACTTATCGATATGTATCCAACCCTAGCGGAGATAGCGGGACTAGAAGCTCCCGCCAACATCGACGGCAAATCCCTCGCTCCTCTACTGGTCAATCCGAATGCATGGGATAACCGAGACACTATGGCCTTCAGCCAATTCAACCGAGCAGGTAACCAAGGTTATTCGATACGAACCAAAGACTTCCGCTACACCGAATGGCGCAATGCCAAGACTGAAAAGATCGTTGCCCAAGAATTTTACAATCACCAAAACGACCCCCAAGAAAACGTAAACGTAGCAAATTCGCCCGAACTAAAAAACCAGCTCCACTACGTCCAAAACCGCCTCCATAAACAGTGGCCGCTAAAGTAGAAAGTAGAGTTGTTCGCCCACGGGTCCGCAGGCTTGCCCGAAGGCCTGTTCCGAGCGGCTGCACGTTTCTCGATTCTTGGAACCCGAAGTCTCCATATGTATTTTTACACACTAAAAAACTGATTGAGTAAAAATAGATTCCAAAAACCTAGGCTATGATGAAGCGCATAAAGCTACCTTCCTTACTCGTAATTGTACATTTATTACTGCCGTTTCTGGGTGCGCAAGATAAACCAAATGTATTGATGATTGCGATTGATGACATGAATGACTGGGTAGGAGCAATGGGTAACCACCCAGATATTCAAACACCCAATATAGATCGGCTAGCGGCCTCTGGGGTACTCTTTAATAATGCTCATTGCCAATTCCCAGTATGTGGTCCGTCGCGAACGAGCGTATTCTCTGGTTATCGCCCAACTACGACAAATGTACTGAATAATGATGGCAAAGTTAAGGACTCTGCCGTTTGGGAGATGGCTGAAGTGCTAGAGAATAAACTGATGCATGAATACTTAAGGGACTTCGGGTACAAAACCATGGCAGTAGGCAAACTGATGCACAACCATATAGCGATTGGCAGTGTAGATGAGTCAGGTGGTCGACTCAAGAACCCCAAGAAACGATCAGAGCACAATTATGATAACGAAAATACAGGTACGGACTGGGGCGTATTCCCCGGCGCGGACTCCGAGATGGCCGATTATAGGCAGGCTGATTGGGCGATAGCTAGACTAGGTGAAAAGCAGGAAAAGCCTTTTTTACTTATGCTCGGATTTCAACTCCCACATGTACCATGGATTGTTCCGCAAAAATGGTGGGATCTCTACGACTCGGAAAGGGTTTCTCTAGCACCCTACAAAAAAGATGATCGTGACGATTTGCCAGGGCCATCCATTGCGACGAACATCTTGAATTTCATGCCGCAAACAGACGAACTGTTGGAAACCAATAAGTTGAGACAGGCGACTCATTCGTACTTGGCCAGCATAAGCTTTATCGATCATCAAGTAGGTCGAGTTTTGAGGGCCTTGGATTCGAGTATCTACAAAAGTAATACGATTATCATTCTCTGGTCTGATCACGGCTATCTTCTCGGTGAAAAGGGCAGTTTTCAAAAACACAGCCTTTGGCAACGGGCGACGCATGTCCCGCTGATAATCTCCAGCCCGGACATGGATAAGGGTCTCATATGCACCAAACCAGTTGAACTATTGGATCTCTACCCAACTTTAGTAGACCTCTGTGGTCTTCCTGAAAATCCAAAGAATGAAGGATTAAGTCTTAAAGGACTCATTGGCAATCCAGATTCAGCATGGTCTAAATTAGCTGTGACGACCTACAGGAAACAAGAAAAACATTCTGTCGCCACCGGAACCGCCTACGATGGAAGACCGAGCCATTCTGTTTTTGACGAGAGGTTTCACTACATCCTCTATCCAGATGGAAACGAAGAGTTTTACGATCTTAAGGCGGATCCAAACGAATGGACGAACCAAGCATCGAATCCCGAGTTCGATGACTTAAAGAATAGAATGAATAAAGCGCTCAAAAATCAACTACACCCCAAAGCGCATACCAACTAAAAGGGGCTGCTGGATGAATTTAAAAAAACGTTGCACGCAGTCGCTACCAAGCAGGCGACCAGAACTAGCAACTGAATAAAAATTCCTTGAATTGCCTCAACGTTTCCCGAAGCCAATATCGAAGACATTATCAATAAACGAATATGGATAAAATATGGGCCTGTCCTAGCTAATCGTTAATGTTTTGTCCTTTTATACCCCTATTTAGGCTGCTTGAGCAGCTCTTTATGTTTCCTTTCATTGAAGCGCCATCCGCACTCCTTGAGAAATAGGTGAAAATTCTCCGGTTCAATGCCGTTGAAGCGGCGCATTTGCATCAACTTAAGCGGTAAATAGCAGAGTCAGTTATAAGATCCACACGAGTCCCTTGCGTAGCTAAGCGGTACAGTGGCGTGTTTTTAGAATATTTTCCAGTTGCCTTGACGCCTGTAGGGCTTTGCTCGATGGCGACTATTCAAGCACTCCCTACCCCTACCCTTGAATTGCGATCTTCGCAGAAGCTTCAAGCGGGATGTCACTATTCCAAATCATATCGAGTTGCAGACCATTAGCTTCCTCGTATTGACCAACCACCCTGTCATTCTCCGGCGTATACGGGCACTCCCCGTATTTTGAATACGGCTCCTGACTCGCATAAACCCGATTGCTCAATGCTGATTCGAAATAGAACTGACTCGTCAAGTAGTCACGGTCTCCGATGATGATCTTAAAGTGTATATGAGGAGTCCGTCCATCGTACCAGCCAGGGAATATCGTATCGAATTCAACGATTCCTTCAGCGTTGGCAAGTTGAGCTCCACGCAAAAAGCGCTTCTCGTTTACCGGATCGACATGCTCCCCTTTCAGCCCTATGAAGTTGAGGGTCTTCCACAGATCGTGCGCTAACTCTTCAGGATAGCCGCTATAAACTCCCTCAGCATCGCAGTGCCAAATTTCGACGATCGCCCCTTCTATCGGCGAGCAATCAGACATCCCTATGATCTGCATTTTCAATTTCAGGTCTTTGCCCTGACGGTCCTCCTTCACGTTACTTCGATTCGGAGCGGATACGAAAAAAGGCCCTTCGACCTGTTGAGACGTCAAAACGCATAGATCGTCTCCGATTACTGGAGCCATGCTCATTTCCAATTCCCCGTTTCGATTACGCAAAGCAAGCCACCGCAATATACTGTTTCTCCTAAACCATACCAGGAGTCCTCCAATTACAAAAACACCCAGCCACCTGAGGAACTTTCTTCTCGTCGTTTTTTTCAAACCAGCACCCTAACCATCGCTTCTTTTTCCAATCTTGATCGCCTAAACTGACCTGCAACGCCAATTACTTCTCAGTTGGCTTACCTGCGTTTTTCCAGGCAATGATACCTCCGTCTAGGTGGTAAATCTTCGTCGCTCCTGCGGCTTTCAAACTATCTACGGCTTTACGACTGCGGCCTCCGTCTACCCCTGAGGCGCAATGTACCAGGTAGGGCTTACTCTGGTCCAAAGACTTCACGGCATCCAAGAAGCCATCACCATGAATATTGTGGTTAAGAGCGCTTGCGATGCGCCCCATTGAAAATTCCTCAGGCGTGCGTACGTCCAGCACTGCCACATTACCTTCTGCCAACAACTTCGCCGCTGCCTCAGGGCCTACGTCGACTACCTCCACAGACTCTCCGCCAACCGAATTAATCGCGGAAGCGGAATCGTTCTTCGAGCACGAAATCGAGCTGAGCCCTAAAGCAAGACACATTAGACAAACGAACCGGTTCATGAACGGTTTTTTCATAGACCAATCCCATCTTGGAGCGTTTCTCTTGTCGATTCAATTCCACAGAGGAGAGGCATTCCAATCAGTATCCCAGCTTTATGGATACCGGCCTATCCTTACCCAATGTATGGCGAAAAGGCCCATACGATACGTAGGGCTGGTGCTTGGACCACGCCACGTAGTTTGAGGATTATTTCGTAACGCGGTACGGAGGCAAGCTCCGACCCTACAAAGAGGCAGGTGTTTACCTCAACTGGATTCGCGATCGCGGGATAAACCCGCTCCTACAATTAGGCAGGTGCACGGCATACCGAGCATCCTATTTCTAGTAATTCGTCGGCTTAGGCCTCGGTTCTGTAGGAGGTTTTACTCCTTGGGAAAGCATGATTTCGGTAATCGTATCTACCGTCGCGAACGAAGTCTTGAAATTGCCCGGACGATATCCTTCCGCAATGAGAAGCGGCGTCCAACCGGAATTGTTGTTCCTATTCCAAATTTCTATATCCGCGCCCTGCTCGTGAAGATATTGAGCCACTAAAGGCGCATTTTTATAGGCAGCTCCGTGCATCGCCGTTTCGCCATTCGCATCGACGACATTCACATCGGATCCGAGTCCTACCATAAACTTCACGACCGCCAGACACTCCTCGAGGCTACCGGCCTCTTCTTCCGGAGCGCGGCTTCCCAAACCAGCGGCGACCATCAGCGGTGTGCAACCATCGACATTAGGTATAAACGGATCGGCTCCCAATTCCAAAAGCAACTTCATATAAGGTAAATCGGCACGATCGGCAGCCATAAAAAAGGGCGTCGATCCCACAGCTGCAACATGCCCGTTCACAGCTTTTTGTCCTCGCTTCAACTTGGCGTTAACGGCTGCGCCTCGCTTAACGATTTCCCGAATGAACTGATCGCTGTTGCGTCTTCCGGAACCGTGTGGAGCAGGGTCTCCATTAGCCGACTCGCCAATATCCGGTTTGCGAATCCAGGTCAGTGTATGCAAAATAGTGAACCCTGAGCGATCATCGTTGGGGTCGGCTCCCATATCGAGCAATTCGATGGCCAAATCGTAGTGACCGTTTTCAACCGCAAGGACCAAAGGACTCGTCCCATTCTTAGGAAGCTTGCCCCTGGATTTTTCGAGATGCATCACAGCATTCACATCCACGCCCGCTTCGAGCAGTATCCGAACAACTTGAGCATTGCCCTCCCGAACGGAAAAAAAGAACGGCGTGTACCCTGATCCCTCCAACGGAGTTTGAAAATCCGCTCCCGCATCGATCAAGGCTCGTACGACAGCGACATGCCCTTCCGCCGCCGCCCACATCATAGCCGATTGCCCACTACGCTCCGTCGCATCGACATCAGCGCCGGCATCGATCAAAGCAACAACCGCGTCCACCTTGCCCGTCCGAGACGCTGTCATTAAAACAGTCTCGCCTCCTTTGGCCTCGGTATTGGCATCCGCTCCCAAGTCGATTAACGCTTTTACGAGATTAGCATTTCCGTTCACGCAGGCCAAGTAAAGCGGCGTAATTCCATAACGGTTTTGAACAACTGGGCTGGCTCCTTTATCCAGTAGCCGCTTCGCGATTTTCCAATCGTCGTGATAGGCCGCCCAATGCAAAGCAGTCATCCCATCGACCTGCGAGGCGTCGATATCGATTTTTCCAGAGAGCACCGATTGAATCCGCTCAAAGTCTCTCGATTCCACTGCATCGGCTAAGATCGCATCGGCAAATGCCCTGCCTAAGAGCACAGTACAAATAAAAACGAAAATCCATGTCCGCAATTCGATTTTCTTCATGTGACGATCTGTGACTCTAAACTTATAAACCGAGTTCCTCCTGCAAGCTCAGGCAATGCTCCGAGCTCACGTTCTTACTATATTGACAATGGGTCAAACAACCCATCGATCTTACCGGTACTATCTCCAAATTGATCGACTTTCACTCCAACCTTATCGAGTAAGCTAAGGTGCAAATTCGCCAAAGGCTTCGGTTCTTTGTACCGTATATGACGATTGCCCTTCATGCCCCCCGCAGCACCACCGGCAACGATGATTGGCAAATTCGAATGGTTGTGCACATTGGGATTTCCAATGCCGCTGCCATAAAGCAAGAGAACATTATCGAGTAAAGACCCGTTCCCTTCGGGCGTATTCTTGAGCCGCTCAAGGTATTCGGCAAACAGCGACACGTGAAAAGCGTTAATCTTCGACATCTTCTCGATCTTTTCGGGATTATCGCCGTGGTGCGAAAGTGGATGATGTGGATCGGAAATGCCGATCTCAGGATAGGATCGATTGCTGGTTTCCCGAGCGATCTGAAAGGTAGTAACTCGCGTTATATCGCCTTGATATGCCAATAATTGCAGGTCGAACATTAATCGAGCATGATCGGCATACGCGGCAGGAACGCCCATTGGCCTATCCAAATCAGGCATCGGTTTGTCCTTTGTATCTGTCTCGGCTTTTTGGATACGCCGCTCCACTTCGCGAATAGAATCAAGATAATCCGAAACCCGTGAACGGTCATTTGCTCCTAGGCCACGCTTGAGGCGTTTCATGTCACCGATGATCGAATCCAGCAAACTAGCTCGCTTGCGCAAAGCGGCTTGACGTTCTTCGGGCGTCCCGCCCTCTCCAAACAGACTTTCGAAAACGATGCGCGGGTGAGCTTCCGCTGGAAGCGGCGTGGTTGGCGAGGACCAGGACAAATTATTCTGGTAGACGCACGCATAGCCATTGTCGCATTGGCCAACCACTTGAAGTAAATCCATCGCAAGTTCCAAGGAGGGCAATTGCGTTTGCTGTCCTATTTGCTGGGCCGCCAATTGGTCTGCCGTAGTTCCCAAGTAGTAGTCGGAACTCTCGGTGACCTTGGCTTTGGCAGCACTAAGAAACGAAGAATTCGAAGTAGCATGCGATCCGGGATAAGCAGGCTTCAACTGCATATTGGTGAAAATCGCTGCCTGGTCCTTAACCGGTGCCAATGAATCGAGAATCGGCGAGAGCTTGTCGAGAGTGCCTTCGCTTCGAGGCGTCCAACGCGATTGGTCGCAACCCATTGGCATGAAAACATAACCGAGTCGCCGAACTGGAGTGGCAAGCGTCCTCGAAGCCGCCGTAGCCGCCGGAATCATGGCATCTAGCAATGGCAGGGCAAAAGAGGCCCCCATACCTTTCAAAAACGCTCTGCGAGCGACGGCCTTCTTAGTTATGAACTTCATTTGGTTTTTCTGTCTGTAAGGCTCATCGAGCTCTACTCACTTTCCGATTTCGTTCTCATCTGAAAAGGAACGCTTTTTACAATACCGAGAATCATAGAGGAAAAGCGGTAATCATTGTCGTGAGCTTCTGCGATGATTTTGCGAACAGCGGGAGCGTCATAGGCTTCAACGCCCCTACCCAGGGCAAATATGAGCAACTTTTCGCTCAAAGCGCGAACAAAAAGTTCAGGTCGTTCCAGTAACCCATTTTCCAAATTAGCGACTCCATCGAAAACGCTTCCATCGGGTAGCCCGCCCGATACGTCGATTTCCGCGCCGTACTCGAATTCACGCCAGCGACCAATCGCGTCGAAATTCTCGAGGGCGAAACCGACCGGATCCATAAGGTCGTGACAACTAGCACAAGCAGGATTCGCTCGATGCTCTTCTAGCCGCGCTCGCATCGATAGCGTCGCATCCAAAGTATTTTCTTCCAACGCAGGTACGTCCGCAGGCGGTGGCGGCGGAGCCGTTCCGATAATATTCTCCAAAACCCAATTGCCGCGAATGACCGGCGAGGTCCTCGTTGCATAAGAGGTAACCGTAAGAATGCTTCCCTGTCGGAGAAGCCCTCCGCGATGATCCTCCGGCTTCAATTCAACACGGCGAAAACGACTTCCGAAAACATTGGGTACACCGTAGTGATGAGCCAAGCGTTCGTTAAGGAATGTGTAATCCGCTTTCAGCATTTCGAGTACGCTCCGGTCTTCGGTCAATATGCCTTCGATAAACAGCTCAGTCTCCTTCCGAAAGGCTTGCCTCAAATTATCATCGAAATCCGGATACAAGCGTAAATCAGGCGTCACCGAATCCAAATTCCTTAAATGAAGCCATTGGCTTGCGAAATTCTCAACTAAGCTAAGCGCACGCGGATCCGCCAACATTCTTCGCACATGAGCTTCAAGCGTCTCCGGATCGCTTAAATTACCGGCAATCGCATCGTCTATTAAAGCTTCGTCAGGCAAGCTGCTCCAAATGAAAAACGAAAGCCGACTTGCCAATTCGATATCGCTGATTCGGTAAGCCTCTCCCGGTTTAACGTCAGCGGGCTCGCATTCGACGCGAAAGAGAAACTCCGGATTGACCAAAATCGAACTGAGAGCCGCTTCGATGCCCGATTCGAAACCGCTTTCATCCGCACCTTCCTTATAGAAGGACATTGGCCCCTTCAAATCCGCCTTGGTAATAGAGCGGCGATAGGCCCGCTTCATAAGGTTTTCCATAATCTCCCGAGCGGCCAATGCCTCTTCACTGGGCTGACTCGGCTTGCGAATGAATATTTTCTCCCGACTCGGAGTGCTCATCGCTCCCTGAGCATTGTAGGGTCCTGTAATGGATACTTGATACACCGCGGGAGACAAGCGTGGGTGACGGTGATAATTGAAATGCACCTTGAAGGGCTCACGCTTGTTTTCAAGAAGCGAATACGAATTCTTCAGAAAGGTAACCCCTAGCTTGCGCGGACCGGCTTGAACTTGAATCCGCGTTTTCAAATGCTTGTCGACCATACTATGATCTCTTCGCCCCTTTGGAGGACCCACCGTGAATCGTTCGACCAATACTCGGTCGAGCAGGATCTCCATTTCGTGTTTTCCTTTGAGTCCCTCGACGTGCTCATTGCGATCCCGAGTGAGTGTTACTTCAACCTCGTATTCTCCATCCTGGGGAAACGTATAGTCCAAGAGCAGTCCTCCACGCGTGCCGATCGGCAACCCCTCCACGTGAAACTCTTGCGTATAGTCGGCAGGCAGCCTGACGGTGTAACCCTGAAGCTTATCGCTGCGGGCGCCTACTGCCAATCGGCTGATTTTTTGAGCGGCCGAAATATAACGATCAAGCAAACTAGGCGAAAGCGTTCCAACGGTTACATTGTCAAAGCCATGACTCTCTTCGTCTTTAGGCAACAAGGTATCCGTATCGATTTCCAAACCAACGAGATCTCGAATCGCGTTTCGGTACTCCGTCCGATTGAGGCGGCGAAAAGTTTCTACGCGACCCGGTTTCGGGTGGGACGCAGCATTAGCATCCAAGGTTTCGGTCAGTGCAGCCAAAACTGCTTCATAAGTAGCCTCGCTCGGGCGTTCGCGATTCGGAGGCGGCATCTGCCTCGAATACAAACGCAAAACAACATGCTCCCACAGCTCAGGATCTATCGTCGGGTCGTCTAGCGAGATACCGTCGAGAATCAGATCCCCTTTGTTCTCATCCGCATTGTGGCAGCTTACGCAATACTCACTGATCAACGCATGCTTGGACGATAGCGTAAGCTCGCCCTCGTCCGGAGCGAGCGTTTGCAGTTTCGTTTCCAGCCACTGGCTCGCAGCGTTAAATTCGGATTCGCTTGGTCGCTCTACGTCCGGTTCGTCCTCGGGAGGCATCTCACGCTCGCTCAGCATCCAAGAGACATCATCCCACACATCGAGGTTCTGGCTTATGCCCACCGAAAGGATACTCTCAAGATCCAGTTTCCCCTTCTTCTTTTCCGGGTTGTGACAGCTAATGCAGTGATCATTCAGCACATTCATCAATGGCTGACCAATTGCTACTCCTTCCCCATCCAAATGAGTAGCGAGAAACACTTTAAATAGCACTGCAGCGAGTATTGGGGTACGAAACATTAGCCTAAACTGGTAACCGGAAACGATACCGGTCGGACAGATTCCGTCCCCACTCCCAGAAGTGGACGACATCATTCCTAATTTAACTAATTTCTAACCTAATTTCGTCAAGACTAGATCAAACTAGCCATAATGAAATCAGTTGTATTCTAATCCCCCGAAAAGGATCTCCATTGGCCAATCGCAGGCCTAGTGCCCTACTCGTGATTCAAGGCCCTTAGCTGCTCGCTCAACCAAATTTTGTGCTTCCAACGAAGATTCTTAGAGGACATGTCAATCGAATAAAGACTGCTATCTTCTCCTTGAGGCGGTACTGGCAACTCAAGGATGCGGCGCAAATTCAAGGCCAGCCACTTCTCGATTTTCAAAACGACCATCTTCTTGCGAAGGCGACCTTGAATGTCGCGATTGAGCACGGTTGGAATCGTATTCAGCGTTAGAATTTCATCGATAGCCGTATTCGCCATCTTAACACGCCCCTCTTCGCTTGCATAAAAGTGAGTCAAAGCAAACACGGTTTTGCCAGGATTGACCTGTTTTAGCAACTGACAGGACTTAACGACAGTCGATCCCGTGCGCACCATATCGTCGAATAAAACGATATCGTGACCCTTAATCTCGTCTAAACTCGACTCGCTTTCCTCGTGGATCTTGATCTCAACCTTTCGCTCTCCCGTCCGCTCCTTGTCCAAGAGCACGAACTTGGCTTTGCTCAAGTTCAATCGATTGCACATCTCCTTCACGAAATCGCGAGCGCCTTTATCCGGTGCGCACAATGCCAAACCTTCGCCCTCGTCACCGTATTTCACGATATTCGAATTCAACAGGTAATCCACGTAAATGTCGTAAGGGATGATATTATGGAATTTCCCATCAAACACTTCGCTGAACATTGTCTGAACGGAATGCGAATGATTGTGCACGGTAAGCACTCGATCGACTCCCGCCAACTTGAGCATCTGAGCGTAAAGCTTCGCAGTAAATAGCTGACCGTCGAATTTCTTTAAATCCTTTTGGTCGCGTTCAGCTATCGTTTTCCCCAGGTCTAACCGAGGACCTCGATCCTGCGCGCTGTAATAAAGATCAGGTTCAACCAGGATAACCTCAGAGGCGCCGTTTTCCTTGGCGGCCCGGGCGATCATGATCGTCCGCATGGCCAAACTCTGGCGACTCATCACTAAGCTGCTTGTGCTGACAATGATGATACTTTTTCCAAGCAGTTTATTGCCGATCTCTGCGAAATCCTGCTCATCGGAAATAAATCGCGGGCAAAACTCCGAATTCGCAAAACGTTTCATACTGATTAAATCAGCCACATCTTCGCTCTGCCCCATGGCAAACGCAACGTCGATCGCAAAGGGATCATCCGAAGAATTTCCAACGACAATATATTTCGGTTCGGTCATAGAAGAAGCAATCAAACAGTGGAAGAATTCAATAGCCGGGCAAATGGCTCTAAAAAAAACAAGCGCCCGAAAAGAAAAGGGCGAGCTTTATTCTAATCAATTTTCCAGAAAGCCATTCGATCCGGCCACCACACTCAAACACGACCGAACGGTAGCGGCCGATCTCCGAGCGGCCATTCATTGCCCTCTATGGCCGCCCTGAGGTCGCGGTCCTAACTTTAAATTGGTTAATCGTACCAGCGACCCAAAGCTAGCGAGGAGAAATCGCTATTGCCTATCCATACCTTAGGCTTCACCATTTCAACATGAAATGCTTCGGACTTACCCCAACCAGCGTCCTAGAGCGCTCCTCGCAAATGACGATCAGACCCGCCGCGACTCAATCGTTTTCGATTATTTTCGGCAGCATAAGCTTCGGACTGGTTAGCCTCCTTGCTTACGCGATCTGGGCCTTCCGCCTCGTACCAGGCCAAGCGGCCATGTATAGTGCAATCGCCGCCATCTATCTTATCCTTTCCGGTTTGGCCCTCAATCGCCTAGCCATCGCCCCGAAAATCCTACTACGGTTTACCCTACTCTTCGCCACTGCCTTTCTAGCCTACGCGATCTTCTGGTGTCTACTTTGGTTCCAGCTCAAAGGTAAGTACCACGGCGACCTATGGGGCTCGCTGCTAGGACTCGCCGCTATGACTTGGCTCTTCCAAAAGGCCTTCGGCTCGAAGCGTGGCTTCCTCGCGGCGTTCTCGATCCTATTCACCTTCCACACGATCGGCTACTACCAGGGTAACGAGTGCTACACTTATTTCGGCGGTACCACCGGACGCCTCCTCTGGGGAGCCTTCCACGGCGCCGGTTTCGGAGCCGGTCTCGGCAATCTAATGTTCCACTGCCAGAAACCCTTGATCGAAAAATCCCAAAATAGTTCTTAGCTGACAAGCTTCGCCTATCAGGAAATAGGCTCCTCAATTCCTAGCACTCAAGACGCTCATGCCATTCGCTAGAAGATTAGTCATCTGCATAGCCGCACTGCTGATACCGCTAATCTTCAAAGCGGCAAATCCCTCCTCTCGGAATTCCAATTTCTAATGAAATTCGGTCCGAACTGCAAAACGGCTTCGAGGCACTCGAGCGAATGATCGAAAGGCTTGAAAACGAAGCAATAAACTTCCCTTTCATTAGGGCTCTGCTCCCCGACGTCGAAATCTACTACAACGCCGTTCGATACGCTCTGATCTACGATCAATTCTATCAGGATTGGAAACCTGATGAATTCGAAGTTGCCGCCATGTCACTGACTACCCCGGGCTTGATTTTACCTGACCAACGAAAGATCCCAGGCACCCGATACCCACCTTCCCAAGTGGTCCCCCTCCCGCTGCTAGCGGAGCAGCAGTTCCCTCATGAGGACCAAACATCGTCTACGCCCCATTGTCGCTCGTAAAAATCACCAGCGTATTCTGATCTATGTTCTGTTTTTCAATGCCTCCATGACCTTCCCGACAGACCAATCGATCTCCTCAATAACATCGCCAAATCGTCCGCCTTCGCTACACCCCTGAAATTCCTTCGAAGCGAACATCGGCGCGTGGGGCATATTGCGAGCCAAGTAGAAAAAGAATGATTTATCTTTATGCTCCGCAATCCAGTCAACCGCTTCCTTGGTGTATCGCTTAGTAAACAATTCTTGATCCGCAGGAGACTCGACGATTTCGCGCCCGCGAATCAATCAAAGGAAATTGAAAAGTGAACTTCTCGGTCACATCGGCATCTGAAGGATTACATCGTTCAGATTGGCCGCTCGGAGATCGGCCGCTACCCAAAAACAAAGCATTCCCAAGGCAACTAGTATCAATCCGGTATCTTTAAATTGGGTACGGGACTCGTACACGTCCATCCACCATCCACTTGCAAGGTTTGACCGGTAACGTGCCTTGCCTTATCCGACGCCAAGAAAAGCACGGCATCGGCGATATCCCCCGGCGTGGCAATTCGCCCATTTGGCGTGGCCCCCGACCAACTCTCCTCGAAATCCGGATCGTCGCCGATCGTACGCTCCGTACCTACGGCTCCTGGTGAAATCGCATTCACCGTAATCCCGTACTGAGACAATTCTCCAACCAGCCCTTTGGCCAACATTCTCAATGCCGCCTTGGTCATCCCGTAAGGCACAAGGTGAGGATGCGATTGGTGACCCGTCACTGATGACATGAACAAAATGCGCCCACCCGTGCCCTGGTCCTTCATACGTCTTGCCGCGCCTTGAGCCAGAAAGAAACTACCTTGAAGGTTCAGCCCTATCAGCGACTGAAATTTCTCAACCGTATATTCCAAAAACGATCCATAGGTAGTGATTCCCGCATTCGCGACCGCTATGTCGATCGCTCCATAACGAGTCACTGCTTCAACAAGCATTTTCTCCACAAAATCCGGATTCCCTGCATCCCCAGGAAACGCATGGCAAACACCTCCCGCAGACACGATTTTTCCCGCGGCTTCCTTCGCTAGAGCAGGATCCAAATCATTAAGTAAAACCGATGCGCCTCGAGCCGCCAGGGCACGACAAATCTCATAACCAATTCCATTTCCGGCACCGGTCACGATCGCCACCTTATTCGTAAATTCACTATCCGCCATATGATCGCAATTCCCTACACACCGTTTACCCTCCTGACAAAAGCTTTCTTCTTCGAGAAAGCGAATGTATCGCGATCAATGCTCAAAGTTGCTATAATAAGAACATTTTTCCGTAGGTTGGATACGCTTTCAATTCGAAACAGTGACGATTCGATAAAGCATCTTCGGGGGATTTGAAATGTAGCGGCCGATCTCCGAGCGGCCACCTCTGCACTGATCCTTTTCATATGGCCGCTCGGGGATCGGCCGCTACCAAAACGAGCAACGAAGGAACCAAGAGACTCAGAATCTGCGACAACCTTCGGAGTATTACACTCAAAAATAAAGCATCCTCGGAGCAAGCTCTCGACTTCGTCGACTGACGCTTTGCGCCAGCGGGGTATTTTTGCAGGTAAGGAGGCCCGGTCCTCCCTACCAAAGCCAAAGCAAGCTTTGGGGTATTAAACCCAAAGGAAATAAACCCAATCTGCAGACGACTCAAATCATCGCCCTGATTCATCAGGGATCAAGCGAGGCACGAGCGATGTTCTTTTCAAATTTCCACCCTCTGCGGCCTCCAACTGCGCTCTTCGAGCTACGACCGACGTGATCGGCAGTACCGCCCTAGCTA
>Ga0315321_10000565_pt1 | contig 27700 bp, 38 predicted proteins | sample M180m21515metaG_FD_203464 | JGI IMG/M metagenome (GOLD analysis project Ga0315321, IMG submission 203464) | Ammonia-oxidizing marine archaeal communities from Monterey Bay, California, United States - M1 80m 21515 | ecosystem: Environmental > Aquatic > Marine > Intertidal zone | place: USA...
AATTGACGCTTCCAAAGGCTTAAGCGCCTAATCTCACCGCTACAGACCCGTTCTCACCAACGCGACAACACATATCGACGAATGCGCCGATCAGAACGCTCGGTTGATACGGGTGTCCACCTCTCGAACGGTGTCAGTGAGACAACCATCGGATTTCTGCTCAATTCTCATCCGGAAATTTTCAAAGGCGCGTTCAAAACAGAGCAATTTATCTATGAGGCGACATTAGATTGGCAAGAGCACAGCGGCGCTATATGCAAGAGTTCCATCAGGCCTGATTTCTTTATCAAACGAAAAGATGGGTATTTCGATATCTTAGACTTGAAATTGGCCAAAATCGGTAGGAAGAGCCTTACAAAAGGCAAGGATCTGAGAAAGAGATTTGTAGACTACGTATATGAAGGCATTAGCCAGCTTGTAAACTACGAAGCATATTTTAATTTTGAGAAAAATGCTGCATATGCATGGAAAAAATTTGGCATAAAAATTAACAATCCGAGACTTATATTGGTTGTTGGAAACGACGAGAATCTTCCAGTTGAAGAAGCTGAAAAGGCACTTAAGCTTCACCCGAATATTACAATCGTGGACTACGACACACTCATAAGCTTATTTCACCAGAGCAGCAAGAAAGCGACAGAACACAAAACGTAATTTCTGCCCACATTGCATAAAGTGTATAAGGGCCTTTGGACACTTAATATCTACCTTGAATAGATTTTCACCTCATCATTCCAAAACAATGCTGGACCGCGATGAGAATGGCATAAGCGTCTATTTTCGCTGCCAATCCTCCTCGGAGAACTTTAGTAATGACAAAGGCTAACTCATGGGTCGTATTTTTAGCAGATATTTAAGGTGCCGGCCTACTCACTCACCTTCAACAGCACTTCACGCGGTGGTCGGGTTCCGTTCAGGAAGCCCGTCAGGAAGTCGATGCTGAAATCGAGTTCTTCTATGGGGACGTTGGGGTGGAGGCCGGGGCTGGCGTGGAGGCGTTTGTCTTCTGAAGCTAGGGCGTCGAATAGGGCGAGGCATTCATCGCGGGTGAACAGCTCATCCTCTAGCTGCCAAATGAAGAATATGGGGCAGGTGATGGCTTCCGCCGCTGCTTTGATGGTCGGTGCGTAGTGGGCCGGTTTGGACACTAAGCCCATGAGGCCCAGCACCGCCACTGATATTCGTGGTTCCTCCGCAACGAAGGGCGCGCCGTAGATTGTGCCCATAGAGAGGCCCCAATATCCGACCTTGGTCGCCTGTACGTCTGCCAGATCAGCGATGATCGCGAGTGCCAAACGCCAGTCCCGCACCATTTTCTCAGATGTGCCTTCCCGCTCCCATTCCGGCCAGAAGGATGCGCGGCCGCCAGGACCAATTTGGCGACGGCCATGGACGGGGCCATCCAGCGACAGCCCAAAATAGCCATGATCCCTGGCAAGTTGGCTGGCAATCCGGGGGATTGGGCGCTGATGCCGGTTTCCCGATGCCCCATGGCCAAAGCATACAAGCGGCGCGCCAGGCTTTGTATCCGGCCCCGACCAGAGCACGCCGGTGATCGGACGATCCGGCGCATGGATCGTAAATTCGCGGACAGTCCCACCATCAACTTCCGTCATTTCATGCCATTCGAGCGTCATGTCAGCGGGCTTCCTCTGTGGGTGTCCAAACCAAGTTCGTCTTGACAGGAAACCGCGAGCGGCGATCCTTTGTCCAGCAGATGAAATTGGAAGTAATTATGGACTGGGGAATTCACCTGCCGCATCTGGGGCGACACGTAGACCGGAAAACGCTGATACACTTCGCACAGGCGGCTGAACATCTTGGCTGCCATTCCGCTTGGGTGAGCGATCACATCTGCTGGCCTGCTGAGTTCACATCCAAATATCCCTATACGGATGATGGCTCGTTTGCGCCCTCCCCCGATATGGGCTGGCTGGACGCCATCAGCACGCTGACATTTGTCGCGGCCTGCACGGAAACCATCCGCCTTGGCACGACCGTCCTGATCCTGCCCTACCGCTAGCCAGTGCAAACCGCCAAGCAGATCGCGAGTTTGGACGTGCTGTCAGAAGGCCGCACGATCCTGGGCGTCGGCGTTGGGTGGATGGCGAAGGAGGCGGGCGTGCTCGGCATGCCTTGGGATAAGCGCGGCGCGCGATCTGATGAACAGCTTGAAATCTTCCGCCGCCTATTCAGCGAACGCGAGCCCTCATTTGACGGCGAATTCTACAGCTTCCCCAAAGTTGGATTTGAGCCGAAGCCGATACAAACGCCACTGCCCATCTGGGTTGGTGGTTCGAGCCCAGCAGCGTTCCGCCGTGTCGCCCTGTATGGGCATGCCTTCCATGCGGCATTCCAACCTCCTGATGTGATTGCCAGCGAATGGGCCGCAGTACAGCGTGAATGTGAGGCTGTCGGGCGGGAGCCTGGTGAAGTATCCCTCTCACTCAGAATCTTCCTGGATCCTGCGGCTGTTATGGATCCGGATAAGTCCATCGCCGGATCAAAAGACCAAATGCTGGAAATGATTGCGCGGCTTCAGGCGATAGGCGTCACGCACCTGTTGCTGGACCCCGTCGCGCGCGGCGGCGTGCAAGCTAGGCTTGATGCGCCCACCCGGTTCATGGAGGACGTGGCACCCCACGTCGCCGTCTGAGCCATGAATAACAGCTGGCGGGAAGAAACAGAGACTATCGGCACTCTACCCGCCTATGCCGCCCGCTGGTTCGGCGATGCCGAAGGCCTGCTATTTCAAGGTAAGCGTTATAGCCTTTCCGACATTGACGCCGAGGTTGATCTAGCCGCTCGCGCCCTCATGGCTGCAGGCGTTGAAGCTGGAGACCATGTGGCGCTCTGGCTGAATAATTCTGATGATTGGGTCTTCATCCTGTATGCGGTCACAAAGATCAGTGCAGTGCTGGTGCCGATCAACACACGCTTTCGAACCCACGATCTGGAGTACGTGCTGCGCCAATCAGACAGCGCCATGCTAATCACCCATGAAACTTCTGGCCCGATTGACTACCTCGCCATGGTCCGGGAGGTGGTGGCATTACCAGACACCGGAGATACCGTCAGCGACGCCGCATTTCCCAAGCTTCGCAAGGTGGCGATCCGCGGTGATAGCGCTTCCGGCATTGCGTCTTGGGAAAGTTTAAAAGCAGGCGCTTCCGCCGTCAGCGTTGAAGCACTCGCTGAACGGAGCGCTGCGGTTGCTCCGAAAGACACTGCACTCATCATGTACACACCCGGCACCACCGGCTTTCCGAAAGGCGCGATGCATAGCCATATCGGCATCCGCAACGTAGAAGAGCGCGCCTATCGCATGGCCATGACGCCGTTGGACGCAATCATGAGCTATCTGCCGCTGTTCCACATGTTAGGATTTTCTGAGGCCGCGATGATGTCACTCGTCACGGGTGCGCGCCAGATCATCACCGAAACCTATGACCCCGCTGAATGCCTGGACCTTACCGAATCCGAGCAGGCCACCATCATCCATGGCTTTGAAGCCCACATCAAAACCCTCTGTGAGGAGCAGGAGCGCCGCCCTCGCGACCTCTCCTGCCTGCGCACCGGCGTATTCGCAGCGGGCCCCAAAAGTGCCACGCCCGTGCTGTATCGCGCCGACGAGACGCTGGCACCGGTAAAATCTGTATCAGGCTTCGGCATGACAGAGATTTGGATCGGCGCCTCCTTCACGGCATTGGATGATGATGATGAGCGGCGGTATGAATCTTCAGGCTATCCAGGACTCGGGTACGAAATGAGGGTCGCTGACTTGCAGTCCGGTGCGCCATTGGGCATCGGCGAAGAAGGTGAACTGCAATTGCGCGGTCGCTACTTGATGCAAGGCTTTTTCAAAAAGCCAGAGGAAACCGCTGCCGCCTATACCGCGGACGGCTGGTTCAAGACCGGTGATGCCGCTATCTGGCGTGACGATGGCTACATCCGCTTTCTTGGCCGCTATAAAGACATGCTGAAAGTGGGCGGTGAGAACGTTGATCCAATGGAGGTCGAGGGTCTGCTTCTGGCGCATCCGGACATCTGCCAAACAGCGGTGGTTGGCTGTGCGGATGAAACATTCGGTGAGATTGCTGTGGCGTATGTCCAACTGGAACCCGATGCCGAGATGTTCGAAGACGCAGTGATCGCCCATTGCCGTGGGAAAGTGGCCAGCTTCAAACTGCCAAAGCACGTCGTTTTCCTAGACGAATTCCCGATGACCGCATCTGGCAAAATCCGCAAGGTGGACATGCGCGCAGATGCAGCCGAACGGTTCAATCCGTCCTAGGCGGCGCGTGGGATGCTTTCAGACATACGGCCCTGGAAATAAGGCAGAACTCTGTCGGCGAATATCCGGGCAGCATCCGCATGGGGATATCCAGAGAGGCAGAAGCTAGTGCATCCGGCGTCTACAAACTCATCCAATGTCGCCGCCACCTGCTCAGGATTACCAACAACCGCGACGCCAGCGCCTGATCTCACCATAGAAATGCCTGTCCAGAGATGGGGATGGATTTTTAAGCTATTCCCACTCTCCTCAAGCAGCCGCCACACGTCCCTATTGGCGGCAGATGTGCGGCGGATGCCTTCTGCAGAAGCTTGTCCGCCATGCATGTTGGCCAATTCGAACTTCGTTGCGCCCGCGATCAGGCGTTCTGCGGCCGCCCAGGCTTCCTCTTCCGTCTCCCTGCACACAATTTGTAGCCGCATGCCGAACTGAATCTGATCAGCCCGGCCATACTTAGCGGCACGGGCGCGGATATCCCTAATCTTCTCTGCAATTCCGGCGGGCCTATCACCCCAAAATAAATGCACGGTTGAATGCTTGGCTGAAATCTCCAAAGCCTGATCTGACCCTCCACCGAGGAAGAAAGGCGGGTGCGGTGCCTGCAGCGGCTTGGGCTCCATCAATGCGCTAATCTGGTAATGCTTCCCTTGATGATCGATTGGACAGTCCGCTGCCCAAAGCGCTTTCATGATCTGGACTTCTTCATCCATTTTCTCGTAGCGGATTTCCTTGGTGTCCGGCACGCCATCGGCCCGCGTATCATCATCATTGATACCAGCAATGAGATTGATGCAAAGCCGCCCGCCAGATAGCTGATCCAGCGTGGCGTACATCTTTGCAGACAATACGGGATTACAGTAGCCGGACCGAAGCGCAATCAATGGGGCGATGTTCTTCGTGCGCGCCGCATAATAGGAGCCAACGACGGTCGCCTCCCAGCAGGTCGCGTTCACCGGCATCAGCATGTATGAGAACCCGCCGCCATCAACCACATCCACGACCTCATCAAAGAGAGCGCGAGATTGCGGTATCCGTTGGGTTGGGTCGGCTAAGCACGTACTATCGCCACTGGTGGGCAAAAACCAGCCGAACGTAATAGGGGGCACCGCCATAAGAAAAAGCTCCAAAGGTCATTAGGACCTTCAGAGCTTAGCGTTTCGTCTGAAATTGGGAAGTGGCGCTGGGTTCACCAGCACCGGCAGCGCCTTATGCGGCGGCTTCTTCGCCTTCTTCTTCATAACCAGCCGGGCCGGAGTCTTGGCCACGGGCTTCCTCATCCCGGTCAACGAGCTCAATCACGGCCATTGCAGCGGCGTCGCCGTAGCGGAACCCTGCTTTCATGATGCGCGTATATCCACCTGGGCGCTCGCTGTACCGCGGACCAATGACATCAAACAGCTTCTTAACCATTGCCTCATCCTGGATGCGCGCAATAGCCAAACGACGGGACGCGAGGTCACCGCGCTTTGCCAATGTGATCAGCCGTTCGGCGACCGGACGAAGCGTTTTCGCCTTCGGCAACGTTGTGACAATCTGTTCGTGCTTGATCAGCGCCGCCACCATGTTCTGCAACATGGCTTTACGGTGGCTGCTGGTGCGGCCCAGTTTACGGGGTCCCTTGCGATGACGCATGGTCTCTATTCCTAATTCTTATTGTTGCTTAATCGAGCTGCTTAGAACGGCTCTTCGAGGCGCCGGGCCAGATCGTCGATGTTCTCAGGCGGCCAGTTCGGGATCTCCAAGCCAAGATGCAGACCCATCTGCTCGAGAACATGTTTAATCTCGTTCAGGGACTTCCGACCGAAGTTCGGGGTGCGGAGCATCTCGCCTTCGGTCTTCTGCACCAGATCGCCGATGTAGATGATGTTGTCGTTCTTGAGGCAGTTGGCAGAGCGGACACTGAGTTCCAGCTCTTCCACCCGACGCAGCAGGTTCTTGTTGAACGGCAGATCAGGTGCGGCTTCGCGCTCAACAGCTTCCTTCGGCTCTTCGAAGTTGATGAAGAGCTGCAGCTGGTCCTGAAGGATGCGCGCGGAGAACGCTACGGCATCTTCCGGCGTCAGCGCGCCATTTGTTTCAACCCGCAGGGAAAGCTTGTCGTAGTTCGTAACCTGGCCAACACGCGTGTTTTCCACCTGGAACGAAACCTGACGTACGGGGCTGTAAATCGCGTCAACCGGGATCAAGCCGATTGGTGCATCTTCAGCCCGGTTTTGCGCGGCAGGCACGTAGCCTTTGCCGTTCTCGACCGTCATTTCCATGTGCACCGAAGCACCATCATCCAGCGTGCAAATCACGAGGTCTGGATCCATCACTTCGATATCAGCGCCAGCTTCGATCTGGCCAGCAGTCGCAACACCAGGACCCGTCGCATCCAACGTAATGCGCTTCGGGCCTTCAGCATGCATGCGCAGGCCCATGGACTTGATGTTCAGAACGATGTCAGTGACATCTTCACGAACGCCCGGGATAGATGAGAATTCATGCAACACACCGTCAATCTGAACGGAGGTCACAGCCGCCCCCTGCAGAGAGGAGAGCAATACGCGACGCAAGCCATTGCCCAACGTCACGCCAAAGCCGCGCTCTAGCGGTTCCGCTACAACGGTGGCCACGCGGGATGCATCCCCGCCTGCTTCGATCTCAAGCTTGGACGGCTTGATCAGAGTTTGCCAATTATTCTGCATGAGGACAGCGAGCCTCCCCTATGTGCATTACAACCGCCAGAGGCCGGGAAGCCCGCTGGCGGTATAAGAAATTAGCACGGCAGCCCAAATGGGCGCGCGCCACAAAAGCCTTAAACGCGGCGACGTGCGCGTGCGCGGCAACCGTTATGCGGGATCGGCGACACATCGCGGATCGACGCAATCTGGAAACCAGCAGCCTGCAGAGCCCGCAGAGCCGATTCGCGTCCGGAACCTGGACCACGCACCTCTACATCGAGGTTACGCATGCCATGCTCCATAGCTTTGCGAGCCGCATCTTCCGCTGCGACCTGCGCCGCGAACGGTGTAGACTTGCGGGATCCCTTGAAGCCCTGGGCACCGGCAGAGGACCATGCAATTGCATTGCCCTGCACGTCGGTGATCGTGATCATCGTGTTATTGAAAGACGCATTCACATGGGCAACGCCCGAGGTGATGTTCTTCCGTTCGCGCCGACGCACACGGGCTGCCGCTGCTGCTTTCGCCATATTCTATAATCTCCGTCCGGCGCTATCGCCGGACCCGCGTTAATTATTATTTCTTCTTACCCGGAATAGCGCGGGATTTACCTTTGCGCGTCCGTGCATTGGTATGAGTCCGTTGGCCACGTACCGGAAGATTACGCCGATGGCGCAGACCACGATAGCAACCTAGATCCATCAACCGCTTGATGTTCATTGACACCTCGCGGCGAAGGTCACCCTCTACCGCATATTCCTGGTCAATGGTCTCGCGGATGCGAATAACCTCTTCTTCGGTCAACTCGTTGACCCGACGTTCGTCATCAATCGCGACCCGTTCGCATATCTGCTTGGCGGAGTAATCGCCAATGCCATGGATATACGTCAGCGCGACGTGCACGCGCTTATTGGTCGGGATATTGACGCCAGCAATTCGCGCCACGCTCAGTCCTCCTGGTATCGCAGTTCGCACACTTTTTGGCCGGCATTTACGTTAGCCAGCCCTATCGCTGCGAAGCGCGGAATTATAGGGGCTGTTACAGCCCCGTCAATGGTTACACCGTTGTTAAAGTCCGGCCTGCGTCAAGCTGCGCCACCGTCCAATATCGCTGATATTTCTGAAGACACAGCATCCATATCCGCCATGCCATCGATAGATTTCAATGCGCCGCGTCCCCGGTAGTAGGGGATAATAGGCGCAGTCTGTTCGTGATACACACCGAGTCGCTTACGCAGCGTCTCTTCATTATCGTCCGCTCGCGCCCCGCCGGTATCAGCGGCGCGCTTTAAGATGCGGCCGACAAGCGCTTCATCATCCACATCGAGCTGAATAACTGCATCAAGCGACATGCCCTTATCGGACAACAATTTGTCGAGCGCTTCAGCCTGAGCGACTGTGCGCGGGAACCCGTCTAGGATAACGCCCGCTTTCGCATCAGGTTGATCAAGCCGGTCAGAAATGATCTCAATAACCACCTCATCGGACACCAGATCACCGCGATCCATTATCGCCTTGGCGCGCTTACCAACGACGGACTGCGCCGCGACTGCTGCGCGCAGCACATCGCCTGTAGAAAGCTGAACCATGCCGCGCTCAGCAACGAGGCGTTCCGCCTGCGTGCCTTTGCCAGCACCTGGAGGACCAAGCAGGATGATATTCATCGCCGGCGCCCTCGCAGCTTAGACTTCTTGATCAGGCCTTCGTATTGATGCGCCATCAAATGCGACTGAATTTGCGCCACAGTATCCATCGTAACACTGACCACAATCAGCAAACTGGTACCGCCGAAGTAGAACGGAACCGCGTATTGCGTCCGCAAAATCTCTGGCATTAGGCAGACAGCAGCGAGATATGCAGCACCTACGACCGTCAATCGTTCCAACACGTATTCGAGATACAGCGCAGTGTTCTTACCGGGCCGAATGCCGGGAACGAAGCCACCATATTTTTTTAGATTGTCCGCTGTCTCTTCAGGATTAAACGTGATCGACGTGTAAAAGAAGCAGAAGAAGACAATCATTGCGATATAGAGCGTCAGGTATAAAGCACCGCCTGGCGCCATGTACGCCATGATGGTGCCGAGCCAACCCGGGAGCGAATCGCCGGACTGCAGCGTCTGGAATGTTGCAGGCAGGAGCAACAGGGAGCTTGCAAAGATCGGCGGAATAACGCCGGCCGTGTTAAGCTTCAGCGGCAGATGAGAGGCCTCACCGCCAACCATGCGATTGCCAGCCTGCCGCTTCGGATATTGAACGATGATCCGACGTTGCGCGCGCTCCATGAACACCACGAAGACAATGACCGCAACAACGAGCACCATAAGGAGCAGCAGGAAGATCGCATCCATCGCGCCTGTACGGCTAAGCTCAAACATCTGGGCCAGAGCTTGCGGCAAGTTCGCAACGATACCGGCGAAGATAATCAACGAGATACCGTTACCAACACCTCGTGCTGTGATCTGCTCACCGAGCCACATCAGGAACATAGTCCCGCCCACAATGGTAACCATCGTAGAAACGAAGAAGATAACGTCTGGATTCAAAACTGCAGGACCATTTGGCCCCGTAAAGCCGGCAACACCACTTGCAAGACCAAAGGACTGCACAGCGGCTAAGAAAACTGTGCCGAAACGGGTATATTGGTTCAGCTTTTTGCGGCCTGCCTCACCATCCTTCTTCATTTGTTCGAAAGACGGTACAACCGCGGTCAATAGCTGCACAATAATGGAGGCCGAAATATACGGCATAATATTGAGCGCAAAGATCGACATGCGCCCGAGCGCGCCGCCTGCGAACATATCAAACATGCCAAGCACGCCAGCACCGCCTGCCTGGTCAAACACCGAAGCAAGAACGGCGGAGTCAACGCCCGGAATAGGAATGTACGTGCCTAACCGGTAAACAATCAGCGCAGCCAGCGTGAACCAGATGCGTTGTTTGAGTTCCGTGGCTTTACCGAACGCGCCAAAATTGACGCTCGAAGCCAACCTTTCGGCGGCTGACGCCATTACTCAGCAGCCTCTACCGGCGCCGCTTCAATCGTCACTGAACCGCCGGCGTTCTGCACCATTTCTTTCGCACCAGCAGACACGCTATGGGCTGTGATGTTCAATGAAGCGGTCAACTCGCCCATACCCAATATCCGGGTGGGTGCGCCATTCACACGAACAAGCCCAGCAGCCACCAGCGCTTCCCGGTCAATGCCCTTACCAGCATCAAGCCGTTTGTCGTCAACGGCCTTTTGCAGGGCACCGGTGTTGACAATCTCGTAATACACCTTGTTCCGAGGCTTAAAGCCACGCTTCGGCAGGCGGCGATAGATAGGCATTTGCCCACCTTCAAACCCTTTGATCGCCACGCCGCTACGAGCCTTCTGGCCCTTAACGCCGCGCGTTGAGGTCTTGCCCATGCCTGAGCCAATGCCGCGACCGACGCGTTTCCGCGGCTTCGCGGAGCCGGGGTTGTCTCTAATTTCATTAAGCCGCATGGCTCGTCCTCTCATAACCCTGCACTCTCATTTGGAGTGCGTGGGCGCGCATTCAAGCGTTGTCTTCTACCGCCACCAGATGGGCGACCTTGCGGATCATGCCGCGCACAGACGGCGTATCCTCCAGATCGCGTACCCGGCCAATTTTGTTGAGGCCAAGGCCAATCAGCGTCGCACGCTGATAAGCTTGGCGCCTGATCGGACTGCCTATCTGGCGAACCCGAACTGTCTTTTTCTCGTCAGCCATTAGTCCTACTCCTCAGCGCTGGCTGCTTCCGCAGCCTCTGCATCGGCGCCACGACGACCGAGCACTTCGGGCACTTTCATGCCGCGACGGCCCGCCACCTGACGAGGCGACTGAGTGTTGGCCAATGCGTCAAACGCCGCCTTCACCAAATTATACGGGTTGGACGTGCCGACCGACTTGGCAACAACATCCTGCACCCCAAGCGCTTCGAACACAGCACGCATCGGGCCGCCAGCAATTACGCCGGTACCTGGAGGTGCAGCACGAACCACAACCTTACCGGCGCCAAAGTGACCCTTGGCGTCATGATGAAGGGTGCGACCTTCGCGCAACGGAACGCGAACCATTGTCTTTTTGGCCTTTTCCGTTGCCTTACGAATCGCTTCAGGCACCTCGCGCGCTTTACCCGCGCCGAACCCGACACGACCAGCGCCATCACCAGTTACGACCAGTGCGGAAAAACCGAACCGGCGACCGCCCTTGACGACTTTCGCGACGCGATTGATTGACACCAATTTCTCGATGATGTCGCTCTCTTCGCGATCACGACCACCGCGATCACCTCTTGGACCTCTTGCCATGCTGTCTGTCCCGCTAGAACTTGAGACCGCCCTCACGGGCGGCTTCGGCCAAGGCTTTCACCCGACCGTGATAACGATATGCGCCACGGTCAAACACGACCGCTTCAACGCCAGCTGCTTTCGCCCGTTCGGCGACCAGCTTGCCCACTTCAGACGCGGCATCCTTATCGGAGCCCGTCTTTAGCTTGCTCCGCATATCTTTTTCGAGGCTTGAGGCTGCCGCCAGCGTTTTGCCGACGACATCATCAATAACCTGCGCATAAATATGCCGACCTGAACGAAAAACAGACAGCCGCAAGCGACCGCGCGATTTCCGCTTCAGCGCTGCGCGTGTGCGCGCGCGCCGGCGTTCCATCAATTGATTGGCGGTAAACATCCCGCGCGACTCCTACGTCAGAATTACTTCTTCTTGCCTTCTTTGCGGTAGATGAACTCATCCGCATACTTAACGCCCTTGCCCTTGTAAGGCTCTGGCGGCCGATAGGACCTGATCTCAGCTGCAATTTGGCCGACACGTTGCTTGTCAGCGCCGCTCACTGAAATCGCCGTTGGGCGCTCGCACTTAATGTCGATGCCGTCCGGGATAGGAAAAATCACGTCATGGCTAAACCCAAGCTGTAGCTTCAGGTTCCTACCCTCGACCTGAGCGCGATAACCAACACCGTTGATCTCGAGGTTCTTTGTGAACCCGTCCGTTACCCCTGTCACCAAGGATTGCGCCAAGCTACGCATCGTGCCCCATATCATCCGGCTCTTTTCCGGATTGCCTTTCGGCGTGATGACCAGCTTGCCATCTTTGAGGCCAGCCCCGATGGTGTCAGCTAAGCTGAGCGTACGCTCGCCCAACTTGCCCTTGGCCTTAATCGTCTGACCGTCAACAGTAACCGTCGTTCCAGACGGCACATCGATCGGGCTATTGCCAACGCGTGACATTGCCTAATTCCTTTCCCACTCGCTCAGAATATCTGGCAGAGCACTTCGCCGCCAACATTCTGGCTGCGCGCTTCATGGTCGGACAGCACACCCGATGGTGTCGACAATATAGAGATGCCGAGACCGTTGCGATGTGGCTTGAGGTCCGAAACGCCGGTGTACACGCGGCGACCAGGCTTTGAAATCCGCTGAATCGTGCGAATGACGCCTTCACCTTCGTAATATTTCAGCTCGATCGACAGCTCATTCTTGCCACCATCACGCTCGTGCATTTCGAAGCCGCGGATATAACCTTCCCGCTTTAACACTTCCAATACATTCGCGCGCAGCTTCGAAGCCGGCGAGTTAACTACTGCTTGCCCGGCCCGCTGTCCATTACGGATGCGAGTCAACATATCCCCGAGCGGATCGCTTAAAGCCATCCTCTAATCCTCACCAGCTCGACTTCGTAACGCCAGGAATCATGCCCGATGAGGCAAGATCACGCAGAGCAATACGAGACATCTTGAATTTGCGGTAATAGGCGCGCGGACGACCAGTGACGAGGCACCGGTTACGGACACGCGTCTTCGACGAATTGCGCGGCAGTTTAGCCAGCGCCAAGGTCGCGGCGAAGCGTACATCAGCAGGCTGGGTCTGATCGCTGATCAGAACCTTAAGCTCCGCACGCTTCTCAGCATACCTGGCCACCAGTTTTTGCCGGCGGAGATTGGTTTCAATGGCGCTAATCTTAGCCATGCTAATCGGGCTCCTTCGCGCTTAGTTCGGGAACGGCATGTTGAAGCCTTTGAGGAGTTCGAGCGCTTCCTCATTAGACTTAGCCGTTGTGCAAATAATAACGTCCATGCCGCGGATCTCGTCGATCTGGTCGTATTGGATCTCCGGGAACACCAACTGCTCTTTAAGACCCATGGCGAAGTTGCCATTGCCGTCAAAAGATTTGGTGTTCAATCCACGAAAATCACGAACGCGCGGCAGAGCGATATTCACCAAGCGATCCATGAACTCGTACATGCGCTGGCGACGCAGCGTAACCTTACAGCCGATCGCCATGCCATCGCGCAGCTTGAACGTCGCGATGGAATTCTTCGCCATCGTTACGACAGGCTTTTGACCTGCAATCAAGGTCATGTCCTGAACAGCGGACTGAACTTTCTTGCTATCATTAACGGCTTCGCCGACGCCAATGTTCAGGACAACTTTGTCCAACCGAGGCATCTGCATTGCGTTGGCGTACTGGAATTTTTCCTGCATCGCCGGACGCACGACGTCCTGATAATGTTGTAATAACCTTGCCATGTCCGTCTACCGATCAATCGTTTCGCCGGAGGACTTGGCGACGCGTACTTTGCGGCCATCATCCAGCGTCTTGAAGCCGACACGGGTCGGCTTGTCCGAAACAGGGTCAACATGGGAGATATTAGAGACGTGAATTGACGCCTCTCTCTCAACGATACCACCTTGGGCGAACTGGGTCGGCTTCGTGTGCCGCTTGACCATGTTCACGCCTTGAACGATCACCCGATCATCCTTGGGCATAACCTTGAGGACTTCACCCCGTTTGCCTTTATCACGACCGGCCAGCACAGCTACCTGGTCGCCTTTACGAATACGTTGCATTTCCCAAAAGCCTCCTAAAGCACTTCTGGGGCGAGCGAGATGATCTTCATGAAACGGCGGGCGCGCAATTCACGCACCACCGGCCCAAAGATACGTGTCCCGATCGGCTCCAACTGAGCATTGATAAGTACAGCCGCGTTCTTGTCGAAGCGGATCGTCGTACCGTCTTCGCGCTGCACGTCCTTTGCAGTCCGAACGACGACGGCGCGATGCACCTCACCCTTCTTAACGCGACCGCGCGGAATGGCATCCTTTACAGAGACCACAATGACATCGCCAACTGACGCATAACGCCGCTTCGTGCCGCCGAGGACACGAATACACTGGACACGCTTAGCACCAGAATTGTCTGCGACCTCAAGGTTGGATTCAACCTGGATCATAGGTTAGCCCTCCCCGCCAGCGGCGGCATCAGCCTGACTAATCACTGTCCAACGCTTTTTCGCTGACAATGGCCGGCTTTCGATAATCTCAACCTGATCACCTGTCTTGAATTCATTGGCCTCGTCGTGCGCCATGAACTTCTTAGAGGTGGTCATGATCTTGCCATACGCCTTGTGGCGTACCCGGCGTTCGACGCGGACGACGATGGACTTTTCCATCTTATCGCTCACCACGAAGCCTCGTAATACTCGTTTGGGCATGTCTTACAGCCTCCGCGTCAAACCGCTACCTGACGTTGCTCTTCGAGCACCGTCAGAATGCGGGCAATATCTCTACGGACCGTCTGAACGCGGGCCGTGTTTTCCAATTGGCCGGACGCTTGCTGGAAGCGCAAGTTCAGCGCCTCTTTTTTGAGCGCGGCCAGTGAGTCTTTCAATTCGTCAACGCTCTTCGCGCGCACTTCGACAACTTTCATGGCCCTACTCCTCAGCGCCAAGGCGCGTCACGACGCGTGTGTTGATCGGCAGCTTGGCAGCCGCCAGTTCAAACGCCACTCGAGCAACATCTGCCGGCACGCCTTCCATCTCAAACATGATGCGACCTGGCTTAACCCGGCACATCCAATATTCCGGCGAACCCTTACCTTTGCCCATACGGACTTCAGCAGGCTTCGTGGACACAGGCACATCCGGGAAAATGCGGATATAGACCTTACCTTGACGGCGAATGTGGCGTGTCATTGCCCGACGCGCTGCTTCAATCTGGCGCGCAGTGATACGACCGGGCTGTAGCGCCTTCAAACCAATGGAGCCAAAGTTCAGATCCGTGCCGCCCTTAGCGAGCCCATGGATCCGGCCTTTATGCGCCTTCCGGTATTTTGTACGTTTCGGACTGAGCATCGCTCAAATCTCCAAACTAGAAAAACTTAATTCTGGCGCGTCGCAGCCGGCTGTTCACTTGCAAGGCGCTTATCCCGTGCCATCGGATCATGACCGATAACTTCGCCCTTAAAGATCCAGCACTTAACACCGCAAATGCCATAGGTCGTCTTCGCTTCAGCAAAGCCGTAATCAATGTCTGCCCGCAACGTATGCAAAGGAACCCGCCCCTCACGATACCATTCAGTCCGTGCGATCTCGGCACCGCCGAGACGGCCTGCACAGTTCAACCGAATCCCAAGCGCACCAAGCCGCATCGAGCTCTGCACCGCGCGCTTCATCGCACGACGGAACGACACCCGGCGCGTTAATTGTTGCGCCACATTGTCGGCAACGAGCTGCGCGTCGACTTCAGGTTTACGAATTTCAACTATGTTGATGCTGACATCACTGCTGATCAGCTTGTTCAGCTCACCACGCAGTTTATCGATATCCGCACCCTTTTTGCCGATAACCACGCCAGGACGTGCTGTATAGATCGTAACCCGAGGCTTCTTAGCTGGGCGCTCAATCAGGATCCGGCTAATGCCAGCCTGAGCGAGCTTATCCGTCAAGTACCCGCGGATTGCCAGGTCTTCATGCAGCAGATCGCCGAAGTCAGCACCCGCATACCAGCGGGATTCCCACGTCCGGTTGATGCCGAGGCGAAGACCAATTGGATTGACCTTATGACCCATCAGGTAGCCTCCTCAGCGTCTTCAACTTCGCGAACGATAATCGTCAGATTGCTAAACGGCTTCTGAATGCGCGCGGCACGGCCACGGGCACGAGCATGGATGCGCTTCAGCATCATCTGCTTGCCAACAGAAGCTTCGCCAACAACCAAACGGTCAACATCAAGCTGGTGATTATTCTCAGCGTTCGCGATCGCTGCAGACAATGCCTTACGCACGTCTTGCGCAATGCGCTTTGGTGAGAACTCAAGCACGTTCAATGCATGCTCGACACGCTGTCCGCGAATTTGGCCCGCAACCAAGTTAAGCTTCTGAGGGCTAACCCGCAGGAACTTTACAAAGGCGCGCGCTTCATTGTCAGCGGTGCGCGACGGATTAGATCCCTTACCCATCAGCCCCTCTTAGATTTCTTGTCAGCCATGTGACCATAGTAGGTCCGTGTCGGCGAAAACTCACCGAACTTGTGGCCGATCATGTTTTCATTGACCGAGACGGGAATGAATTTTTGCCCATTGTGAACGCCGAACGTCAGCCCCACGAACTGCGGCAATACCGTTGAACGGCGTGACCAAGTCCTGATCACGTCATTGCGCCCACTTACACGAACAGCTTCTGCCTTCTTGAGCAGATAGCCATCCACAAACGGGCCTTTCCATACGGAGCGCGCCATCGTCTACCCCTACTTACCGTAACGACGCCGGACGATCTTGCCGTCTGACGGTTTCTTTTTGCGAGTTCTGTGACCCTTGGTAGGCTTACCCCACGGAGTAACAGGATGACGACCACCGGAGGTGCGGCCTTCGCCGCCGCCATGCGGGTGATCAACCGGGTTCATAACAACGCCGCGAACGTGCGGGCGCTTGCCTTTCCAGCGATTACGACCGGCTTTAGCGAGCGTTTGATTGCTATTGTCCGGATTAGATACAGCGCCAATTGAAGCCCAGCATTCCTGGCTAACCATCCGAACTTCACCAGATGCCAGGCGGAGGAGCGCCTCACCGGAGTCACGGCCAACCAGTTGAACGTAAGCACCAGCAGCACGAGCGATCTGGCCGCCCTTACCTGGCTTCATCTCAACATTATGGATAACGGTACCGACTGGGATGCGACGAAGCTGAAGTGCATTACCCGGCTTAATGTCGGCATTGTCGCCAGACATAACGGTATCACCAACGGCTAGCCGCTGCGGTGCCAAGATATACGCGAGATCGCCATCCTCGTATTTGAGCAGCGCAATAAAGGCCGTACGGTTTGGGTCATATTCCAGCCGTTCGACAATTGCAGGGATGCCATCGCGACCCCGGCGCTTAAAGTCCACAAACCGATACCGGCGCTTATGCCCGCCGCCACGATGGCGTGCAGTAATGTGGCCATGATTATTACGACCGCCGGACTTTTTCAGGCCCTCAGTCAAATCTTTGACCGGACGACCTTTCCAAAGCACGGAACGATCTACAAGGACCAATCCGCGACGTCCTGGAGACGTAGGTTTATACTTCTTCAGAGCCATTCTGCTCTCTCCTCCCTGGTTTCGCCGTTAGACGCCGGACGCGACATCGATCATGTCGCCGTCGGCCAGGGTTACGATTGCTTTCTTGACGTCTTTGCGCTTACCCAGCATGCCGCGGAACCGCTTGACCTTGCCTTTGACGCGGATCGTATTGACCGCAGTCACGGAGACATTGAACAGGCTTTCGACAGCCTGCTTGATCTCAGCTTTGTTGCTGTCAATTGCGACCTCAAAAGTCACCTGATTATGTTCGGAAATCAAGGTCGCTTTCTCGCTAATGATTGGCTTACGCAGCACGTTCATTATCTGGTTTTGCGTCAGCGGGCTTGCCGCTGGTTTGATTGCTCTTGCCCGGCTCATTTGAGGCGCGCCTCCAGGTGCTCAACTGCATCGCGGGTCATGATGAGCATGTCCCGGCGCATGATGTCAAAAACGTTCGCGCCTTGCTGAGGCAACACATCCACACCAGCCAGATTGCGTGCTGCACGGGCGAACCCGGCATCAACCTCTGCGCCGCCGACCACAAGAATCGACCGAGCACCGAGACCATCAAGCTGAGCCTTCAGCGTCTTGGTCTTCGCGTCCTCTAATGCCAAGCTTTCAATAATCATCAGCTTGCCTTCGGCCTGTTTGGCAGAAAGTGCGGACCGCATGCCGAGGCGGCGGACCTTCTTCTGAAGATTATGTGCATGGCTACGGACGCGTGGACCATGTGCTACTGCACCGCCGCGGAACAAGTTGGCGTTCGCACTACCGTGACGGGCGCGACCAGCACCTTTTTGGCGACCGATACGTGTTTTGGTGACAGACACCTCAGCACGTTCTTGCGTTTTATGCGTACCGGCCTGGCGCTTAGCTAGCTGCCACCGGACTACGCGCGCGACAATATCGCCACGTGGCTCAATGCCAAACACGTCATCGGAGACTTCAATTTCGCCAGCATCGGCGTTCGCTAATGTTTTCATGGAGAGTTTCATGTTGACCTACTCCTCCCCGCCTTCGACTGCTGCTTCAGGCGCATCGACAACGGCAGATTCGCCTTCGTCATTGGCCGGAGCGTTGATGGCTTTCAGGCCAGCTGGGAATGGCGCATCACTCGGCATGGGCCGGCGGATTGCGTCGCTAATATAAATGTAACCGCCAGCTGAACCGGGGATTGCTCCCTTGACCATTACGAGGCCGCGCTCAGCATCGATGCGCGCCACCTTAAGGTGCTGCTGAGTACGATTACGCGCACCCATTTGGCCAGCCATCTTCTTGCCTTTCCACACTTTGCCGGGATCCTGACTGTTACCAGTCGAACCGTGCGAACGGTGGGAGATAGACACACCATGGGTTGCCCGAAGACCAGCAAATCCATGCCGCTTCATCGCGCCTGCAAAACCTTTACCGATCGTCTCACCCGAGATATCAACCAGTTGACCTTCAAGGAAGTGATCAGCCGACAGTTCCGCCCCTACATCGACAAGGGCGTCGTCGCTGACACGAAACTCCTTCAAGCGCTTCTTTGGCTCAACCTCAGCTTTCGCGAAGACGCCGCGCATTGGCTGCGGCACGTTCTTCGGCTTTGCCGGATCGTAACCAAGCTGCACGGCTGCATAGCCATTCGCGTCGGGCGTACGTTGACCGACGACGAAGTTGCCGCTGACATCAATGACGGTTACGGGGATATGTGCCCCGCCTTCGCCGAACAGCCGTGTCATACCGAGCTTGCGCCCGATCAGACCGGTCCTACGGATGGGCTTTGACCTTGCCATGAACTTAGACCTTGATCTCTACATCGACGCCGGCAGAAAGATCGAGGCGCATAAGCGCATCAACCGTCTGTGGAGTCGGTTCAACAATATCCAGCACGCGGCGATGCGTACGCATCTCAAACTGCTCGCGGGATTTCTTATCGATGTGCGGACCACGCAACACCGTGTATTTCTGGATCTTCGTCGGCAACGGAATAGGGCCGCGCACAGTGGCGCCGGTCCGTTTCGCTGTGTTGACGATTTCGCTTGTGGACTGATCCAGCACGCGATGATCGAACGCCTTGAGGCGGATGCGTATGTTTTGACTATCCATCGTTCTTTTCCCCTGTCGCCGCCCGCTCTGCCCCAATGACGGAGCAGGCGGCGCCAGCGTTCAACCTTCAGCTAGCTTAAGCGACGACTTTGGCGACGACGCCAGCGCCGACGGTACGGCCGCCTTCGCGAATTGCGAAACGCAAGCCTTCATCCATCGCAATCGGCGCGATCAGGTTCACCACCATGGAGATGTTATCTCCCGGCATAACCATCTCCGTGCCTTCTGGCAGTTCAACTGTCCCCGTCACGTCCGTCGTGCGGAAGTAGAACTGCGGACGATAGTTCGAGAAGAACGGTGTGTGACGACCGCCTTCGTCTTTCGTCAGCACGTAGCACTCGCACTCAAACTTCGTGTGCGGCGTGATCGACCCTGGATGCGCCAGAACCTGGCCGCGCTCCACGTCTTCACGACCAATGCCGCGCAACAGGCAACCTACGTTATCGCCAGCCTGGCCCTGATCGAGCAGCTTGCGGAACATTTCTACGCCCGTAACCGTCGTCTTCTGAGTGTCACGCAGGCCGATGATCGCGATTTCCTCGCCAACCTTCACAACCCCCTGCTCAACACGACCCGTCACAACCGTGCCACGGCCAGAAATCGAGAACACGTCTTCAATCGGCATCAGGAACGGACGATCAATCGGACGCTCTGGCTGCGGAATGTATTCATCAACGGCAGCCATCAGCTCAAGAACAGCGTCGTGGCCGGTTTCTTTGTTGCTGTCTTCAAGCGCAGCAAGAGCAGAACCTTTGATGATTGGAATGTCATCACCTGGGAAGTCATAAGAAGAAAGCAGCTCACGCACTTCCATCTCGACCAGCTCAAGCAGTTCCTCGTCATCAACCTGGTCAACCTTGTTCAGGAAAACCACCAGGGCAGGTACGCCAACCTGACGCGCGAGCAGGATGTGCTCACGGGTCTGAGGCATTGGGCCATCAGCCGCGGAAACAACCAGAATAGCGCCGTCCATCTGAGCTGCACCCGTGATCATGTTCTTCACATAATCAGCATGGCCCGGGCAATCGACGTGCGCGTAATGACGCGCTTCTGTCTCATACTCAACATGGGCCGTGGAGATCGTGATCCCACGCGCCTTTTCTTCAGGCGCCTTGTCAATCTGGTCATAAGCCTGGAAATCAGCACCGCCGGACTCTGCAAGCACTTTCGTGATTGCCGCCGTCAGGGACGTCTTACCATGATCAACGTGACCAATCGTGCCGATGTTGCAGTGCGGCTTATTACGCTCAAACTTCTCTTTAGCCATGTTCGCCTCGATCTCTATGGACGATCACGCCCCTGTCCAGCCGGGCTGGATGGGGGGCATCTTGGTTAATATATGATCACGCAGCTTGCGCTTTGCGACCTCTCAATTGGAGCGGGCGACGGGGATCGAACCCGCACAGCCAGCTTGGAAGGCTGGAACTCTACCATTGAGCTACGCCCGCGCGTTGTCTTCTCCTGCCTTTGCCGACTCTTTCCGGCAAAGCCCGTCGCACCGCGGCGGACTTAAAAATTCAATTGGTGGAGGGGGTTGGATTCGAACCAACGTAGGCTACGCCAACGGGTTTACAGCCCGTCTCCTTTAACCACTCGGACACCCCTCCACGCAGGCCAAGGCAAAGCCCGGGCCGGGAACGCGGAGACATAGTTGCCAAGCGGCCCCGTTGTCAATAAGCAATCGTAACGAACTGCCTAATCAAATAGCTTTTTTGCGGGCGCGAATTTCGTGCGAACGCCTCAGTACCTTAAGGACTCCAAACCTTGGCGAAAACCCCAGAGAGCCGCCGCCCCAAATCCAGGCGCGACAAGGCGCCGCCACAAACGCCCAATGCAGCCAGCGCAAAGGGTGCCAGCCGAGGCGGCAACAAGAACACGCCCCGCGGCGAAAAGCCAAGCAGAGGCGGTAAGCCGCAGCAGCGCCGACCATCAGCAAAAGCCAGCGGCAACGCCCTTTGGATCTACGGTCGCCATGCCGCCCTCGCCGCATTAGCGAATCCACGCCGCGTCATTACTGCCGTGCGCGCGACAGAAGCATTTGTTGATACCCGTGAGGACGACTTGGCCGCCGCACGCCGTACCCGGCCCGACGCTGAAGATTGGTCGATTGAGCTGGCCCACGGTCAAGTCCTGCAGCGGATGCTAGGTGACGGCGCTGTCCACCAGGGCATCGCCGTACAAACAAAACCGCTTGAGCAGCCGGACATTGCTGAAATCCGCTCAATCAATGACCGATCAGTTGTTTTGGCCCTCGATCAGGCGACCGACCCGCGCAATGTGGGTGCCGCAATCCGAGCTGCTGCTGCATTCGGCGCACATGCCGTGATCACGACTGCCCGTTCAGCACCGCCCGAATCGGGTGCGCTGGCGAAAGCCGCTGCCGGTGCGCTGGAACAGTTGGCATATGTGCGCGCGCCTAACCTCGCCCGCGCGCTCGACACCCTTAAAGAAAATGGCTTCTGGACTATCGGCCTTGCTGGCGAAGCAGAGCCGCCGATTGCAGATGCGCCATTCGACCGGCCAACAGCAATCGTCATTGGCGCTGAAGGCCCTGGCCTCCGCCGCCTAACGCTTGAGCACTGCGACGCTGCCGTGCACATCCCAATGTCGCCAATTGTGGAAAGCCTGAACTTAGCGACCGCCGCCGCAATCGCGCTTTACGAAAAGAGCCGGGCTAATACCAAGCTCAGTTAGTGATCAGCGCACTAAGCAGCGCAGCACCCGCACATCATAGACTGGGTGTTCGAAGGCTGAGACTGCTGGACTAGAAGCAAACATCCAGCCGCGGAACAACAAGGTGGGCGGTGTTTTCTTGCCGTCGCCGATCTCCACGAAGGCCGTCGCTTCTGGCGGTTCTTCCGGCGGGCGGCGATTGCAAGCACTAACGCGGATGACGAGGCTGCCAAACTGAACGGTTTGACCATTCTGGATTGGCAGTTCAGATACGCGCGCAGTGATCTTATCGAGGCCCTGCAAAACGGCCCCTGGCATGCCGACATACTCAGCCGAAGCAGGCGACACTGCCAGACATACTGCAATGCCGGCGCCCTGAAGAATTTTGACCAGAGCCTTCACGCTCATGGCTTTTTATCGCTGTCCTGCCCAGAGAAAATGAACTTGCCGATAAGCTGTTCCAAACTGACGGGCGACTGGGTGTAGCGAAGCTCACCACCCGCCGGCAGGAACTTATCTGACCCGCCCGGTGTCAGGGACATAAAGCGCCCACCAAGCAGGCTCTCGCTGACGATTTCTGCAGAGGTATCATCAGGCACCTTCACAGCCCCGTCGATCTCCATCTCAACGACGGCTAAATATGTGTCGGTTTCAAGCTGCATGCCCTTGATCTTACCAACACGGATGCCGCTCATGCGCACGTCCGCACCTTGCTTCAGGCCATCGACCCGATCAAAGCGGGCCTTAACGGCATAGCCACTGCCGACAGAGCCAATGTCCGCGGCCTGGTAGGAGAGGGCCAAGAATCCACCAGCCGCGGCCAGCACAAGGGCGCCTATGGCGGTTTCGAGCGCGTTGCGTCGCATGAGACGGTTACTCCGGCTTCCAGGCTTGATAGTCACCAGTCGCTGCGGCGCGCTTCCCGCCCATATAGTCGTGCCCTGGCGGGCGGTAGGCATCGGCGCTGCCTGTTCCGTTCGGTGCGTGATCGATCGCGAACGCCGGGCGAGCCTCGCCTTCTTTCGGTGGCTCGTTCACTGAGCGATGCAGCCAGGCGTGCCATTCCGGCGGCACTGCAGAAGCTTCAACGGGGCCGTCAAAGCACACCCAGCGCTCGTCAATATCTTGATTCTTATGGCGATAGTATTCGTTGCCGAATGTGTCTTCGCCAACCTTTTCGCCGAAGCGCCATGTAAAGAAACGTGTGCCGATGGACGTCATGCCTGCTCCGAATCGCTGTGCGGCGGCGGTTCACGCCGGAAATTCTTACGGTCAATTAACGCTGCGGAATATGGCCGAAGCGCGGCACCGCGTCCAGAGTTTCAGAGATGGACATCAAAGGCTGCGTTAACGAAAAAAATTTCAAGGCCTATACACAGATGGATTCAAGCGTTTTCAACGGCTTAAAAATTTTGGTTAGGAGGAAGTTAACAAATCACAACAAAATGTGTTTGCACCCAGGAATCCCCCGAAGGTACACACATCATATAGTGGGTGGCTTGGTGACGAGACGGATCTGTTGATCAGCGTTGTGTGAGTTTCCCAAAAACACCAACATGTAGGGGGCTACATAGCCAATGCGCATCGACCGTCGATTCACAAAAGCTGGCGCTTCGCCATATGCAGACATTCCATTCCGCCGGGCTACCAGCGAGATTCGCAATCCTGACGGCGGCATCGTGTTTCAGGCGGCGGATATTGATGTTCCGGCGAATTGGTCCCAGGTCGCGGTTGATGTTCTGGCGCAGAAATATTTCCGCAAAGCAGGTGTGCCGAAGCGCCTGAAGGCCGATACAGAGGCAGATGTTCCTGAATTCCTGCAGCGCCGCTTGGCTGACGAAGCCGCTATGCAGATGTTACCCAAGGAAGCGCGCACTGGCGGCGAGGACGACGCTCGTCAGGTGTTCGACCGCTTGGCTGGTGCCTGGACCTATTGGGGCTGGAAGGGCGGCTATTTCGCATCTGAAGACGACGCCCAATCCTTCTTTGATGAAATGCGCTACATGCTGGCCAATCAAATGGCCGCGCCGAACTCACCGCAATGGTTCAACACTGGCCTGCATTGGGCGTATGGCGTTGATGGCCCATCCCAGGGCCATTTCTATGTGGACCCCGATTCGGAAGAGATGACAAAGTCTGCCTCTTCCTACGAACGCCCCCAGCCACACGCCTGCTTCATTCAATCCGTTGCTGATGATCTGGTGAACCCCGGCGGCATCATGGACCTGTGGGTGCGTGAAGCGCGGCTGTTCAAATATGGCTCTGGCACGGGCGCTAACTTCTCCCATGTCCGCGGGTCCGGTGAGAGCCTTTCAGGCGGCGGCAAATCCTCCGGCTTGATGAGCTTCCTCAAAATTGGTGACCGGGCAGCCGGCGCCATAAAATCAGGCGGCACGACCCGTCGCGCAGCCAAAATGGTCACGGTGGACGTGGATCATCCCGATATCGAATCCTATGTAGATTGGAAGGTCGTCGAGGAGCAGAAAGTCGCTGCTCTCGTAGCCGGGTCCAAACTCGCGCGCAAAACGCTGAATGCCATCATGACCGCCTGCACGGATGCGGAAGCGGCTGGTGACAAAGCCTTTGATCCAGCGCTCAACCACGCCCTTAAGGTCGCGATCAAGAAAGCGCGCCGCGCCTGCATTTCCGAAAACTACATCCAACGCGCGATCCAGCTTGCAAAGCAAGGTGAGACGGCGATCGACTTCCGCGAATACGATACGGACTGGGATTCCGAAGCCTATCTCACGGTGTCCGGCCAGAACTCCAACAACTCCGTCCGCCTCACCAACGACTTCCTGCAAAAGGCGCTGGACGACGAGCCCTGGGACCTGGTCCGCCGGACAGACGGCAAGGTTCACGAGACGATTTCAGCGCGCGGCCTGCTCGATAAGATCAGCCATGCCGCATGGGCGTCTGCGGACCCAGGCGTACAGTTCGATACGACCATCAACGAATGGCACACCTGCCCGGAATCAGGACGGATCAACGCATCCAACCCTTGCTCCGAATATATGTTCTTGGACGATACGGCCTGTAACCTGGCCTCCATCAACCTAATGAAGTTCCGCAAGGAAGACGGCACCTTCGATATAGAAGGTTATCGTCACGCGTGCCGCCTCTGGACCATCGTTCTCGAAATCTCCGTGTTGATGGCGCAGTTCCCGTCTGAGGAAATTGCGCTGGGCTCCTATGATTTTCGCACATTGGGCCTCGGCTACGCCAACATTGGCGGCTTGCTGATGGCGACCGGCCTCTCTTACGATTCAGACGAAGGCCGCGCCGCAGCGGCTGGCATCACAGCGCTGATGACGGCTGTGTCCTATGAAACTTCCGCCGAAATGGCGAAAGAGCTTGGGCCGTTCCGTCGCTTCCCTGAAAACCGGGATGCGATGCTGCGGGTTATCCGCAACCATCGCCGGGCAGCCCATGCCTCTGGCGGCTATGAAGGCCTGACGATTGCGCCGGTTGAGATGGTGGTGGACGACATTCCGTTCGCTGGCCTCGCCACCGCCGCTGCTGAAGCTTGGGACAAGGCGCTTGCCGCTGGCGAAGCCCACGGCTTCCGCAACGCCCAGGCGACCGTGATTGCGCCCACGGGCACCATCGGCCTCGTCATGGATTGCGATACCACCGGTGTCGAGCCTGACTTTGCCTTGGTGAAGTTCAAGAAGCTCGCCGGTGGCGGCTACTTCAAGATCATCAACCAGATGGTCCCGACAGCGCTGCGCACGCTGGGTTATGACGAGCAGGATATTGAAGCGATCGTGCTGTATGCGGTCGGTCATGGTTCCTTGAAAGCCGCGCCACAGATCAATCACGAAACCCTGACGAATATCGGCTTCACGGAAGACAAGCTGGCGATGATTGAAGAAAATCTCGCCAGCGCGTTCGATATCCGCTTCGTCTTCAATCGCTGGACGCTGGGCGACGATTTCTGCAAAACCAATCTCGGCTTCACGGACGAGCAGTTGGACGCGCCAGACTTCGACATGCTCTCCGCCATGGGCTTCTCCAAGGACGCGATTGAGGCGGCCAATGAGCATGTTTGCGGCACCATGACGGTTGAGGGCGCGCCGAACCTCAAAGATGAGCATCTGCCCGTCTTCGATTGCGCCAACCCTTGCGGCCGGAAAGGCACGCGCTTCCTAGCGGCAGACAGCCACATCAAGATGCTGGCGGCAGCACAGCCGTTCATCTCTGGCGCGATCTCAAAAACGATCAACATGCCGAACGCGGCGACGATTGAGGAATGCAAAGACGCGTATTTGCTGTCCTGGCGCCTGGGCCTGAAAGCCAACGCGCTCTATCGGGACGGCTCCAAGCTCTCCCAACCGCTCGCCGCTATCCACCTTGGCGACGATGATGCGGACGAGGATACGGAAGAGACGTTCGCAGAAAAGATCGTTGAAGCCTCGCCGCCACAGCGGGCTGAGATTGTAGCCGAGCGCATTGTTGAGCGGCTGGTGCAGCAGCGCCGCCGCCTGCCCCATCGCCGCAAAGGCTACACGCAGAAGGCCAGCGTTGGCGGGCATAAAGTCTACCTCCGTACTGGTGAGTATGAAGATGGCCAGCTTGGCGAAATCTTCGTCGACATGCACAAAGAGGGTGCGGCCTTCCGCTCCCTCATGAACAACTTCGCCATCGCAGTCTCCATCGGCCTCCAATACGGCGTGCCGCTGGAAGAATATGTCGAAGCGTTCACGTTCACACGGTTCGAGCCATCAGGCATGGTGACCGGCAATGACGCGATCAAGATGTCCACCTCGATCCTGGACTACATGTTCCGCGAGCTTGCCATCTCCTACCTTGGCCGGAACGACCTCTCCCACGCAGATCCGGAAGACCTGAAGCCGGACAGCATGGGCGACGGCGAAAGCGAAGGCGCAATTCCCGAAGAATGGCGCGAACGCCGGGTGGACGAAATCCGCCAGGAAACGCTGGACGTCGTGAAGCGCGTCGCCTCCAAAGGCTATGTGCGGGATAACTTGGTGGTCTTCACCAACAACGCCACACAGGCGGCAGTTGGCCAGGAAACGACAATCGCCGCCAGTGGCAACCAGGTCGAAGCCAGAGCAGCCTCAGGCGGCAGCGTGGCGGTTGTTGCTACTGGAGAAGCCGCCATCGTCGCAGCGGTGTCGGCAAATAGCGGCGGCGCCAGCCAAGCCCGCGCCGTCGCCCGCCTAAAAGGCTACGAAGGCGACCCCTGCCCCGAATGCGCCAACTTCACCATGGTCCGCAACGGCGTCTGCCTAAAATGCGACAGCTGCGGCAGCACGACCGGCTGTAGCTAATATTAAAGAGAGAGAATGCTGTCGTTGTGACAGCATTCTCTCGTCTTTTCTGACAGCGATAATGTATCAAAATGAGGTTCAAACAGGGTACCTCGTTGGTCATAATGTCAATCAAATTCAATACAGGTGTACTGATACCCAAATCCTGTTCGGTCCATATATTGACTCTCCTTACATTCAGATATTTTACTCCGAGAAAAAACCAGAAAGTCCTATTTCTTCAGAACAATTCTGTTCGCGGCAATACTTTGCTGCTAGGGTCAGGACCCATTAAAGGGATTCCCATGTTTGCTGCAATCTGATTCACTCATTCCAACATTGGGAGAGTGT
>Ga0315321_10000566_pt1 | contig 27688 bp, 20 predicted proteins | sample M180m21515metaG_FD_203464 | JGI IMG/M metagenome (GOLD analysis project Ga0315321, IMG submission 203464) | Ammonia-oxidizing marine archaeal communities from Monterey Bay, California, United States - M1 80m 21515 | ecosystem: Environmental > Aquatic > Marine > Intertidal zone | place: USA...
TCTCCGACATGAAAGGTTTTTTTGACGATGCCATGGGATGCTTCGAAAGAATCGACACCTTGCCCACCAGCACTCTTCGCAAACTGTCGAGGATGACCGACAAGGTACTCAAACTCCTGCCCTTTTAACCTGTCAAGAACCCACTAATCGTGAACCACCCGAGCAAAGCTACGAAGGATGACGGAAAACAAGGTCCATAACCTCCTTTTCGCCGGAACCTGTCCCTTGTGCTCCGGCATCCTGAGCTGGTTCCCCCTCCTTGCCCTGTCGGGACTGCCGATTGCTTTCCAAAATCATTTCCCGGAGAAGTGGATATTCATGTGGGTGCTGGCCTTCGCCTTTTACTTCGGGTGCAAGTGGTTGACCTTGGTCCGTGCCAGAATCAACGGAGTGAAAGGCGGTCTCGCCCGTTCCCTTGGTTACCTTTTGCTCTGGCCGGGCATGAATGCCAAGCGGTTCATGGCAGATTCTGAAGTTGCAGATACACCCGCAACAGGCGAATGGCTGGCCGCAGCGTTCAAGTTCATCTTAGGAGCCATCATTCTCTGGGGGGTGACGCCGAGGATCGGGGAAACCAGCACCACCCTTTCCGCTTGGACCGGAATGCTGGGGTTGACTCTCATGCTGCATTTCGGTTCCTTCCATTTGATATCCTTGGCATGGCGTTCGTCCGGGGTGGTCGCGGAACCGATCATGAGATCCCCGGTCACAGCCACTTCCTTGAGCCTTTTCTGGTCCGAGCGCTGGAACCGCGGCTTCAACCAACTGGCTCACGACCTTGTTTTTCGCGCAACCTACCGTCGGGGGGGCGTAAGCTTGGGAATCCTGCTTGTTTTTCTTGTCAGTGGGCTCGTTCACGACCTTATCATTTCCTTGCCAGCCGGAGCCTTGTTCGGACTCCCGACCGCATACTTCATGATACAAGGAATCGGGGTGTTGATCGAACGCTCTCATCATGGCAGGCGTCTGGGTTTGAAGGGTGGTGCCAAGGGCTGGGTTTTCATGTGCATCTTCACCGTCGGTCCTGCCTATTGGTTATTCCACGAGCCATTTGTCCTGAACGTCATCCTTCCATTCCTCAAAGCGATCAAAGCCCTATGAGTACGAACGAAATACTAATCCTTACTGGCGGGGCACTCCATTTCCTTACCTTAATCGCGTCCGCCATGGTCCCGAAAACGCTCGATTGGAAAGGCGAACTCGGGAAACTCATGCCGTTCCTTCGCACTCTTTTTTGGGTCTATGGCGTGTTCATCGTCATGACGATCCTTGCCTTTGGCATCATCAGCATCGTCAACTACAAAGCCATGGCATCCGGCGAAAGCCTCGAGGCACGTTCCATTTGTGCTTTCATCGCAGTCTTTTGGGGAGCCCGACTGATTGTGCAACTCTTCTTCTTTGACGCCTCCGAGTACCTCACGAACTGGTTTCTGAAGTGCGGCTATCACGCGCTTACGGCCATCTTCATCTACCAAACCATTGCCTACGGCTACTGCGCTTTCCTCTAAACCAACCAAAGAAAAATCATGAACACAGCAGTATATATATACATGGCTTACACCATAACGAGTATCGGGATGACCATTTGGGTTGCCCGCACTTTGCATAAGAACGGACGTATTTTTCTCCTCGATGCATTCAGGGGGAAAGAGGAGATGGCCGACTCGGTCAATCACCTGCTGGTAGTGGGCTTTTACCTGATCAACTTCGGTTTCATCCTGCTTTTCCTTCGCTTGGGCACCCCACCCGAAACGCTAGTGGATGGGATCGAGTACATTGCGACCAAACTGGGTGTTGTGCTTCTCGTCTTGGGATTCATGCACTTCTTCAACATGTTCAATTTCAACCGCATGAGAAAAAAAGGCAGGCGTCACGAGACGATCGCTCCTGCCCCACTCGCATAGGGAAGGACAAAAGCCTTTGCTACCGTACAGTTGCTCGCTGCCATTCGCATTCAATTACCCCGAATTTTCCTCTTTGGAGAACACGCTGACCAAAAGAACGAAGAAGCAAAGGGTCAGGTTGAAGAGCGGAACTTGAAGAGCGAGCGGTAGGGAATAGATGATCGCGGTGGCAGGTATCCAAAGGATCCAGGTGGTAAGCAAAAGGCGCGCGATTTCAAAAAGGAAAGCCTGCCGGGTCGTCGTTTGTCGAAACCGCGACCAAGAAAACCCGGCGTCTTTCCACCCGTAGGAGGTCGCCGTGAGCGGGGCCGACCATACGATGCAATAAACGAACTGATCTACGAATACCTTGACCGCGATGGTACGCAAATCGATTCCATCCCCGAAAAGAATGCTTTGCAAGCGGTAGAAGGCATCGACTTCCACTCCCCGGAAGGCCCAGTAGAAAACGAAGAATGCACCGTAACTCACCACGGTCCCTTTCTTGATTTTACCGGCTGCCCACAGGTACAGAAAGGGAATCAAGCCCCCGAACAAACCGGTCGCGAGAAAGGAATAAAGGAAACCGTGGGTTTGCTTGACGGAGATGACACCGTCGAAGAAGCCCTTCGCCGAATCCATTTTGTAATAGGCCAGCGCAATGCTCAACCCGACAACCCAGAGGACGATGCCCGGGATCAAGTTGGCACGGAAACCGGCCACACTCCTTTGCCAAAGAGCGGCCCCGGAATAATCCGCGTTATCCATCCCGCTTGATCACCAGGCAGTGCGCCGGTAGCAAGCTGTCCCAGGAGGAACTGAAAACGGGCAAGCAAGCGTAGTTGTTGGAAGAAATGATTTCACAGGTGAGGAGCGAAGCAATTCGCAACGGATTGTTTTGCACGAGTTACTCGGTTTAGCCAAGCCAGATAAAAGCGGGTTGTCGATTAACCCGACATGCAATAAGCATAAAATCACTTTGCGCGTCGCCTCATGAAAGATTCCCCGAGAAAAAAAATCCTCAACGAAATCGCCCACGCCATAGGTGAAATCGAATTACCCCACCCTGTACGCGTAGGGATTGACGGACTGAGCGCATCGGGCAAGACCGTCTTTGCCGACGAGCTTGCCGGGGTTTTGCAAGAGAAGGGAAAGAAAGTCGTTCGGGCGGGACTGGACGGTTTCCATAACCCGCCCGAGATCAGGCATAGGCAAGGCCCCATGTCGGTCGAGGGCTACGTCGAGGATTCATTCGATTACGCGGCAGTCAGGGAAAATCTTTTGCAACCCTTGGGACCGGGTGGCGACCGGCGGTATGCGCCGGAAATCTTCGACCATCAAAAAGGAGAAGCAAAAACGGTCGAATTCAAGGAGGCCCCCGAGGATGCCTTCCTCCTCTTCGAGGGCGTGATGTTGTTACGCAAGGAACTCGTCGAGTTCTTTGACTTTCGAATCCTGGTAATGTGTTCGGTCGAGGTCATTCTCGAACGGGCGAAAATTCGTGACCTTGCCCACTTTGGAGACATGGAAACCCTGCTTGAAAAATACCGGAAGCGTTTTGTTCCCGGACAAAAAAAGTACCTTGCGGAAAACCAACCCGCTCAGGTCGCGGACCTTGTCTTTTTTAACGACGACCCCGAATTCCCAACCATTTCTTTGCAGACGGAAAGAAAGGCTGATTTTTTCCCTTGATCGAACACTGGGTATTTCCTTGGATGTCGTGGTGATTTCCACGATATCCAATCCGATGCCAATTCACTTCCGCAACCAAGAGCACAAGTGCAAATAGCACTCGCAGTCTTCAGCTTGGACCAAGCGGTCGAGGTAATCCGGAATCACCTCGAGGTGTTGGGGCCGATCGATCATTTCACTTTGGCGGTCAACTTATTCATCTTCCTCTTTTCCAAGTGGTTTGCGACCCGCTACGAAGAGATCAAGGACAAGGGAAAAGGCCGCTCCCGGTTGAGAATTCTTCACTTCGCCAATTTTTTCCTTTTCATTATCTACCTCTTGGCGGTCATCTTTGAGATCAGCATTGGCCGGTCGATCAGCCAAACCTTTCTCGTCATCCTCGCCAGTTATTTGCTCATCCACTTTGCCGAGGCGCTCATCCTCAAGAAATATGGAAAGTCCAAGGCAATCGAGGGCTTTTCCAGAACCTCCGAAACACACACTTCGAGAACCCTCGAACTCTTCGTCTGTTTCGTAATCCTCTGCATCAGCATTGTCCTGCTGATCAACATCTGGGGCTTCGAGGATTGGCTCCAGACCACCAGTGTACTTGGTTTCCTCGCCCTTTTCGTTTTTGCGAGCAAGGAATACTGGGCGGGAGACTTCTTGAGCGGAATTCTCATTATAAGCCAAGGAAAGATCGAACGCGGGGATGTTATAAAGATTAGGGACGAGGATCTTGTAGCCATTGTTCTTCAGGTCGGAAGTTTCCAGACCATCGTTCGCGATCTCATTAACAAGCACGACATCATCCTCCCCAACTCCAGGCTCCGGCTCGCCCGGGTCGACATACTCAAGACCGATCTGAAGAAGGGAATCCGCGAATTCGAGGACTTCTGGTTCGGGTACGGTACTGATCCGGACAAGATCAAAATCATGCTCGAGGAGGCGTGGAACAACGCCGTGAATGACGGAATGGCGGATAAGGACGGTGGTTTTGCGATAGGAAACAAGGAGTGCGGAGACCATGGGGTACGCTGGCGCCTGTCCTACACACTCCAGTCGGCCCATCGGTTGATCGAAGCGGGAAATTGCGTTCGGGAGCATGCCTATCGGCTCCAAGAAAAACACGGACTCGAATTGGCCACTCCTCTCACTCACATTTTCCCCAAGGGTACGAACGGTCAATAGATAGAAGATCCGGGCGTCTGCCTTGACTTCCCTCAACTAACTTGAATCATGGCGTAAAATGATAAAAGTCTCCGTCTCCTCACTCCTCGCATTCTCACTCTTGGCAGTTCCTCTTTGCGGGCAAAAGGCCCCTGCCAAGGAAGAAGGCAATTCAGTCGACCATGCAGGCATTCTGCAATCTTGGGACGACGCAAGCCAAGCCCGTGGAAAATCGACCTACGAGAACCTGTGCGCCAACTGTCATGGCACCGATGGGATAACCCCTGCCCTTCCGATTTCACGGGCTTTCGGGAAAGGACCCCTCAAGTTCGGGGATGATCCCTACTCGATGTTCGTGACCCTGACCCAGGGAAACGGGTTGATGGGACCGCAAACCTGGATGAGTCCGGAAGAACGCTATGACGTCATCCATTATATCCGGGAAAAGTTCATGAAGCCCATGTACGAGGGATACAAACCCATCACCCAGGACTACCTCGAGGGCTTGCCCAAGGTCACGGTAGCCCCTGCGCCAAAGAAAAAGCGGCCGGATCGCGATTTCGGTCCCGCCTTGGCCTCTCAGTTGGGCAGAAATGTTTCGAGCGTGCTCACCATAAAGCTCGGTGACAAGCATACCATCAGCTATGACCTGCACAGTATGGATTTGACGGATCTTTGGAAGGACGGGTTTCTCGACCTCGCATCTACCCAGCACTACCGTGAGCGCGGGGAAGGCGTCCCCATGATCGATGGCGACAGAATCGTTGGCCTGTCCAGTTGGAAATGGGCTCACGGAGGAACCTTCGATTATCCGACCGATAATCTTCTGCCCCGTGGCCCCATGCCTGCAAAATGGATGCAGTATCATGGGCACTATCTTTTCGGAAACCAAGTCGTGCTTTCCTACTCGATCAACGAGCGGGAAATTCTCGAGATGCCCTCCAAGCCCGAGGGATTCGGAGCCATCGTTCAAACCCTGCGGGTTGAATCCGGAAACAAAGACCTCCTTCTCCAAGTCGCAAAACTGGAGAAGGACAACATCGTTCGGGGCTACCTTCCCTTGCAAGCCAGGGAGGCGAAACTTGACGGCGATTCTCAAAAAGACATAGCCGTCAACATGGTCAAAGACGACGGAGCAATCGGTCGATTCACCGCAGTATTCGTCCAAGGTGATTCCAGCGACTCACGCCTAAAACTGGGCAAAGAAAACGCAATCACCCTAACCATTCCCGCTTCAGGAAAGAGCCAAACCCTTCGGGTCATACGCTTCTCCGGTACGGGAGAAGGCGAACTGCTGGCCTTCGCCAGCTACTTGACTCACCTGCAAAAAAGAAAGACTATTCCTGATCTCAAGGACAAGACAAAGGGGGGACCCGCTCATTGGCCCGAGATCCTGACGACCAAGGGAAAGGTTTCGACGGAAAAGAAACCCTATGTTTTGGACACCCTGACGCTGCCCAAGATTCCCTCGGGAAAAACTTGGCTGCGAACCTCCGCCCTAGCCTTTTTCCCGGACGGCAGAATGGCAGTTTGCACGCATGGCGGAGATGTCTGGATCGTATCGGGAATCGACGACAAGTTGGAAGAAATCAAATGGAAACGCTTCGCCGCCGGTATGTACGAGCCATTCGGATTACAAGTGATCAAGGATAAGATCTACGTCACCTGCAAGGACCGTCTCGTACGCTTGCACGATCTCAATGGAGACGACGAAGCGGACTTTTATGAGAGCTTCAGTGCCGACGACGACGTCTCGACTTTTTTCCATGCCTTCAATTTCGACCTGCAGCGCGACAAGAAAGGAAACCTTTATTATGCCAAATCCGGACAATACACTTCCTATGCCCAACCAGGTTCCGTGATCAAGGTTTCCCCCGATGGCAAGAAAAGGGAAATTCACTGCACGGGTTTCCGTACGCCCAATGGGATGGGCATCATGCCCGACGGACGGGTAACCGTGAGCGACAACCAGGGAAGTTGGATGCCTGCATCCAAAGTCAGCCTGTGCGAACCCGGCGGATTTTACGGATATGTTCAGACCCATAGCAGAGGCGCCCTTTGGGCACCCGACGGTGGGCGAATCGACCATAAGAAGGTCATCCCGCCCAAGACTTTCGACCAACCCTTGATCTGGATGCCTCAGTCTTTCGACAATTCCTCGGGGGGACAACTGTGGGTCGACGATCCGAGGTGGGGTCCCTTGTCGGGCAAGCTCCTGCATACGAGTTTCGGCAAAGGCTGGCTCTACTACATGATGCTTCAGGAAATCGGAGGCCAAAGCCAGGCAGCCATCGTGAAACTCAAAATCGATGCCCTCACCGGCATTCAGCGAGCCCGGGTCAACCCCAAGGACGGGCAAGTCTATGCAGCCGGACTGAATGGATGGAACGGAGGAGGACGCAGGGGGCTCTCTCAAGGGCACCTCCATCGCTTCCGCTACACCGGAGAATCCGCCCGCCTACTGAGTAACGTCCAAGTGAAGAAGGACGGAATCGAGTTGTCTTTCAACTTCACGCTCGACCCAAAGGTCGCAAAGGATACCAACCGTTATCAACTTGAACAATGGGATTACAAATGGACGAGCGGATATGGCTCGAAAGAGTACCTGCCCGGAAGAGAAAAGACGGGGCGGGAAAAGATCAGAATCGACAAGGTCACTTTGTCTCCAGACGGCAAATCCGTTCATATTGCGATCGATGCAATCAAACCGGTCAACCAAATGAAAATCGGGCTGAACCTTGAAGCCGCCGACGGGGAACCCTTCGAGGACATGGCCTACCTGACGATCAACCGGGTCCCGTCCAAGTAATCAACCGGCATCACCCGTCCGGCAGAATTTTCTCGAAAGCGTATTTCCGTTCCTTCACCAGTACGTTAGGCGGATTCCCGGTCTTCTGGAAGAAATCGTATCCTTCCTGCAGGTTTTTCCAGAAGGAATACCATTGATCGGATCGGGCTTCATGCATTCTGCGCTCCGTCATACGGAAGGGAAAAACATGCACCCGGAAAAAATTTTGCCCGTTGCGCAAAGCCGCATCGCTCAAGGCATAGATTTCTTCGACCTTCGCATCCGTCATGGCAAAACAACCGATTGAGACTTCATTGCCGTGAACCATCAGGGCGCTCCCCGTCCTGCCCCATGTCCGGTCGTACTTGTTCGGATAACCCAAGTTGAAAGACAAATGGAAACGGCTGTTCGGGTTCATGCGGGAAGGTGACACGAAGTAAAAACCCTCCGGGGCTTGACGGTCACCCTCACGCAGTTTCGGCCCGAGCTTGCCCGACATTGCGGCTACCGGATAGGTCCGAAACAACTTGTACGCCGCCCCCTTCCCAACCCAAAGCTCGAGTTCCCGTTCTTCCTTGAAAATCCGCAGGAACACGGGACTACCGTATTCCAGACCTGCAGAACCAAGCGCATTCACCAGAGAGGGAGCAACGCGACTGACCGCCAACCGACTATGTTGACTGGATGGAACATCCTGCGAATTGAATACAGGTACAACTACTTGCTGCGGATGGTCCTTTGACTCGTTGGTTTCAACCCCGGAACCGGTATCAGGGGCACAACCGATGGAAGACAGCAATAAGGGAATAATGAGACCTGTCTTCATTTTTGGATGACCGAAATGGGATTCAAGCATATGGGGGAACTTTTGCAGAGGTCATTCAATGAAGTCAACTCCACCAACTCCTTCTTTTCGAAAACCAAAAGTCGCACAACCATATTTGACAATGTTTCCGAAAATTGAACAAATGGATGTTCACTGAATATGTTTAGCCCGTCCGCAAAAAGGAATCCCTCAATTTCGCAAGAATGATGAAACCTTTCTTGCCCCTAAAATTCTTCGCCCTTCGTGCCATTCTGGTTTGTGCTCTCTCGCTCGTTTGGGAGGTCTCACTACGAGGCGAAAGTGCAACCTTCGATTACCATTCGGTCTCCGGAAGGCCTGGAGGAACCAAAGCCTCAAACTTGCGGGAAGGAGAATCGGCCTTCGAGTTAAAAGGTAAGTCCCGCGTTCAGGGAATGCAAAATTTCGGACCGCACTGGAGCGGAAATGCCCATTTGCTCTGGAACGGGTTGGTCGGAGAAAAGATGGAAACCGCTTTTGACATCCCCAATGATGGGGAATACGGGATTTCCCTCGTCCTGACCCTGGCTCCCGACTATGGAATTTTTCTCGTCCGCCTGAACGGCCAAGTCGTTGCCGAAAAAATCGATCTATATTCCACCCGGGTGGAATTGGCCAAGCCTTTGACCCTTGGGGAATTCAAACTGAAGCAAGGGACCCAAGCCATGTCTTTCGAGCTTACGGGAGGAAACCCCAAGGCCCGCAAGTTCAGAGGCAATGGATATTTGATGGGGATGGACTACCTGGAACTCGACCGAAACGAGGAAACAAAACCAAAAAACGGGGACCCCAAGGGTCCGCTCGTCCTGCAAAAAGCTCCCACTTTCGAGGAGGTGCTTCCTCTCCTTTCTCAAAACTGTTTCGAATGCCACGGGAACAAAAAGAAGGTAAAAGGAAAGACCAACCTCAAGGTTTTGACCTCCCGGGAGCATTTCCTGAAATCGCCCGGACTCACCCGTAGGGCCCATGAATCGGTTGCCCTTCACGAGATGCCACCGGAGGATGAAAAACAACCGGATGATCAAACGAGGGGGAAGATTGCCTCCTTCCTCGAATCAGTGGTCGACCAGTATGCAAAGGAAAACGTCTCCCTCCAACCGGTCGTGATGCGCCGGATGAACCGTTACGAGTATAACAATGCAGCGCGCGACTTGCTCGAACTCAGAGGCGACGTTTTTCCTTTGCCCGAGCGAGTGATCCGAGGAGACCATCACTTCAACCCAGCCACGGGGAGGTTTCCATCCGTGGTTACCGCGGGAAACAGGACTTTGGGGAAAAATCAAGTCGAGCAACATATCCTGACGGACGTCGACCCCTTCGCCATCGACTTGCAGGCCGAGCACGGGTTCAATAACCAGGGCGAACTGCTCAGCACCTCGACCATTTTGCTTGAAAGCCTGCTCAAGCTCGGCCGCAAGATCGTGAACAGCCCGGAATTCGAAGGATACTCGGGCTTGAACCGTTCCTTGCTCAAGGAAAGCACAGGCCCGGTCGAGGAGAGCCTCCGGCCTTTCCTCGAAAAAGCATTCAGGCGACCCGTATCTCCTGCAACCGTTTCACGCTACTGCGATTACCACCGTTTGGAATTCAAACGCACGGGGTCCTATTCCCAGGCCATGAAAAATGTTTTGTCCGCAGTCTTGGCATCGCCCAAGTTCATTTACCTATCGGAAACCAAAAAAGAAGTCGGAGAGAAAGCCAGGCTATCCGCTCATGAGCTCGCCCAAAGGCTCGCCCTTTTTATCTGGAGCAGCATACCGGATGACAAGCTCCTGGAGTCCGCGAAAACCGGTAAACTGAACGAACCCGAAGAATTGGACAGGCAAGTATTGCGTATGCTCGCGGACCGGAAAAGCCGGGCTCTTGCGGAAAACTTCGCCCGTCAATGGCTGAGATTGGATCAGTTGATCACGGCCGTGCCCGACTTCGACCGTTTCAACGAATACTATTCGAGGATCGGCTGCGAACAATGGAAATTCGGTCTTCAAACCATGCTCGAACCCCTTCTGCTATTCGAGAGCATACTCGTCGAGGACCGGTCCGTAATGCTCCTGATCGACAGCAACTACGCATACCGCTCGGACGAACTTCAAGCCTGGTACGCGAACCCGGCCAAGCCTTTTGGAAACAAGGAGAACCGCAACCGGTTCAACACCAAGGTCCAGAAATTCAAGAAGCGAAAACTCTCCACCCGCAGGGAGGGAGGAGTCATCACTACGGCTGCCGTTCTCACCATGACTTCCACCCCCCTGCGCACCAGTCCGATCAAGCGTGGAGCTTGGGTCGCGACCGTCCTTTTCAACGATCCTCCGCCTCCGCCTCCCGACGTGGTTCCCGAAATCGAGGAGGACGATCAAGTCCTGGCCGCCCAGGGACTGACCATCCGCGAACGGCTCAAGCAGCATGCATCCGATCAGACCTGCGCGAGTTGTCATGCCAAGATCGATCCGTTGGGCTTTGTCCTGGAATCTTTCGACCCGGTAGGACGCTGGCGCGAATCCTACGGCAAAGACCTGCCCATCGACGCCAGTGGAAAACTTTTCGGAGAGATTGAGTTCTCGAATGTCGTTGAGTTCAAGGACGCCATCTTGCAAAGGCCGGAATCATTCATGCGGGGATTCTCCGAGCACCTCCTCTCTTATTCCCTGGGCAGAGAATTGAAAGTCAGCGACAAGGCGGCCGTGGACAAGATCACCCGCAAGGCGTTGGAGAACAAGGGAAGGTTTTCGAGCATCGTTTTGGAAATTGCCCGAAGCCTTCCCTTCCGCTACAAAACCAACCAGGCAAAAGACCATGAGCATGGCAAGCATTAGCAAACTTCCAAGACGGACCTTTCTCAAGGGAGCCGGAGCGACCCTCGCCCTGCCCTTCCTCGAGGCGACTCAACCGAAGAACGTCCCTACAAGCCCAACGAGAATGGCTTTCTTTTATGTTCCCAACGGAGTGGCACAGAAAGCTTGGCACCCCAATGAAACGGGAAAGAACTTCGCGCTCAGCCCAAGCCTAAAGCCACTCGAAAAGCTCCGCAGCAAGATCACCCTGCACACCAACCTCGACCGGATCAAGGTACCGGGGACCGATGGTCACGCCCAGGCAGGTTCCTGCTACCTCAGTTCCGCAACCCCGGACGAACTTTCTCCCGCAGGTTATCCGCTCAAGCGTACGATTGACCAAGTGATTGCCGACGAGGCGGGCAAACACACTGCATTCCGTTCCCTCGAACTTTCCTGCAACAGCTACAAGGACAACCGGGAATCGGTCTACTTCGACAACATCTCTTGGTACGGCCACGGACACGTCGCCCGGTCGATCAAAGATCCGCAAAAGGTCTTCCGGCGCCTGTTCGCGGTGGACGAGCACAAGGCCAACGCCAGTGTGCTCGATGTCATTCTGGCGGACGCCAAAGATTTGCAGACCAAGCTCGGCCGTTTGGATCGGGACAAGCTTGGCGAGTACCTCGAATCGGTCCGGACCGTAGAGCGGCAAATCGAGCGCATCACCCAGAGACAGGACGACCTTGCGGAACTTGACTTGGTCGAACCAGGCAAGCTCTGGACGGCCATGACCCGGGACGAATATGTCCAAGTCATGGGTGACTTGATGATCCTTGCCCTGCAGACCGACCTTACCCGGGTCGCCACCTTGATGGTTGCTCCCGAGAGATGGGATACCCCCCTCGCCTTCCACGGCGTATTCGACAAGCCGATCCGACACCACGGTTGGACCCACAACCAGCACAAGCAGGAAGTTCTGCGTGACCTCGAAAAGCTCGATCTCTTTCACGTCGAGCAGTTCGCTCAATTAGTCCGCAAAATGGACGCAATCAAGGAAGGCAAAGGCACCCTCCTGGATAACGTCATGTTCACCATGGGATCGGGCTTGAGCAGTGGAAGCCTTCACGAATGCACGAATTTACCCACCGTCGTTGCCGGCCTCGGAGGAGGCACTATCTCAGCCAACCAACATATCAAACATCCCGAAGGCACCCCCATCGCAAACCTCTGGCTTTCCATGGCGAAAATCATGGGGGCAAGCAAGGACCGCATAGGAGACAGCACCGGGGTACTCCAAAACTGGCTTACCTGAAAATTCAAATCATATAGACATCCATGAATCGACACTCCTTCCTCATTCTGTCCTTCCTCTTCCTTTTGGGCCAACTCGGTCTGGCCAAACAGAAACCCAACCTGATCTACGTCGTGTGTGACGACCTGGGCTACGGAGACCTGGGTTCCTACGGGCAAAAGGTAGTGAAAACTCCACGCTTCGACCGCATGGCGAAGGAGGGACTGCGCTTCACCGACCACTATGCCGGGCACACCGTATGCCGGCCTTCGCGTTTGGTTTTTCTTACCGGCAAGCACACTGGCCATACCGCCATTGCAGGCAACAACGGACACGTTCTCCCGAAAGGCTCGGTCACCGTAACCTCTCTCCTGAAGAAAGCGGGTTACAAAACGGGAGGAGTCGGGAAGTGGGCCCTCGGACACCTTGGCTCAACGGGTCACCCCAACCGCCAGGGCTTTGATTTCTTCTACGGCTACCTCGACCAAGGCGAGGCCCACGACTACTACCCCGAACATCTCTACCGCAACGAGACCAAGGAAAGACTCCCCGGCAACGTCAACAGCGGCAAGCGCAACGTCTCGTCGAAGAAGGTCACCTATGCCCACGACCGGCTTACCGAGGAAGCTCTCGCCTTCATCGAGAGAAACCACAAGAAACCCTTCTACCTGAACCTGACTTGGAATATTCCCCACACCAACAACGAGGCCAAAGGCAACGGACAGGAAGTGCCCAACCACGGAATCTACGAGAAAGAAGACTGGCCGGAACCGGAAAAGGGATTCGCCGCCATGATAACTCTCATGGACAAGGATATGGGTAAAATTCTCGATCTGTTAACAAAGCTCAAAATCGAGAAGAACACACTCGTCATTTTCACCTCGGACAACGGACCGCACGGTGAAGGTGGACACAAGGTTAAGTTTTTCAATTCGAGCGGGCAACTCAGGGGGCACAAGCGCTCCCTCCACGACGGCGGCATCCGTGTGCCCATGATCGCCTGGTGGCCGGGCACCATCAAGCCCGGCGAAAGCGACCTCCCCTCCGCTTTTTGGGACTGGCTCCCCACCGCATGCGACTTGGCGGGGGCCGATGCCCCCGACGGTATCGACGGTCTGTCCTTCGCCCCCACCCTTCTGGGAAAAGGAAAGCAAGCCAAGCACGACTACCTGTTTTGGAGATGGAGCCGCTTCCGGGCAGTCCGCATGGGAAAATGGAAGGGCGTGCAAACGGACAAGAAAATCGCTCTTTATGACCTGAGCAAGGACATCGGCGAGGAAAACGACGTGGCCGGCAAAAACCCGGCCATCGCCAAGCGGATCAAGTCCATCATCGACGAACTCGAATAAGTTCGCCTTTCCGGGCTTAGCGAACTTCCAGGCCCTCGATGGTCTTCTCGTAGTCAGCCATCAGGTTGATCACCGACTGAACACCGGCCTCGAGGATTTCCTCTCCTTTTTCGGCCGTACCTTGGGTCGCGTCTCCCCAGGTTCCCGATTTGGTCATCCGGTATACGCTCCCGGGCGAGGAGAAAAAGACCGCGTTGTGCAAGGCGGGAGAGTTGGTAATGGTCTCGGGGAAATTCGGGAACTCGGTATTGGCCTTTTCCATGTCCACCAAGTCGGGGTTGATCGCGAGAAGCATGGAGACTTCCCCGTCTCCCGCGTGCAACCCCTTGCCATCCTCGGTCATGAGGGAAAACTCCTCCGCGGACAGGCCATCGTAGTAATTGAACGGAAAAGCCCTTGCTCCCTCGGGCATGGTTTCCGCGGCTTGGGCACAGGCATAGGCCAAGGCATAGGTGTTGTCGTAGTGGCCGTTGAGAAAGACGATTCGCTTGAAACCGGCCTTGGCAAAGGAAAGCGCCAACTCCTTGACCATCGCCATGAAGGTCTCGATGCTCAGGCTGAACTCGCTCGTAAAGCCCTTGTGCGGATAGGACAAGGTATAGGCCAAGGATGGAGCGACTAGGGCATTGCCTTCTCTTTCGCAGAGCCGGCGGGCGATCTCCCTCGGGACAAAGACGTCCGTCCCGATGGCGGCATGCGGACCGTGTTGCTCGGTCGCCCCGACCGGGACATAAAGGGTATGGTGAGACTCGAGAAATTCCTCGATCTCGAGGTTCGTGTTCTCGTCTAAAAAGACTGACTTTTTCTTCATGGCAAAAAACGGTTGGTATTGTGGTAACGGATGCGCACTCCATGCATGCAAAACTATTTTGTCCTGTCCACGGCAAACCAACCTGGAAGAGAAATTCGCAATTTTCCTTCCAATCTTTGCCAAGAAGGGTTCGAATGTCCGGGATGGACGACATCGAGACCATAACGGATGAACCGGAAGAACCCGAAGGCGAGGAACCTTGGTGCCTGACCTGCCGGAAATACACCGACTACCGCAGGAAATGGTCGACTGTTTCACGGGCTGACATGGACGGCGGAACTTACCCGGACGTTGTGGAAACCCCCCATTGCATCGATTGCCAACAACCCATGCATTACTTGCGTAGTTGCAGGAACCTGGTCTGGGCAATGAATTCTCTCGCTTGCGCGACGTGGACAATTGCCCTGGTCACCACCCTGTCCCTTTTCGACCTTTCGCCGGGGAGCCTACTGGGCTTGGGTTTGTTCTCCATCCTCTGCCTGGGAATAAGCCGTATCCCCGGGAAATCCAGGCAGACGCTGAGCGAGTGGAAGAAGTGGAAGGAAGAAGAATGTTTCAAGGAATTGATCGACCCGAACCCCAAGGAATGAACAAGAAGGCAGTCCTGGTTTTGACTCTCGGGGTAATCGGGGTCTCCACGGGATCCCTCTTCGTGCGCCTGGCGGATTCTCCCGCCTTGGCCACCGCTGCCTACCGGATGACTTTTTCATTCTTGATCCTCGCTCCCTTTGCCTTGGCCAAGAACCGGAAGGAAATCTTCAGTCTGTCCAAGCGGGAAATGGGAGCCTGCGCCCTGGCAGGTTTTTTCCTCGCCTTGCATTTCGGGACCTGGATCAGTTCGCTCGATCACACCTCGGTCGCCAACAGCGTAGTCTTGGTCAACACCATCCCCATCTGGGTTGGGATCATCGGACCGTTGGCCATTGGGGAAAGAACAAATCGATATTTCTGGCCAGCCTGCGCCCTTTGCCTGGTCGGGGCCTTCGTTCTGTGCGGGAAGGGTTTCAGCCTGAGCTTCGAAACTGCTCTGGGAGACGGCTTGGCCTTGGCCGGCGCCTTTTTCGTCGCCCTCTACCTGATGATCGGGCGAAACCTCAGAAAGAAACTTTCGCTGCTTGCCTACGCCACGATCTGCTACGGTTCGGCCTCCTTTTTTCTCTGGATCGCCGTCTTGGTTTCCGGTCAGCAAGCCAGTGGTTTTTCAAACGACACTTGGGTTGCCCTGCTTTGCCTGGCCGTAGTCGCCCAAATTCTCGGGCATACCCTTTACAACTGGTCCCTCCAGTGGATCAATGCCGGGATCGTCTCGCTCGCCCTGCTCGGTGAACCCATCGGAGCCATCCTGCTTGCCTGGGCATTCCTTCCCCAAGAGCAACTCACCCTGCAACAGACGGCAGGGGGTGCATTGATCCTTTTTGGCGTTTACCTCGTCGCCCGGAACAAGGCGCGAAACCAACCCGTTGAGCAATAGCGAAAGGCCAAGCCTTTTGTCAGGATGCCCACGGCGAAGGCTTTCCATTACCTGTTTCCCCCATCATGCCAACCCAGCCTCGCCAAAGATTTTCTTTTTTAACGAATCTGAAACTTGATGAGAGTCTTCGCTTTCCCTAGGGTGAGCTCTATGCATCTTCATTCATTCCCTCGCACTTTCCTCAAGCTCGGCGCCATCGCCCTGCTTTCATGCTTTTCTCTGTCCCTCGCAGGCCACGCCAAGGAGACGCCCCCCAACGTCATCCTCATCTTCGTCGACGACATGGGATGGATGGACCTGACCTGCCAAGGCTCGGATTTTTACAAAACCCCGAACATCGACCGTCTCGCCAAGGAAGGGATGCGCTTCACCGACGGTTACGCCGCCTGCGCCGTGTGCTCACCCACCCGGGCCGCCGTGCAGACCGGACGCTATCCCCATCGGCTCGGGGTGACGGACTGGATCCGCTCGCTCTTCCAGCGTGGAAACATGGGTACGCCCGAAAAAAACCCGACCGAATACGTCGGAGGGAAAAACCGCAAGCTCCTCTGCCCACCCAATCCGTTCTGGATGGACAGCTCGGAGATTACCATCGCGGAGGCCCTCTCGCCGAAGGGCTATCAGACCGGATACATCGGAAAGTGGCACCTCGGAGACGCGGCCTGGTATCCGGAAAACCAAGGCTACAAGGCAAATTTCGGGGGATGTGATTATGGGCAACCGCCTTCCTACTTTGACCCCTACAGCAACCCGAAGCACAGACACCACACCATCAGGGCGGGCATCCACAAGTTGCCTGGTAGAAAGAAGGGTGAATACCTCACCCATCGGGAAGGAGACGAGGCAGTCGGCTTGATCCGCAAGTGGAAAGATCAGCCCTTCTTTTTGCAGGTTGCCCATTACGCCGTGCACACACCCATTCAGTCCATCAAGGAAGTCGCAGACAAGTACGAGGGCAAGGAAGGCAAGACCCAGAAGAACAAAAGCTACGCCGCAATGGTGGAATCGGTGGACGATTCGACCCGGGAAATCCTCGCCGTCCTGAAGGAACTGAAGATCGACGACAGAACGATGATCATCTTTACGAGCGACAACGGCGGGCTCGACCGAAACAACAACCCGACCGACAACGCGCCCCTGCGAAGCGGAAAGGGATACTCCTACGAAGGAGGCATCCGGGTACCCTTTCTCGTCCGTTGGCCCGGGAAGGTTCCCTCGGGAAAAGTTTCCGACACCCCCGTTTGCTCGGTCGACTTGTTCCCCACCATCTTGGCTGCGGCTGGCGTAGATCTTCCCAAAAACCGCCCGATCGACGGGCTCTCGCTGCAGGACTATCTTCTCTCCGGCGGAAAGAAGAAACTCGGGCGCAAAGACCTGCACTGGCACTTCCCGCATTACCGCCACTCTCCCGGGCCTTACTCGATCATCCGGCGGGACAACTGGAAGCTGATCAAGTTTTGGGAAGGAATGTACGAGTTGTACGACCTCGAAAAGGATTTGGGGGAAACCAAGAACTTGGCCGAGGCCATGCCGGACAAGGTCCGCGAACTGGATGCCGCTTTGCTCAAACGCCTGAAAGCGGATGGGGCCAAGCTGCCCAAACCCAACCCCGACTACTCGGGAAAATAAACCCTGCCCGCTCAGATCAGAATATTTACGATATCCTGATGTAGGTTCATTGCCTGGGTCAAAAGAGCTCCGTTTTGAGAACGGGAGATCCGGGTCTTGCTTAGCTCCAGCAAATCCTTGGCATAATCCTCATCCATCACGTTGAAAAGGGCCTTTTCATGGCTCAACACCTGATCCTGGGCGGCATCCATGGAAGTCTCGACCCGGTTCATGCTACTCCCGACTCTTCCCAATTGCTCACCCAGTCCCTCGATTTCGAGCATCATGCTATCCAACGCTTTTTGGGCATCCGCCCTCGTGGCAATGCTTATGGATGGAAACCCGGTCGCATCATCGTTTTCACGAAGCAGGCCAAGACCCACGGGGTTCAAATTAACCTGCAAGTCTTCTGTATTTCCGACCACCGAAGATTCGGCTTCGGGAGGAATATACCTACCGCTCACTTGAAACAAAGAGGTAGAGGAGACTTCCAACCTCAGGGTGGTTAAATTGGAGTTCGTATCCTGAGTTGTTACCTGTCCAAGGCTAGAATATTTTTCGCCATCACGCGATTCCAAACCGGAAGCAGAACCATCGTCCGGAAGACCCAACTGACCGAGATAATAGCTCTTGTTGTCAAAATTTCCATCGTCAATGAGGTTATCAGGATAGCCCGCTCCATCATTCAGAAACACATTTGCGGAATTGCCTGCAGACAGAGGCTTGAACTGAAAGGTCGTCGGTTTGTTCGGACCGAATTCAATGATGAAACGGTCGTAATCATAAGTCCTTGCAGAACCATGCGTTCTCCAATTTCCGGAATCGAAAAGTTTCTGGGTTCCTTGCCACAAGGAATAAGTCTCCCCCGCAGTTCCTCCGTTCACGTCAATCTCAATGGTACCACTGCTGTATAGAACGTCCTTTTCCTCGACCGCAATACCACTTTGATCGGAAAGCTGTGAGCCGAAAGTAATCTCGTACCGGGTGGAAGCAGCCGCTTCATCAAACAAACTTGTACCGTTCAGAGAGCTTTTGGCCAAAGTAAGGGATTGCTGCCTGAGCGCTTCGAACTCTTCACTGAGAAAAATGCGGTCTTCGTCACTGATCATCGGATCCGCCGAAAGAGAAGCCAAGCTTAGCATCCGGTCGTAAATCTTTTCCGCCTGCCTAAGACCATCGGATTGGCTTTGCAAAAAGGTCATGGCGTTTTGAAACGCATTGATCGAAGTTCTTTTTGAGGCGCTTCGATTAAGCATGTTCGCCATAAAAAAAACGCCCGAGGAGCCTTTGTTATGAGCGGACGCGCTCTTGACCGGATCTCCTGCCGCGACGATTTTCCTGACCGAGTTGGCCGAACGCAAGGATACGTGACCAATGTTATGGGCCAGAAAATCCACGCTTCCAAAGAGGCTCGACATAGCAATTTGAGATTTTCTTTGCCGATTGCCCAAGCTGTCAAGGGATTATTACAAGTTTCAAACAGCTTGCCGGATGAGAAACAAACTTGCCCCAACCCATTTGAAAGCAGTCGATTAGGCATGGCAAAAAGGAGTAATCAGGAACAATGTAAACTCCTCTCACGGACCTTTCGGAATACCCCTTTCCCAAAGGGGACGAACCCGCTCAGAGGATCATGTTTGCGATGTCGTAATTGAGGTTGATCGCCTGAGAGAGCATGGCCGCGTTTTGCGACCTTGCGATCCGAGCCTTTGTGACCTTGAGCATTTGCAGTGCGAGATCTTCACGGACTACCCCTGAAAGCGCTTGTTCATGGGTAGAGATCTGTCGCTGAGTGGCATCCATGGAAAGTTCGACTCTGCTCATATTGCTGCTTAGATTACCGAGTTGTTGAGCAAAACCATTGATTTCATTCCCGATGATATCGATCGCGCTCTGAGCATTTTGGCGAGTGTCTATGGCGATTTTGGGAAATCCGCTATCCTGTGTACGGAGGGCTCCTAGACCGAGAGGATTCAATCCGACTTGCAGCTCTTGGCTTCTTCCCACAAAGGCATCTTCCATTTCGAGAGGTTCCCACTTTGCTTCAACATCGAAAACGGTACCCGTTGCCTCAATTCTAACCGTCAGTTCGGAGGTGGTCGAATCGGATGAATTGGTCGTAATCAAGCCCAAGTTTTTGAATTCTGTCTCGGTGCGAGTGTCCCAACCGGAAGGAGTCCCATCGTCAGCTAACCCCAAATGGGCAAGATAACGATTTTTATTGGCATATACATTGTTTCCATTGGTATCCTGAGGAACAAATTGAAAGGTGGTATCTCGATCCGGACCGTATTTAATTACAAACCTGTCAAAATCAGTACTGCTGGTCGTCCACTGCCCGGTGTCAAAAAGAGGTTTGGCAGGATCGTTTTGAAATACCATAACGCGGTCCCAAGCACTCATGGGGCGGTGATCAATAGTCAGTTTTCCAGAATTATAAATAACGTCTTTGGTAATGTCCCAATAGTCATTGCCATTGATCGTTCCGCTTTTGGTAGCGGGATCCTGAGTAGTACCCTGAAGAAAATCGACTTGATACTGAGTAGTGGCCGCCCTCATATCAAAGAGATCGGCTCCTCCGATGGTTTGGCTGTTGATTTCTACCGCCATGGTGCGCAAGGACTCGAATTCCTGACTGAGCATGGCGCGATCGTTATCATTGACCATCGGATCTACTGCCAAGGATGCCAAATCAAGCATGCGCTGATAAATCTTTTCCGCCTGACGAATGCCATCGGCCTGCGACTGCATGTAAGTAACCGCATTCTGAAAAGCATTGATCGAACTTCTTTTCGAAGCGCTTCGATTGAGCAAATTGGACGCGAAGCTTACGTCCCCAGCTCCCTGGCCCTGCATAGAGGCTTGCTTGACCGGATCACCGGAAGCCGCAACCTGTTTGATCGAGTTAGCCGAACGCAACGATTCGTTACCCATATGAGTGGTAAGAAATTGAACGCTGCTGAAGAGACCTGCCATAGAATCTACGATTCTCACAATCCACAGAACTTTCTGTCAAGAGGGAATTTATATTCCAATTGTTTAGATGAATAGACAACAAAACCTTGCCAAGAACAATAGGGTGAGAAAGGAAAAGGAATAAAATCAAGTTTGGTTTCCCCTAAGAATCTTCTATGAGGGAGCGTCCTTTCACCAGGCCATGCATTCCTTAAAATTTTCCCTTTCGCTCTCCTATATTCTTTGCAAAAGAGTGGCTTAATCTTTAACAAGAAAACTTGTTGTCCGACAAAAACCAATCAAACAAACGTCATCTTCCCAAAAGAGTCTCATGAGATTAATCTCCCTGCTCGCAATTATTCCCCTGAATGGGATCCTGGCCTTGGTTGATTTCAATCAGGACATCCGCCCGATTCTTTCGGATAAATGCTTCAAGTGTCACGGGCCGGATGCCAAGAATCAAAAATCCGACTTCCGCCTGGATTCCTTCGGGCAGGCAACCAAGGACCACGAGGGGATGATCGGGTTAACCCCGGGAAGTTTGGAGAACTCGGAGATTCATTGGCGGATTCGCAGCGACGATCCGGACGAGTTAATGCCACCACCGAAATCCAAACTCCCCCTCACAAAGAGAGAAATAAACTTGCTCGATCAATGGATCCAGGAGGGGGGCAAATACGAGGAGCATTGGTCCTTTCAATCACTGCCCAATAAGATCGCAGTTCCTGAGAGCAAACACCCTGCCCCCCGCAATGAAATCGATCATTTCGTCGCCCACAGGCTCGAGGGGGAAAAACTGCGTACAAGCGAAGAAACGGACAGGGTTACCTGGTTGCGTCGCGTGACCTTCGACTTGACCGGATTGCCTCCCTCTCTGAGCGAGGTCGATGCCTTTTTGGCCGACACTTCCGGGGATGCCTTCGAAAAAGTCGTCGACCGCCTCTTGAGTTCCGACGAATACGCCGAACGCATGACTTCCGAGTGGATGGACGTCGCCCGCTATGCCGATACCTACGGTTACCAAGTGGACCGGAACCGCAACGTTTGGCCGTGGCGCGACTGGGTGATTCAATCATTCCGAAAAAATCAGCCGTACGACCAATTCGTAACCGAACAAATTGCGGGTGATCTGCTTCCCAACGCCACCCGGGATCAAATCCTCGCCACCTGCTTCAACCGGCTCCACTCCCAAAAGGTGGAAGGTGGCAGCGTGCCCGAGGAATTCCGCATCGAATACGTGGCGGACCGGGTGCATACGTTCGGGACGGCCTTCCTCGGGCTCACCTTTGAGTGCTCAAGGTGCCACGATCATAAGTACGATCCGATCACCCAAAAGGATTATTATTCCCTGTCCGCCTATTTCAATAACATCGACGAGGCGGGGCTCTATTCCTACTTTACGGGATCCGTACCTACGCCGACCTTGGAACTCGGAGACTTGCCCAGCGATGAGAAGATCAAAGAGGCGCAAAGAAAGCTTTCCGAAGTCGCCCAATCCGCTGAGGCAAGAAAAGCCTTCGACAAGTTCAAGGTTTATTCAAGAAAGGAAACGACGGGGCATGCGGTTTTCTTCTCCGAAGCCTCTACCCCCGTCAAGGGCTCCGAAGCCAACTGGACACCGCTTGATCTAAAGCCCACCCTATGGCTCGATGCGGCTGACCTTAATTCCTCGGGAGAAACCTGGAATGATCGTAGTGGAAAGAAAAACCATGCCAAAAGATTCGGTTCCCCCAAGATCATTCCCCATGAGGCAAGCGGATTATCGGTCATGAAATACGATTCTACCAAAAACGATTACCACGAGTGGAAGGAGAGCACAGACATACGGACCGTCTTCTGGGTAATGAGTAAAAAGGCAGGCAACTCAGGGTCGCCCCTTAGCCACCCCTCGGTTCACCACTTCTATTCGAACGGCGCCAAATTCTGGCACCCTCAGCACACTCATGAAAACGTCCGCAAGGGGAGCTTGCGAATCAATGGCATTACGGGCAACTCATCATCCGCCTACCCTACCCGCCTATCCGTGGTTTCCCTCAGAACATCGGGGAACGTCACGGCAAGCCGAGTGGGAAAGGATCGTGGTTTTGGAGGAAAATACAGCTGGGACGGGGAAATAGGAGAACTGCTCGTCTACGGCCAAGCACTGTCCGATACGGATATTGAAAAGCTCGAGAATCACCTCATCGACAAGTGGAAGATCCAAAGAGAAGCTTCCACTTTCGGCAGTCCGGTCGCCTACCTTTCCTTCGATGAGCGCACGGGCAACAAGTATCCCAATAAGGCAACCCCGGGCAAAGACGCCAACACCAATGGCAATAATAAGGAGGTAGATGGAAAACATGGGAAGGGGATCCGGTTCAGTGGGGACGATGCCTTGAACTTTCCTTCCGGATTCGGTGACTTCAACCGGCATCAATCCTTCGGCATGGCCTTTTGGATCAAGCCCACCGCTTTACTAGATCGCGCGGTCATCGTTCGTCGCTCCAAGGCATGGACCGATGCGGCAAGCCGTGGGTACGAAATACTGATCGAAGATGGAAAACTTTCTCCTGCCCTGATCCACTTTTGGCCCGGCAACGCCATTCGCATCCGTTCGCAAAGAAAACTTCCCGCAAACGAGTGGACACACGTTGCCCTAAGCTACGACGGATCGAGTCAAGCGAAAGGATTGAAACTCTACGAAAACGGAAAATTAGCGGATATTGAGGTGGTAAAGGACCACTTGACCCGGGAGATCACAGGTGGAGGAGATCCTTTTCTCGGATTCGCCCAGAGGATGAGGGACCGCGGGTTCAAGAATGGCATGCTTGACGAGTTCTATCTCTACGACCGGTCCTTGAACCCGTCCGAGGTTGCCATTCTTGCCGGGAAGGCAAAGGAGTTGAGTCCCGAAGATGAATATCAAGTCTTTCTGGAATACCAGTATCCTCCTTACCTTGTTCAAAAAGGCACCTTGATTGCCGCCCGCCAAGCGTTCGGCAATCAGCGCCAGCGCCTGACCGAAATCATGGTGATGAAGGAAATGCCCGGGAACCGGGAGACGCATATTCTCAACCGTGGTTTGTATTCCGATCGCAAAGGAGTGGTCTCTGCGCAAACGCCGGGGTTCCTCCCTCACGCACGAGATAAATCAAAGAAAAACCGTTTGGAACTGGCCCGCTGGCTTACCTCGCCCGACCACCCATTGCTCGCCCGGGTCACGGTCAACCGCTATTGGCAAATGATCTTCGGACGCGGATTGGTTTCCACTTCCGAGGACTTCGGGAGTCAGGGCAAGCCTCCCACCCATCCTGAGTTATTGGACTGGTTGGCCCGAGATTTCATCGATTCCGGCTGGGACCTCAGGCATCTCTTCAAAAAAATGGCACTATCATCGACTTATCGTCAGAAAAGCCAACTCACTCCCGCGGCCCGCGAATTGGACCCGGAAAACCTATTGCTGTCCAGAGGCCCCGCTTACCGGCTTCCCGCAGAAATGATCCGCGATTCCGCCTTGGCCGCTAGCGGATTGCTCCAGCGCAAAATCGGAGGCCCCGGTGTCAGACCTTACGACCTCAAAGTTTCCTTCAAGCCGATCAACCCGGACAGGGCACCCAACGTCTACCGCAGAAGCCTATATACCTTCTGGAAGAGAACGGCTCCTTCCCCGGTCATGATGACCTTCGATTCCTCCAAGAAAGACGTTTGCATGGTCCGTCGCGAACGCACGGACTCCGCTTCGCAATCTCTGGTCCTGCTCAATGGCCCGCAATTCCTGGAAGCAGCCAGGGCAACCGCCCACAAACTGGTTAAGGAATTTGGAAAGGAAAAAGACGAGGAACTTGTGGTTCATGCCTTCCGTCTCCTGACCAGTCGAAACCCTGAAAAAGAGGAGCTCAAGGTTCTCAAGCAATTACTGACCGAACAAAAAGCGGTCTTCTCCGATCCGGCCAAGGCCAAGGAATTCCTCACTGCCAACGCACTCCAAACGGGCGAGTATAAAGCTCCTCTGGATGACCCTACTCATCTCGCTGCCGTCACCACTTTGGTTTCGGCCCTCATGAATTTCGATGCAAGCCTATCCAAAAGATAACATGAAACCTTCAACAAAATGCATTGGATTCGAATCTCCTCTCGGGCTTGACCGCAGAAGCTTTCTCACCCGATTTGGCGGTGGCTTGGGTGGATTGGCTCTCGCTAATATGCTCCATGCGGAATCCGGAAACAGCCTTCATCACCCGGCCAAGGCAAAGCGGGTGATTTATTTGTTTCAGTCCGGAGGGCCATCCCAAATCGATCTTTTTGACCACAAGCCTCGACTCAAAGAGGAAACGGGCAAGGAATTGCCCGACTCCGTGCGCAAGGGACAAAGGCTGACCGGCATGTCGGGCAACCAAGCCAGTCTTCCCCTGGTCGGTTCCCCCTTCAAGTTTTCGCAACATGGCCAGAGTGGGCAATGGATGAGCGAACTCCTTCCCCACACTGCAAAAGCCGCGGACGACATGTGCATTGTCAACTCCATGTACACCGAGGCAATCAATCATGGTCCGGGGGTGACCTTCATGCAGACAGGCTCTCAATTCCCCGGGCGTCCCAGCATGGGAGCATGGCTCTCCTATGGGTTAGGATCGATGAACGACAACCTCCCTAGTTTCGTTACTCTCGTCACTAAAAACAAAGGAGGGCAACCCCTGGTTTCGCGTCTTTGGGGAAGCGGTTTTTTGCCCGGCAAACATGCCGGGACGCGTTTTAGAGCCGACAAGGACGCCATCCTTTACCTGAACAGTCCCAAAGGAGTTTCTCCCGAAGGACGCAGGCAGATGCTGGACCGGCTCAAGGAACTCCACGAGATTCAATTGGAAAAAACGGGCGACCCCGGATTGGAAACGCGCATCGCCCAATACGAAATGGGCTTTCGCATGCAATCATCGATCCCTGATGTGACCGATCTTGGCAAGGAACCCGAATCGACCTTCAAGCTGTACGGAGAGGACGCCCGCAAGCCCGGAACCTTTGCCGCCAACTGCCTCCTAGCAAGAAGGCTCGCGGAAAAAGGCGTGCGTTTCATTCAACTGTATCACCCCGGATGGGATCAACATGGCGGACTACCCGGGGGGATCAGGAGACAATGCAAGGAAACCGATCAAGCCTCCTACGCTTTGGTCGCGGACTTGAAACAACGCGGGTTGCTCAAGGATACTCTAGTCATCTGGGGTGGAGAATTCGGGCGGACGAATTATTGTCAGGGAAAGTTCAACGGCTCGAATTTCGGACGGGATCATCACCCACGAAATTACTCGGTTTGGTTTGCGGGGGGAGGCGTAAAGGGCGGACTGACGTACGGGCAATCCGATGAATACTCATACAGCGTCGCCGAGAACGGGGTACACGTGCATGATTTCCATGCAACTATCTTGCATTTGCTAGGAATCGACCACGAACGGCTGACCTTCAAGTACCAGGGTCGGTATTTCAGGCTGACCGACGTTCATGGACACGCCGTAAAACCAATCATCGCCTGAAGAAGATTTTTTCAGGAAGATTGGCGCTTGCGTAATAAAGCTTGGGGTTAGCGAATAAAAAAACTGTCTTTCGCCCGCTTGGCCAAAAATTTCATTGGAGAAAGACTATATTATAGTCATGATTACTTTCCGCCCGCCCAACACAAACAAACTAATCAGATCATGATTACCAAAATCATCCGCTCTCTTTTCTCTTTTGCTTTGCTCATCGCATTACTCTCGACCCTTCATGGCTCTCTCGAGCTAAAAAAAGGAGACCGAATCACGCTCGTTGGAGCAGGCATGGGTTCCCGAATGATTCACTACGGCCATTTCGAGACGGAATTGCACCTGAGGTTTCCTTCCTTGAACCTGACCATCCGCAACCTTTGCGATGAAGGAAACACTCCCGGGTTCAGACCCCACCCGGGACGCGAACAACAAGCCCAATATGCCTTTCCAGGCGCCAAGGAACTGATCAATAAAAAGCTTCAGGCAACCTCCGGGCCCAAAGGACACTTCGAATCCCCCGACCAATGGCTAACGCGGCTTGAGACAGACGTCGTCCTTGCCTTCTTCGGCTTCAACTCTTCCTTTGACGGCCACCGTGAGTTAGGTCGCTTCAAAAAGGAACTCGATGCCTTTCTAAAGCACGTACTTTCCCAAAAATACAATGGAGACACCCCACCCCGTCTGGCCTTGATCTCCCCTACTGCCCTGCAGCCAATGCTCGGGGTCACGGACGGATCCCGGCAAAATGCCAATCTCATCCTCTATGTGCAAGGGATGCGTCAGGTTGCAAAGCAAAACAAGGTCTTGTTCGTCGACTCCTTCAGCCCCTCGAACAACTGGTACGCCGACGGCAAGCCACACACCGTCGACGGGGCGCTCCTCAATGACTTGGGCTACCGCAAGCTTGCCGGCTTTCTTGCCGACTCGCTTTTCCAAAAGGCAAAACCCGCATCGAAGTTTCGGAACGCCGTGCACAATGCCGTCATGGAAAAGAATTATTTTTGGCTCAATGATTTCAAGGTACCCAATGGCGTCCACGTATACGGTCGCCGTTACAACCCTTTTGGCCCAAAAAACTATCCCTACGAACTCAAGAAGACCCGTGAATATACCGTAATCCGAGACCGGGCTATCTGGGCCGCGGTCAAAGGCGAGAAATTCGACCTCGCCAAGGAGGATGCCAAGACATCCAAGTTACCCGCCGTCCAGACCAACTACGTACCCAATAACAAGAATGGAAAGAACGGGTATCTCGATTACGTCCCCGGGCCTGAAGCGGAAGGGAAAATCAAAGTAGCCGATGGCTATAAAATCGAATTGTTCGCCGACGAGGAACGTTTTCCCGATTTGGCCAACCCTGTTCAAATGGCCTTCGACAACAAGGGTCGACTTTGGGTCTCGACCATGGCGAGTTATCCGCACTATCGCATTGGAGACCCTCTCCCCAAGGACAAGCTGATCATTTTCGAGGATACCGATAACGACGGAAAGGCGGACAAGCAGATTAACTTCGCCGACGACCTGCACATTCCGATCGGTTTCGAGATCTCTCATGACGGAGTCTACGTTTCCCAAAGCGGA
>Ga0315321_10000569_pt1 | contig 27601 bp, 23 predicted proteins | sample M180m21515metaG_FD_203464 | JGI IMG/M metagenome (GOLD analysis project Ga0315321, IMG submission 203464) | Ammonia-oxidizing marine archaeal communities from Monterey Bay, California, United States - M1 80m 21515 | ecosystem: Environmental > Aquatic > Marine > Intertidal zone | place: USA...
CTTTTTCCCGTACTGATCCCGAACCACTTGGCTTTCGTTGAGGCCATGATTGAGGAAAGTGGCGTTCAAGGAATTCTTCTTACGGGAGGGAATTCTCTTTGTAAATATGGTGGCCAAGCAAAAGAAAGAGACCAGGTCGAGAAATATTTACTCGAATGGTCGATGAAGAATGATCTCCCGGTTCTCGGGGTTTGCAGAGGAATGCAGTTGGTTCAGGATTTCTTCGGGAATGAACTTAACCCTGTCGACGGCCATGTTGGTGCTCGTCACGAACTTTCAATTGCCGAAGGTAGACGTTTGTCCGATGTCTTGATCAGGCTTGGTTCGGTTAACTCCTATCACGAATATGGAACAAAAGTGGTTTCTGGCGAGCTTGCTGCTTGCGCGCATTCACTTGATGGCGTAGCGATGGCGGTCGAGCATGTTTCCCGTAGAGTCTATGGAGTAATGTGGCACAGTGAAAGGGAGTCACCTTTCGTTAGAGAGGAGCAAGAAGTTTTCAACTATATTTTCAAATGAAAAAAGCGATAATTTTAGCTGCCGGCAGAGGAAGCAGGATGAATTCATTAACAGAGGCACTGCCCAAGTGCCGGACTGTTTTGCACGGAAAGGAATTAATCCAGTGGCAGATGCAGGCGTTGGAGGCAGGAGGAATTGACGAAGTAGGCGTAGTCAGAGGATACTTGGCTGAAACTTTTCAGCAGGATGCAACTTTTTTTGACAATCCCCGATGGGCAGAGAGCAATATGGTCCGATCTTTGTTGGCAGTCAGGAATTGGTTGTCGAATTACGAATGCATAGTCAGTTATTCGGATATCGTTTACTCGAGTGATGCTGTGATCAAGTTGAACGCATCTTCCTCAAATGCAGCCCTAACTTTTGATCCGAATTGGAGGAGGTTGTGGACAAGAAGGTTTGCCGATCCTTTGTCGGATGCGGAAACTTTCAAGTTGAGCAGTGAGTCCAGATTGACTGAAATTGGCAAAAGAACCACGACTTTCGAAGAGATCGAAGGTCAGTACATGGGGTTGATCAAATTCAAACCTGATGGTTGGGCAGTAGTGGATGGTTTTCTCCATGAACTGTCTAGCGATTCCATCGACTCAATGGATATGACGACTTTGTTGCAAAAGATGATAGAACTTGGCCTGGAAATTGAAGGGGTTCCAATTTCAGACAGGTGGTTCGAAGTTGATTCGGAATCCGATTTGCGGTTGTACGAATCAGAAGAAGCACCTCTTTTTTAAGGTTGCGAAAAAAAAACATTATTATCGTCGACGTCGACGCCTTGATGCCTAGCAGGACTGGGGTAGGTGGCAACTTGTCTTGTGTCAGCCCATTTTTTGATAGTTTGGCATCGAAGGGCTTGAATTTTTCGAATGCCTTTACGATGGGAAACCCTACGGAGTTTGCCTTGCCTGGGCTTTTTGCATCATCGTACTTGCTGGATAATGGTGGATATCGAAATGGGATTGCCGACAGGGAAGTTGCTTTTGCGGAGGTTCTCAAACGCATCGGTTATTCAACTAGTGCGTTTTTCACGATATTCAGACCCAAAAACGACGAATATCATCGAGGGTTTGATGACTTTTATCATTTGTACGACCTGCAGGTTACCGAAAAGAACTTTATGAATACCGCGAATTGGTATGTGGATGCTCTTGGTCGGGGCAGCATCGAGAACGCCGAGTGCAAAAGTGAACTTTCAATATATTACAAAGAGTACCTGGAGGATATTCTTCGTTATTGCGAGTCTTGGATCGATTATGGCGAAAACGGAATTCTGCCTGAATCCAGGATTTTTAATAATATCAATTACCGAATGGTGAGCGAAAGGGTTAAGATGAATTTGGAAAGTCTTGCCGCAAACCCTGATAAAGTAATCGAGCCAATCCTGACGGGAGGTAGAATTGGATTGTCCGAGATAGTAAACAAAGAAGTTTGCAGGAGGAAGAAATTGCTTAAACCGACTTTTCTGGACTTGAAGTTCAGGGCTCAGATTCTCAGATATTGCGTTGCGATGTTCAATCGCTCCACCTCAAGGGATTCGGGGAAGGATACTTTTGCCCTTGCCCTGGATAGGATTTTGCATGGTCAGAGTAATCTGCTACTGCGTTACCCTTCCGGGGGGTACGTATTGGAGGCTTTCAAGAGATGGCATGGCAAACATAAGGAAGGCAAGCCATTCTATTCCTATATAAAGCTATTGGATGCTCATGAGTTAAATTTGTATTCCCATGATTTGAATCAGAAAGAAGATGAGCAAAAGCAAGAATACGAAATATTCAAAAAATGTCTCCGTAGTCTTTGCTCGGAAAAAAACTATAAAGGCAATTTGCTTTACGATTGTTCCGTCAGGTATGTCGATCAGGTACTTCGTCGATTGGTCGACTACTTGAAAAAAGCCAATATTCTTAACGAAACAATTCTGGTAATAACCGCGGATCACGGAGGAACCTATCCTAATATCCCAGTTAGAGGAAACAAATCTCACCGAGTTAACGCTTTCTATGATGAGCTCTATAGAATTCCACTTGTCATTTCAGGCGATGGGTTGGAAACCAAAAGTTCTCAGTCCCTTGTCTCGTCCGTCGACATCGGTTCAACCCTTCTGGATTTGATCGGGGAGTCGAATCCTCCTTCCTTTAGGGGCAGATCTTTGTTGAGCGATGTTGAAAGAAGTTATGTGATGTCTGAAAATCAGGGTAGGGGGCCTTGTGACTTGATTCGGAAATCGGTTCGGGTTTGCATTAGATCCAAGAAAATCAAGCTTGTCTACGAGAAGCCTCCGGGTAAAAGCGAGGAAGGTTTCGTTGATCAATTGTATGATTTGCGGAACGATCCCGATGAAATGGTTAACCTCAAGTCAGATGCAGATGCATTGAGTGATTCGGAAGATCTCCTGAAGGTGGCACGGGCCAGAACGGAGGAAATCGTAAGTTGAATTTAATCATCATCGGTTCCTATCTAAACGTGCCATGCGTCATTGATATCGTAGAACGCGAAAAACGTGATTTCAAAATCTTATCAACGGAAGATAGTCTACTTGATCTTTTTGCGGAGCTATATGGAAGGGGACAGGTTTACAAGATACCGAAAGTCTTTGAAAACTTCGGCAACTTCAAAGCCCTTCTCACTGATTTTTTCCGTTCGTTTCAACATAAGAAAAAACTGATCAAAGAAATTGGTGCTTTTCAGCCGAAGAACCTTTTCTTCTTTTTCCTAGGATGGAATGGCCTCGCATCTTGGCTAATAAAGGAATTTTCTCAGATTTGTAACATCTACTACAGGCCCAAGGTTAATGTCGATTTACTGCAAACCGACAAGTCATGCCGGATGCAAATCAAAACAGCGATTGCAAGTGCAGTATGCGGAACAAGACTGAGGTCTGGAAGGTATTATGGTTACTCCTTGATCGCCATTGACAAGAGGTTTCTTGAGAAAGCTAGAGCAAGAGAATACCTGCATGAAATTGATCATCGCAACATCAAGAGATTTCTATCCAGGAGATTTGACAATCTTCAAAAGGTTAAGGTGATGATTTTGAATGGCGGCATGTACAATGTGGAAGAAGATGAATACGTTCGGATCATGAAGTTGGTTTCGATTGCTCTTTTCAAGAAATACAAAGCATTTGAAATTTGTATTAAGGATCATCCCCATTTTCCTGTTTTAGAGTTGGAGCCTTTTGACAAATGCTTCAAGGTGCCGATTCATTTGCCCGCAAACCTGCTTTGCTACAGTTGTGATGTAGTTGTTGGTTATGGCAGTGCGACTTTATTTGAAGCAGCGAACTTAGGCAAAAAGTCGATCAGCTTGGTTAAATTTATTCCAACAACCAAACCCAGTCGAGTGCCAGAAATTATCAATTACCTGAATGAACATGTTACAACCGGAAAAATTGAACATGTTTCAGATTCTTTCAGTTTCGAGCAGACTTTAAAAAGGTAAACATTATCAAACGGATCTTTAAACTGCTTATTCCAACGATAATATTAAATGCTTTATTATCGGTTTATTATAAAATCAAATATGGCTTGACGATTGAAGGCAATTGCTTGCTGCGTAAAAATGTCTTTGGAGAGAATTGTTATGTTGGCAAAGGAAGTGAAGTTGTATGCTCGGAGTTCGGTCGCTCATCCTATGTTGCAAACAACTCATCAATCACTTTTGCAAAAATTGGCAACTATTGCGCTATTGGAGACAATGTTAGAATATGCCTCGGTAACCATCCAACCAGAGATTTTGTAAGTGTTCATCCCTGTTTTTATTCCAGGGACGGTCAAGGTACACCTTCCTATGTTCAGGAAGACCTTTTTAGTGGGCATAAGTTTGTAGATAAAGAGGGGAAATTTGTTGTTGAGATAGGAAACGATGTTTGGATTGGAAACAATGTCTCAATTTTGGATGGTATCCGTATAGGAAACGGTGCGGTAATAGGAATTGGTTCAGTCGTAACAAAAGATGTGAAACCTTATTCAATTGTTGGTGGAATACCTGCAAAACTCATTAGAATGAGATTTGAGGCCGACGAAATAAAATTTTTGAATAAGTTGAAATGGTGGGATAAAAATGAAGATTGGATCAGGGATAATGCCGATAATTTTGCTTCAATTAAGCGAATGACTGGAAATGAATAAATCTACAGGCATAAATTCAAGTAATATTTATATAATATTTATTTCCATATGTATATTTATTCCTTTAGTGGGGGCAATGAATAGCTATATATTTGATGAAAGTAACATTTTTATTTATACTATATTATTCTGTTTGTATTGTATTTATAACACAATAAAAATAAATACTCTTTTGTTTAAAAGAGAAACTTTCTATATTTTCTTATTTTTTATATCTTACAATATATTTTCGTCAGTTCCTGTTCCGAATTCTTCTTACAATATGTATATAAAATCGTTATGCTGCTATTTTCTATTATTTGTAATGGGAGCGATTCTATTTTATAAAAAAAAATATCTCACTGATTTAATCTGGTGTTTTTGTTTAACGTATTTATTCATATATGTGGCAAGGGTTTCAATGGACATTCAGGCTGCTATTGATGGAACCAACCTGTCGTCAGGTATAGTGGCTTCTAGTATATTCCCTTTTGTTCTTATAAATATTAAAAAGCATACAGAGAATTATGCTAAATATAGTTATATTATTTTATTTATTATGTTCCTTTGGTGTGCTATGATAGGATCTAGGGCAGTTACTTTAGGTTTGGTGATTTTTGGCTTAACTTTTTGGCTGTGGCCGTTGATCACAAAAAATAAATTAGTATATTTATTGTATTATGTCTCTTCTCTCATTTTAATATCGATGGGTGTGTTTTATTATATTGTATATCTTACTAATCCTGAATTTACTTTCTTTAGCGATTCTGGAATAGGAATACTATCAAAGAGAGTCGGCACAAGATTGGCAATTTGGGTACATTTGGTTGAGGTTATATTACAAGGCGATTGGTTATGGGGACACGGATCTAACCTGAAAACCTCCGATTTGATCCCCTTGTCCTATTTGGATTTTAATGAAAATCGAAAGAATCTATCATCACATTCCATGATCTTTGAAACTATATATCGAGTTGGAGTTTTTGGATTGTCATTATTTTTTCTTATTATTTTTTCGATTTGGTCCTTCTTGTGGAAATCAAGAAAATCTAACCTTACGCGAATAGTATGCAGTACAATTATGATGTTAATTCCGATATGCTATAGTTCTACTTTTCTCGTTTTTTCTGATTTTCATCTCAGATGTGCTTTTATTTGGGTTTTGTTAGGATTCGGATACGGACATACCTTTGTTTACTCTCGACAATCCATTACTCAGGCAAAATGTCCTGTATGAAAAGTTTACTAGTTGTAGAGGCAGCCGGGCATCCAAAGGTTCTGGAGAACCAATACTTTTTATTTAAAGAAAAATTCAATATTTCTTTTTTGGTCCCACCCGATAAGCATAAAAGCTATAATCTGCTTATGCCTAATGTGATGAGACACTGTAGCGTTAAATACAGTTTTCATTCTACTACAATTTTTTTTAAGCTGATTTTTGCCGGTTATCAATTTGATTATATACATATTTCAACAGGCCCTGAAGGAAAACATTACTCAACTTTCTGGTCGCATCCTTTTTTTTATATTTGTTGTTTTCTATACGGAAAGAAAACATTACTTACTATAAAAAATTCAAGAAGATATTTAGATAATAGAGGAATATTACATAATCTATTACACATTAGTTTGCCTTATTTGAGATTAGTAATGTTTGAGACTAAAACTCTCATGGAACACTTTCTTGAAGTGTATCCCAAACCTTTAAAGGCACTTCCTATATACGACCGTTACACTGATCTGCTTCCCAGTCATCAAAATAATAGTCGTATAACAAAAGAGTCATCTGTAGTAAAAATTGGTTTGCTTGGGTCATTGGATGATAATCGTAGAGATTACGATACATTATTATCTGCCCTCAATTTGTTGAACACAAACCTTAGAGATAAACTTCAGATGGTGATCCTTGGTGCCTGCCCGGGAGGCGAAAGTAACGACATCCTAAAAAAAATCAGAAGAATTGTTAAAACTAAATTCCATGATGGTTATTTAAGTGCCGATGAATTTGATCTTAAGGGTTTGGATTGTGATTTGTTAATCTCACCCTTGTTAGAGTCTATGGAGTATGGGACTTTTAAGGGCTCCGGGGCTTTCGGTGATGCAATCTATTTACAAAAAAATATCATAATCCCTCAGTATGTTGACCCGGATAATGAATTTTCTCAAATTGCCTATTATTACAATGATAAAGATAGTCTTTTTGAATTATTAACAGAATGCAAGGATTTAAGAAGTCGAGCTTTATCTACAAGTTTTATTAACCAATTTAACACAAAAGTAATTTCAGCACATATTCTTAGTATGCTTGGCGAATGATAATTCTAATCATGGCACAATGAATGTTTTGCACATCAGTCATACGGATATCAGATATGATAGTAGAATTCTAAAAGAAATGACTTATTTGAATTCTCTTAGTGATATCTCGATCCATGGTCTTGGAGTTGTCATGAGGGAAGGTAATATAAAAGGAAGCAATTTCCTGAATTTCAATATATCTCTTATTGATTTAAGTTCCCGCCTCTTTAGAATTCCTAAAATCTTAAGGTTGGCTCTAGAGGTTATTGAATTTTCATTCAAAACTTTTTTTAACATATTAAAATTAAGACCCAAAATTATTCATTGTCATGATCTAACCCCATTGCCAGTTTGTATTCTAAGTAAGATTTTCTTTTCTTTTAAGTTAATTTATGATGCCCATGAACTAGAATCAGACAAGGCCGGTTCATCTCGCATCATATCAACGGTCACATATTTTTTTGAAAGTATTTTAATAAACCCCGTTGATTTCTTCATAACAGTTAGCCCCTCTATTGAAGAATGGTACAAGCAAAATTATTCAATCAAAGACTCTGCTATAATTTTAAACTCCCCTTTGTGTCTCGAAAGCAAGAACACCTTTGATAAGCGTTACCTGAGGGAGAAGTTTGGCTTGGGCGATGAAAAGGCCAAGATCTTTATATATGTTGGTTTCCTTAGTGATGGCAGAAATATTCAACAAATTATAGATTATTTCTCTAAGGCTAAATTACATCATCTGGTCATACTTGGATACGGTCCACTCTTTGATGATATTAGTACACTCGCATCGGAAAACCGTTTTATCCACCTACACGAGCCAGTCGCCCATGAGCACGTGGTCGAGATTGTCAAATCAGCAGATTATGGTTTTTGTATGATACAGAATATTTCCTTAAGTGATTATTACAGTTTACCTAACAAGATTTTCGAGTATGCATTTGCAAAAGTCCCTGTGATTGCATCTGACTTTCCAGATATTAAACATTTTTTGTACAAACATAACATCGGAATTTGTTGTGGTGAGGGTGAAGACTTGGTGAATGTTTTAAATGTTATTACAAGGCATAAATTCAATCCTAACCCTGACATTCATCATTATTCATGGGCAAATCAAACCAGTATTCTTAAAAGCATCTATAACTATTTAATCTTAAACTAAACTTTTACTATGTGTGGAATTTTTGGAATTTTTAACAAGGATACAAATGTCTTGCATTCCGATGTTATTTCTTTGGCTAAGTATGCCCAGGAAAGAGGTAGCGACTCATCTGGTCTCATGTACTATAAAGATGGTGCTTATAAGACTATAAACGGAGATATCCCTATTTCAAAGTTGATTACTAAAGCTGGCTGTAGTGATAGTAAATTTATTGCAGGTCACAGTCGCTTGGCAACGAATGGCACAAATGACAATCAGCCTGTTCACAAGTCAGGAATGGTTGCGATTCACAATGGAATTATTTGTAATACGGATGGTTTATGGAATGGTAGAGAGTCCAGTCGCGAACTTACTATAGATACTGAAATCATTCCTGTAATCATTGAGGAAGAAAAGGCTAAAGGTAAATCCCTTGGAGCCATTGAAGAGAGTTTGTTTACGCAATGTGAAGGAGTTATCTCTGCAGCAGTGCTTGATTCTAAATGTGGGGATCTCCTGCTTTTCTCAAATAACGGTAGCCTATACACCGGCGTTAAAAATGATGGATTTTATTTCGCATCAGAATCATGGCCTTTGACACAAGTTGGTTGCGAAAGCATCAAGCAAATAAAAGGTTCTCTTCGGTGGTCATTGCCAAGCTCAGATGAAGAGGTCGGGAAGACTACAATTGCAAGCCGTGAACGATCCAGTTTACTCCCTCAATTCAACTTTATTTCCTCGGAAGAGAAGTTGCTTGAATATGATACGCCTGATCTCAAAAGATGTTCGTGCTGCGTCTTACCGGAAACAATGCCTTTCATTCGTTTTGATTCGGATGGAGTATGCAATTACTGTCACAATTATACTCCTCGTAATCAGCCTAAACCTTTTGAAGTTCTAGAGGGATTGGTTGCTCCCTATCGTAGGAGTGGAAGCCCTGACTGTATTGTCCCTTTTTCTGGTGGCCGCGACAGTTCTTATGGTTTGCATTTGATCGTTAAGGAGCTCGGGATGAATCCTATTGCATATACTTATGATTGGGGGATGGTGACCGACTTGGGGCGAAGAAATATCAGTAGAATGTGCTCTTCATTGGGGGTCGAAAATATTATTATTGCCGCAGACATTGAACTTAAGCGTAAAAACATTCGAAAAAATTTGGTGGCTTGGCTCAAAAAACCGCACCTTGGGATGATGGCACTCTTGACGGCAGGGGATAAGCATTTCTTCCGTCATGTTGAAACTGTAAAAAAGCAAACTGGCATCAGCCTTAATTTATGGGGAGTCAACCCGTTGGAGGTGACTCACTTTAAAACGGGTTTTTTGGGAGTGCCTCCGGCTTTCGAGCAAAGACGAGTTTACACAAATGGCTTCATAGGACAGTTCAACTATCACCGCCGAAGGTTTTGGCAGATGTTTGCGAATCCAAGTTACCTGAATAGTTCTTTAATTGATACATTATCTGGTGAGTACTGGAGGAGCATTCGTAAGAAAACCGACTATTTCCATATTTTTGATTATTGGGAATGGGATGAGAAGCAGACCGATGAAGTTTTAGCTCAATATAATTGGGAATTTGCTAAGGATACTCCTACAAGTTGGCGAATTGGCGATGCTACTGCAGCTTTTTACAACTATGTCTATTACACGATTGCTGGCTTTACCGAGCATGACACTTTCAGAAGCAACCAGGTTCGTGAGGGAGCTCTTACCCGAGATAAGGCGTTAGAGTTAATCGAGGAGGAGAACAAACCCCGCTACGAGAGTATTAAGTGGTATTTGGATGCTTTAGATTTAGATTTCAGGCAAGTTATTGAAAAAGTTAATAAGTCGGCGAAATTATATAGGACTGCTTAAGTGAATATTTGGTTAATATCAAAGTACAATTCACATCCTTCATATGGTCCGGGTTGTAGGCTGTTTCATCATGCGGTAAATTTTAAAAAATATGGACATGAGCCATTTTTAATATCATCAGATGCTAATCACACTGCAAAATTTCCTGATACCAATAAGATCTATAATTATGAAAGTATAAATGATGTTTTGATATGTTGGATCAAAACCTTTAAGTACAAAAGAACAGCTTCATTAAATAGAATACTTAGTTGGTTAGATTTTGAATTTAAATTATTTACTACAAAATTCAAAATCTCAAGAAGTCCTGATGTTGTTATTATATCTTCGTTGTCATTGCTAACTATTTTTTATGGAGTTTATCTTAAATCCAAATTTCGATGTAAATTAATTTTCGAAGTTAGAGACATCTGGCCACTAACAATGACCGAGGAAGGCAGGTTTTCAAAATGGCATCCCTTGGTATTGTTACTAAAGTATGTTGAGAAATTTGCTTACAAAAAGTCAGACTTGATAGTTGGTACTATGCCGAAACTAGACCAACATATTTTCAATATAATAGGTTACAATAAACCTTTTTTTTGCTCACCTCTGGGTTTTATAGATAATAATCAAAAAATACTCAGAAATAACCAATATAATGCATTGGCAAAGTATTTTCCAAAAGGGAAACTTATCTTTGGATATTGTGGCAGTATGGGGATATCAAATGCATTGGAAACATATATAAGTTGCATTAAAGATTTATCTGAAAAAAATAACATTTATTTTGTCTTCGTTGGTTCTGGTGCCTTGAAAGACAAATACGAACAAGTCTTGAAACATAAGACCAACGTCTGCTTTATACCTAAAATTAGCCCTAAGCAAGTTCCTGGATTTCTTCAGTTGTGTGATGTCCTGTATTTGTCTACACACAATTCTAGAGTTTGGGATTACGGTCAGTCCATGAATAAGTTAGTATCGTACATGCTTTCGGCTAAGCCGATCATTGCTTCCTATGCCGGTTATCCTTCTATGTTAAATGAATCTAATGCCGGTGAGTTTGTTAAACCAAACGATAAAAAGTTATTGCTAGAAAAAATTCTACACTATGCTGCGATGACTAATGAAGAAAGAAATTCTTTAGGTTCAAAAGGTTTGTCTTGGATTACAAACAATAGAAATTACAATCAATTATCGGAGGAATATATTACCCGTATTAATGAAGTTGTAAGTGCATAGCTATTATATATGAATTATTTCTGTATTTAAAATGAGTTTATTTACTAACTTTATAAGTAATTTAAAATATCATTATGTAAAAACTATTTATGGAGATCATAATAACGCTAAAGTTGTAAAAGAAACTTTATCAAAATTACTTTCTTCCTTACCTGCCGATGCAAAAGGTCTCAACATTGGTGCAGGAAAATCTAAGATAGATTCAAGAATTTCTAATCTTGAGATGGAAGCAGGTGAAGGCATTGATATTGTCGGTTCAGTTGAAAACATTCCTTGCCCGGATAATTGTTTTGATTTCGTTATCACTCAGGAAGTTCTAGAGCATGTGAAATCACCTTTCACAGCAATTCAGGAAATATACAGAGTATTAAAACCCGGCGGAACTGCTTACATACAACTCCCCTTTGTCATAGGTTTTCATCCATGTCCCGCAGACTATTGGCGTTTTACACACGAGGGTATAGTTGCGTTAACTGAGACAACTAGTTTGAAGATTATCGAGACTAAAATGTCAACAGGGCCGGCTGTTGGATTTTACAGGATATTTGTGGAGTTTGCATCAATTCTGTTTTCTTTTAACATGCAATTTCTGTATATGTTATCAAAGGTCTTTTTCTCCTTGATCTTTTATCCAATCAAATGGCTAGATCCGATACTCAGTAAAACAAAACAAGCTAAAAGAATAGCTGGTGGCTATTTCGTTCTTTGTGAAAAAGTGAATCGGCCATGATTTACTATATCATAGATATTAAACTAATATTTATAACAGGAATGTATACAATTCTATATCAAAAAAAAGATACTATTAGATTTGTATGAAAGAGCAATTTGTATCGTTTGTAAAAGAATTGTATGGATCTGATTTTGTACCCCTGCACAGACCGGTCTTTAGCGGAAACGAAAAACTTTATTTAACGGATTGTATAGACTCAAATTTTGTCTCAACAGTTGGAAAGAAAGTCGATGAGTTTGAAGTGACTGTTTCAGAGTTCACAGGATCAAAATTTGCCATAGCAACTGCAAATGGAACCTCGGCACTTCATGCAAGTCTTCATGTAAACGGTGTTAACGGTGGGGACGAAGTTATTACTCAAGCTCTCACCTTTGTCGCAACATGTAATGCTATCAAATACTGTGGTGCTGACCCGGTTTTTGTCGATGTGGATAAAGACACCATGGGAATGAGTCCTTCCTCTCTTGAAAGTTTTTTGGAAAAATCGGCCGTTTTGCGTAACGGGACTACTTACAATTCCACCACGGGAAAAGTTATTAAAGCCTGTATGCCAATGCATACTTTTGGACTGCCATGTAGAATAAAGGAAATCTCTGATATTTGCCAAAAATGGAATTTAACCTTGATAGAAGATTCCGCGGAGTCTCTTGGAAGTTTTTTCGGGAATTCTCACACGGGTACGTTTTCATCTGTTGGTGCATTTAGCTTTAATGGGAATAAAATCATTACAACAGGTGGTGGAGGAGTAATGATTACAAATGATGAAAACCTAGCCAAAAGAGCAAAGCATATTACGACCACAGCAAAAGTTCCACATCCTTATGAGTTTGTACATGATGAGGTTGGGTTTAATTACCGTATGCCTAATTTGAATGCTGCACTAGGGTGTGCCCAAATGGAGCAACTTCCTGGAATACTTAAGGAGAAAGAAAAGATAACTTCTAAGTATAATGATTTTTTCGAGAAACATGGAATGGAAATTGTAAAACCGATCCTTCATGCAAAAGCCAACAATTGGCTTAACGCAATAATGTTGAACTCCAAAGATGATAGGAACGATTTTCTCAACTTTACAAATTCAAATGGTATCATGACGAGACCAATTTGGAGTATCATGAGCAACCTCAGAATGTTTGAGAATTGCCAGCATGATGGATTATCGAATTCAAAATGGCTAGAAGCTAGAGTGGTTAATATTCCCTCGAGTGTCCCCTAGGTTAATTGAATACAAAAGTTCATATCACTAGTGCATGGTTAAGGTCTTCATATGCTGCCTTAAGAAACCTATCAAGCCACGGTATTGACGTAGATATCTCTGATTCTAGACGGATGGGCATGTCACAATTATCCAAATTTAGAAAAAAATTCGTTACATACCCTTCGCACTATCAGGATGAAGAGCAGTTCATCATGCAAATCAAAGATTCATGTTTGAAAAATCAGGTTGATCTCATCCTGCCTTCTCACAATGAAACCGAGATTATAGCTAAGCATAAAAATTTCATAGGCTTAGATCTTTGTCGGTTGGTTCCAAATTATGAACATTGTGCTTTATTTAACAACAAGTCACAGTCTTACGATCTCGCTGAGTCGATTGGGGTTCCGGTTCCCAAACGCTTCTCATACGATTCTCCCGATAAACTTCCGAAATTGCTAGATGGGAAAGGTCCTTTTGTGATTAAATTATTAACTGGCAATAGCTCCAAAGGAGTTTATTACGCAGATAATTCTCAAGAGGCTTCGAATTTAGTTAAAGAATTAATCATTCGTTACAAACTTTCTTCTTCAAGGTTTCCTCAAGTTGAGGAAAGGGTGGTGGGGGAAGGTTGGGGGTGCTCAGTTCTTTATTGGAAAGGTGAGTTAATCGCTGATTTTACTCACAGGAGATTAAGGGAAAAAATTTCTTCTGGTGGAACTAGCACTATGCGCGAGCAGTCCAACCATGAAGGCATAAGAGAAGCTGCTTTAAGCATTTTTTCAGAGATTGGTTGGCATGGCTTGGCAATGTGTGAATTTAAGGTATGTCCCAAAAGCAATAGATTTTGGTTTATCGAAATAAATCCGAGGATGTGGGGTTCAATTCCGCTAGCTATCAATAGCGGCGTGGATTTTCCATATCTTGCTGTTTTGTGTGCATTACAAGGTCCAGGAGTGGCTAAGGGATTTTATGAGAATTCAAAGTTGGATCTGAACCATAAATCGCGATGGTTGCTCGGCGATCTAGCCGTGACGGCAAAATTCTTGTCTCATTGCAATCTAGTTAAGTCTTTGAAGATAATTAACGAAAAAGCTGATTCACTCGATGATTTTTATTGGGATGATCCACTCGTTTTTTTCGGACAACTTTTAAGTTATGGTATCAACTCACTGAAAACTTTTAGCTTAAACCCTGAGGAGAAAGGAATGGTTAATTGAAAAGCATAGTTTTAGTCGATTACGATAAAACTTTGACTAGTAAAGATACCACGAAGAGCCTTATTTTTTCACTTTTAAAGAAAAGATATTTTTTGATCTACAAAGTATTTATTTTTTATTTAAAAACAAAGGTTTTTAAATCTTCTGATATTCAATTGGTAAAAAATAGATTGATCGGAGAATTGATTAAGGACAGAAAAGTTGACGAAGTTCGAAGATCATTGGTTAGTCACAAGAAATATGCCAGCACCTGTCTCCGGAAAGAAATTTTGAGGCAATTGCAAAATTATATGGATGACGGAAAAATAGTCATGATTGTAACTGCTTCTCCTAGTTTTTCTGTTAGCTATTGTGTTAAAGAATATCCGTTTATTGTTGTTGGAACCGATTTTGAAGTAAATTGTGGAGTGCATGGTTCTGAGACCGTTGGCCCTATTTGCTATGGTAACGGTAAAGTCGAAAAAATCTCTTCTTGGGTTAACTCAAATATTGAAGACCAATATGAATATTTTGAGTCTTGGAGCGATGAAATTTCAGATTTCCCCATGTTGAATCTTTCCAAACGGCAAGTTATAGTATGTAATAAAAATGATGAAAAGCGGTTTGCAGGATATTTCGATTCTCCCATTTTTTTTAATCCGATTTAAAATACATAATAAATGAATATTTTAAATTTAATTGGTCGAAATGAGTTCTTATTTGAGAAAGATTTATATATAAGAAAAAAGGAATTGAAAAACTTGATTGGTTCTTCTCGTTTTTTAGTGATTGGAGGTGCTGGTTCGATAGGTCAAGCAGTTGTCCGTGAAATATTCAAGCGTGACCCCAAGGTTCTGCATGTAGTCGATATTAGCGAAAATAACATGGTTGAACTTGTCCGTGATATCCGAAGTTCTATCGGGTATTGCTCCGGTAAATTTCAAACCTTTGCGATTGATTGCGGTAGTTCTGAGTACGAAGCCTTTTTTGCTACTGAAGGTCCCTACGACTATGTTTTAAATCTTTCCGCGTTAAAGCATGTTAGAAGTGAGAGCGATCCCTACACTTTGTCACGTATGATTGATGTTAATGTTTTTAATACAATTAAGACTTTAAAAATGGCATCATCTCAAGTTCTCAAGAATTATTTCTGTGTTTCTACTGACAAAGCCGCCAATCCCGTAAATATGATGGGAGCAAGTAAGCGGATCATGGAGATGTTCCTAATGAGAGAGAGTTTGGAGCAGAATCTTTCCATGGCCCGTTTTGCCAATGTGGCTTTCTCTGATGGATCTCTTTTGCACGGCTTCAATCAGAGGTTTTCAAAACGGCAACCCATTGCAGCGCCTTCTGACGTAAAACGATACTTTGTGACTCCGCAGGAATCCGGTGAGCTTTGTTTAATGTCGTGTATGTTAGGTGGAAATCGTGACATCTTCTTTCCCAAATTAAGCGAAAAGCTTCATCTTGTGTCTTTTTCGGAGATTGCCATGAATTATTTGAACCGACTCGGTTTTGATGTACACGAATGCGAAACTGAAGAAGAGGCTAGGGGTCGGTGTTCCGAGTTGATTCCGGAAAAAAAGTGGCCTTGCTATTTCTTCAATAGTGATACTACTGGCGAAAAAGATTTTGAAGAGTTTTTTACAGAGAAGGAAGAATTGGATATGAATAGGTTTTCATCAATTGGGGTTATCAAAAACGATTCTGTATTCGATCAAGAAAAACTTGCTATGTTTGAAACTCGAATAGAAGAAATCAATTCATCTCAAACTTTGAACAGAGAAGATTTTGTTAAGTTGTTTCATGAGATGATTCCTGATTTTGGTCATAAAGAAACCGGAAAGTTTTTGGATCAAAGAATGTAGTGCAAAGGTTTTTTGACATAATCTTTTCCCTGTTGGCATTGTTAATCCTGTGTCCCTTGCTTCTGCCCATACTAATTGTTCTGAAACTAACGGGAGAAGGGGAGGTGTTTTTTCTTCAAAAAAGGGTGGGTAAAGGAGCTGTTCCTTTCAATCTTTTCAAGTTTGCCACTATGCTTAAGGATAGCCCGAATTTGGGGTCGGGCACAGTGACTTTGAAAAGTGATCCAAGAGTACTTCCTGTGGGCAAATTCTTGCGCAAAACCAAAATCAACGAACTACCTCAACTTTTGAACATTTTATTCGGAGACATGAGCATTGTTGGACCCAGACCTCAGACTGTGCGTTGCTTTGATGTTTTCCCGGGAAATCTCAAAGAAACCATAACCAAAATACGTCCAGGTTTATCCGGTCTTGGTCCGATTGTTTTTCGGGATGAGGAAAACATATTGGCAGAAAACGAGGAGTCGGTCGAATATTACGACCATGTCATTGCACCATATAAAGGCAGGGTTGAGGCTTGGTATGTAGAAAATCAAAGTCTTCGTTCATACTTTGCGATTATTTTCATAACTGTTTGGGTCATTTTGTTTCCAAGCTCCTCCCTCGTTTGGCAATTTTTCAAGGGGATGCCCAAACCGCCTAAGGAATTGTCTGACAATCTTAACTTTACAAGCCAGTAAGTTGCACATCGCGCATTTCCGCTCGAATCCCATTTCAGGTTTTTAGCAGCTTTTAGCCATTGTTTGAGCAGTCTTTTTGATGGAATTTATTATTCGGTCACCCCAGTTGGCTGCCTTTGTCTTAGGTTGACGGTTAATGCAATCTATTGTATGAAATATCTCTTTTCGTGACACCTTCCATCTATAGCCTTTTCGTGTTGGGAGCATTCCTGACATGTGTTTTCACCCCAATGATTCGTTTCTTGGCTTTAAGGGGTGGCTTTGTTGATTGTCCTCAACGTGCGCGCAAGGTTCACCAGCATGCCATTCCCCGATTGGGCGGAGGTGCTGTCTTGGGATCATATTTGGTGATCCTCTTGATCGGTGGCTTTACTGTTCCGGATTTGGAGGTGGCTTTATGGGGAGAAAATCCGGTCGCTGGAATCATTATATTAGGTTCGCTCGTTATCTTTGGGATTGGTGTGCTTGACGATTTGAGTCGGTTATCTCCGAGGGTGAAGCTCTTGGGCGAATTTCTTACCGTTGGCGTTGTGGTTTGGTTTGCAGACCTATCTTTTTCGACGGTGGAGATTATTGGGCTGGGATCCGTTTCGTTTCCCAGTTGGATTGGCTTTGGTCTGGCATGCTTGTGGATCACCGGCATGGCCAATGCCGTAAACCTTATTGACGGATTGGACGGTCTTGCTTCCGGAATTACCTTGTTTGGTTTGCTTGCCGTTTCGGTTGTCGGAGTTTTGCTTCTCGGAGGAATTGAAGGGGAGGTGCCACATATTACTTGGCTCTCAACTTTGTTGATCGGTTGTTTGCTTGGTTTTTTGGTATACAACAGCAGACCGGCATCCATATTTTTGGGCGACTGCGGAAGCCTTACCCTTGGCTACTTGGCCGGTTGCCTGTGTCTCATGGGAAGCACAAGTCTCGATGAAAATGGAGTTGTTTCTCCAGGTAGGATTAATGGAATTTTCCCTTTCTTGGCTTTCGCCTTACCCGTCATGGATTGTCTGTTCGCAATATTCAGGAGAATGCTACGTGGGCGATCTCCTTTTTCGCCCGATATGGAACATTTTCATCATCGGTTGATGGCAAAGGGGCTTTCTCACGGCAAGGCGGTTCTTGCCATGTGGGCCGCAGCCGTTAGCTGTAGCTTTGTCGCGGTTGCCGCAGCTTTGGGGAAGGGTGGCCAACTCACGGCTCTTTTCGTGTTTTTTGGATTGGGCGGCTTTATTTTGCTTCGTTATCTCGGCTATTTCCGTTTCGAGTTTTTCGGGCAAGGGTTTTCTTCCCTTTTACAGGACCGAAAGAGCACGCGGACGGCCGAGCAAGCGGTTAAGGAAGCGGAGGATATGATTACACAGATGAACAGTCTCGAGGGAGTTTCCGAAGCATTGGGGAAAGCTGCCGAGGGCATGCAATTCCAGGAAGTTACCTTAGCCTTCTTCCAGGAAAAAGGTCAGCTTGGAATCGAGGGAGAATCGACTGATGCCACCGGTCGCAAAAGTTTCTCCTGGAAGGACCCCGAACAACGGGGTTTTTATTCCAGAGACAAGGAATTTGTGGCCGAATTCGGAATCAACGGAAGGAATTACATATACGGTTCGGTACAGTACAGGTTTATGGACGGTCGGAGCAGTATTGACGTGCAGGAAGAAATTCTTTTGGAGCGTATTCATGATGCTTTTGCTTCCCTTGCCGCCCGCATTCGCAAGAATGAAAAAGCATTCTGATGTTTGTGCTCAGATTTCTTTTTTGAAGGAGAAAATTATAACATAGATTTTGTGGGCCTTTCCGGTAAGGTGTGTCTTGTCGTTGGTGGTTCCGGCTTCATCGGTAGTCATTTGGTTTCCTCTTTGCTGCAGGAGAAAGTTGCCGAAGTAAGAATCTTTGATAATCTTTCCAAAGGAGACCTTACATATTTAAAGTCTTCGTTGGAGGATCAAAGGTGCTGGTTTTACAAACGCGGAGCAGATATTCGTGATATTGATCTACTCAATGATGCGATGAAAGGGGTCGATTATGTCTTCCATTTGGCCGCTTTATGGCTTCTTCACTGCAGGGATTTTCCGAGAGCTGCCTTCAAGGTCAACGTCGAGGGTACTTTTAATGTATTGGAAGCCTGTGTTAAGAACAACGTCGAACGCTTGATATACTCATCCTCAGCGTCTGTTTACGGTGACGCGTCCGAGGTTCCCATGCCCGAGACCCACCCCTTTCGCAATCGCAACTTTTACGGATCAACCAAGATTGCAGGAGAAGCAATGTGCCGAGCGTTTTACGATCGTTATGGTTTGGATTATGTCGGATTGCGATACATGAATGTTTACGGACCTCATCAAGATCAAACTGCCGCATATACTGGTGTAATTCCCATTATGCTTAACAAGATCGATGCAAGCGAGGCCCCGATAATCAATGGTGATGGTTCGCAAGCTTATGATTTCATCGACGTGCGGGATGTGGCTCGAAGTAATGTCCTGGCTTCGGAATCAGAGGCAACGGATGAATTTTACAACGTGGGTACGGGGGTGCAGACAAGTATTCGCGAATTGTGCGACATGATTTTGGATCTTAAGAACTCGGACTTGAAAGTTACTTATAAGCCCTATTTGGAGGAAGATGTTCGCAGCATGGTGCAGAATCGAATCGCTTGCCCGAAAAAGGCTAAATCTGAGCTAGGTTTCGAATACCAAATAAATCTTGAAAAAGGACTGAAGGACTTGATCGCATGGAGGGATTTGACTCGCTAGCGGTTATTGTTCCGATGGAGAATAGTTCGATTGTCATCACATGAAATCTCTTTTTCTTGCGTACGAGATTCTGAGCCCGGTCAGCAGAAAACGCTTCTGGGTCGTATTGTGTATTTCCATAATCGGCATGGCCCTTGAGGTTGCGGGAATCAGCCTGCTGATGCCTATGATCGATCTTCTCGTCAACCCCGAACGGGCAGGTGATTTTCTGCTTTGGCAAGCCTTTCTCTCTTACATGGGCGATGGATCGAATATCCTGCTCCTGGGCTTGGCTTTCGTAGTCGGCTTTTTTGCGCTCAAAAATCTCTTTTTGGCCTATCAAGTTAATCTGCATTCAAAATATTCCTTTGGTGTACAGGTTGAAACATCGACCTATTTGTTCGATGGTTATTTGGCCCGTCCCTATAAATTTTTTCTTAAAACCAATACCGCAGAGTTGCTTAGAAACGCGGTCGGTGAGGTTAACTCTTTCGTTGGTTATGTGTTGCAGCCAATTTTGGTCATTATTACCGAATGCTTGGTCTTGTGCGCGATCATCGCTCTTTTGGTTTTCGTCGAACCCCAGGCCAGTTTATTGGCAATTGTCTTTGTCGGAGGACTGGGTTGGGCGTTTCACCGATTTACCAAGCGACGAGTTTTGGAGTGGGGAAAAGAGCGCCAACGCCGGGAAGGTATGAAGATAAAGTGCCTGCAAGAAGGATTTACTGGTATCAAAGCACTCAAGCTCTTGAATGATCATGCCTTTTTGAGCGAGAGCTTCAGGGAGCATACCCAAATGGGTGCGGTTGCCGGGCGAAAGCAGTATGCGATGCAGCAAATGCCGAGACTGCTCTTGGAAACTTTGGCGATTTTGGGCCTGGCCCTGTTGACCTTGGCTTCGGTTTACATTGGTGAAGACCGTACTGCCTCTCTTCCGAAATTAGGGATGATTGCCTTTGGCTTGGTTCGCTTGATGCCTTCGGTTGCCCGGATTGTTCATTCCTGTCAATCGGTCGTTTACGGTTGGCCTTGTGTCAAGGTTCTCAAGGAAGAAATAGGAAGCTGGAAGTTTGCGTATCGCGATCCGGAAGAAAAGACCGAGTGCTCATTTGGCAAAAGCTTCGAATTGGATGATGTTTCCTTTGCTTATTCGGGGAGTTCGGAGAAATCGCTGGTCAATGCGACAATCAAGGTCCGCAAAGGGTTGTCCGTTGGAATCATCGGTGAAAGCGGATCGGGAAAAAGCACTTTGGTGGACATAGCTCTTGGTCTCCTCGAACCGGACGAGGGTAGAATTCTTGTCGATGGCAAGAGAATCGGGGAAGACGTCAGCAAGTCTTCTTGGCATCGGATGGTGGGTTATGTGCCTCAAGAGATCTTTATGGCTGATGACACCTTACTAAACAATGTTGCCTTGGGCATGGACCCCCGGAAGATAAGCGAGGATCGAGTCTTGAAATGCATTGAAGAAGCTAGCCTTACCAGCGTTGTCAAAGAGTTGCCCCTTGGATTGGATACCATGATGGGGGAACGGGGGACTCGGTTCAGTGGAGGCCAGAAGCAAAGAGTTGGCATAGCAAGAGCCCTTTATCATGATCCGAGCTTTATTGTTTTTGATGAGGCGACCAGTTCCCTTGATTCGGAAACGGAGCAGAGCGTCATGCAAACGGTTCGGGATTTGCAAAAGACCAAAACCTTCCTGATCGTAGCCCATCGACTCAGCACTTTGAAGGATTGTGATGTGATTTACAGAATCAGGGACGGTCGCGTTGTGGCCAGTGGCAGTTTCAAGGAGATGACCGAAGAATAAGGCATTGCAAGGTGATTGGATGAAGTGTTTGAATTTCAGATAAGGAAAGGGCTCGAAAAGATATGTGCGGAATAGCTGGATTCATCAGTCTCAAAGGGCAAACTTTGGGTAATGGCGCAAAGGTATTGAAATGCATGGGCGAGCTTTTGGCCCATCGAGGACCAGATGGCGAGGGGACTTGGACAGATGATGCCGGTAAGGTCGGTTTGGCGCATCGGCGTCTCTCGATCATCGACCTGAGTTCTGCCGGGGCACAACCCATGAAGGGTAGGGATGGTACGATCATCACCCTTAACGGAGAGATTTACAACTACCTTGAATTGAGGAAGTCATTAAGCGGAAGTTGGGATTTCTCCTCCGAATCCGATACTGAAACCGTGTTGGCCGCCTATGATAAATATGGGGAAGATTGCGTAGATCACCTTCGGGGCATGTTTTCATTTGCGATTTGGGACGATAGGAAACAGAGACTTTTTTGCGCCAGGGATCGCTTTGGCATCAAGCCTTTTTATTACGTGGTTGTTGACCAAGTTTTCTATTTTGCGTCTGAGGCAAAAGCGCTCCTTCCGGTTTTGCCTGATATTGAAACCGATCCGGAGGCAATGGCCGAGTACCTGACTTTCAATTTCGTGATTGGGGAAAACACTTTGTTCAAGGGGATCAAGCAATTGCTTCCCGGTCATGGATTGATGGTCGAGGGTGGAACCTTGAGGGTCTGGCGATATTGGGATGTTAATTATCAAGTGGATTGGGATCATGGGGAGGAATGGTTTCAGGAGCGGCTTCGCTCTTTGCTCGATGATTCGATCGACGTTCATTTGAGATCGGATGTGCCGGTGGGAGCTTACCTGTCGGGTGGGATCGACTCGAGCTTGATGGCAATCCTTGCCGCAGACAAGAATTCTCAAAACAAGGAAGCCTTTCATGGTCGTTTTCTTGAATATCCCGGTTATGACGAAAGCAATTTTGCAGAATTGGCATCTGAGAAAATTGGTGGGAACCTGAACATAATCGACATTACGCACAAAGATTTCGAGGAGAACTTGAGAAAGGTAATCTATCATTTGGATTATCCTGTGGCAGGTCCCGGTTCCTTTCCCCAGTTCATGGTTTCAAAACTTGCTGCGGAGAAGGTCAAAGTGGTTCTTGGAGGGCAGGGCGGGGATGAGATCTTCGGGGGCTACGCCCGATACTTGCTGGCCTACTTTGAGCAGTGCATCAACGCGGCCATTGACGGTACTTACAAGGATGGGAATTTTGTCGTTACAATTGAATCCATCGTTCCCAACCTCGGGATTCTCCGGGAATACAAACCGATGATGCGTGAGTTTTGGAGAGAGGGGTTGTTCGGCAACTTGGAAGACAGGTACTTCAGGTTGGTCGATCGCTCTTCGGATATGGATAGGGAGATAGATTGGGCTGAATTGGACAAGGGCCGTGTCTTCGACTCCTTCCGCGAAATCTTCCTGAATAAGTCGAATGTCAGGAAGGGTGCATATTTCGATCATATGACCCACTTTGATTTCAAAACCTTGTTGCCTGCATTGTTGCAGGTCGAAGACCGGATGAGCATGGCCCATGGGCTCGAAAGCAGGGTGCCTCTTTTGGATCATGGCTTGGTCGAGTGTATCGCCACGGCCTCTGCGGAAGTCAAGTTCTCCGGCGGAAACATGAAACATTTGATCAAGAAATCCTATGAAGACATATTGCCTGAAGGGATTGTTAACCGGAGAGACAAAATGGGCTTCCCCGTTCCCTTAAAGGAGTGGCTTGGCAATGAACTCAAGGGCCTGGTTGAGGGGATTTTTGATGGAATGAAGCAACGCAACCGTCCCTACATCAATTCGGACGAGGTGCTGGCCAACTTTCAATCTGCCGGTCGATTTTCCAGAAAGGTTTGGAGTCTGTTGAGCCTGGAAATCTGGCACCAGACCTTTCACGATCGGGCATCCTATTACAAGTCCTTGATAAAGTAGGCTGCTCCTCCCTGTCATATGTTTAGAAAAATTGCTTTCCATCTTGCCCGAAAATGGAGACGTAAGTTTGCCGAAGGAAAGGGTTCCGCCGCTTACTGGAACGCCAGCATGGTGGCTACGCGGTCATTTGGCTCGACGGAAGATTCGCTGGAGCATTTCCATTGGAGAAACGCCCAGTATCCCAGTTATATCGATCTTATGCCGGTTTGTGGGCAAGACGAAAAGGTGGTGGTCGACTATGGATGCGGGCCCGGCAATGACTTGGTCGGATTTTCCGTTTTCTCCAAGCCTTCCAAGCTTTACGGAATGGACGTTTCGGCACAAGCCTTGCAAGTCGCAAGCAAAAGACTCGAATTGCACAAGGCCTCCGTCGAACTGGTTCAACTCGATGAGGTCGAAAACAAACTGCCTCTGGAAGATAATTCGGTTGATTACATACACACCTCCGGTGTTCTTCATCACTGCCTGAATCTTGATCGTATTCTCGATGAGTTTCATCGAATTCTCAAACCAGCGGGCAAAATATCCGTCATGGTTTACAATTCGGAGAGCGTTTGGTTTCACCTTTACGTCGGCTATATTTGGAAGCTGAAATGGAAAAAAAACAAAGATCTTTCTACACGCGATGCATTTAGGTTGACCACCGACGGAAAGGAATGCCCGATAGCCAAATGTTACGAGAAAAATGAGTTCATGGAGATTGTTTCCAAAGCCGGTTTTACGGGTTCTCACACCGGCAACGCAATGTCGCTTCACGAGTTAGGATGCATGGAACATCGATTCGATGCCCTTGCAGATCGAAGGTATCCCTCGGAACACAGGGACTTTGTTTCCAATCTAACCTTTGACCCTCGCGGGTTTCCGATGCATAAGGGGGACGTCGCGGGAATCAACTCCTGCTTCACTTTTCAAAAACAACAAGAATCAAAATGAAAATATTAATCTCAGGAGGATGCGGGCAAATAGGTTCCCGTACAACGGAAATGCTTTTGGAACGCGGGGACGAAGTTCTTGCCATCGATAATTTTGCCACTGGCAGGCGGATTCATCTTCCGGAATCTCATGCCGGCCTGACTTTCGTGGAGGGAAGCATTGCCGACAAGGAACTCGTGGACAAGCTGACTGCGGAATTCAAGCCTGATGCCATTGTTCACACGGCTGCTTCCTACAAAGATCCCGACGACTGGCACAATGATACCCTGACGAATTGCGTAGGAGGAGCCAACTTGGTCCGAGCCTCCTTGGCCAACGATGTTTCGCGCTTCATTTATTTTCAGACTGCTCTTTGTTACGGAGTCAAACCTCTCGAGCAGCCAATCACCCTAAATCACCCTAAATTTCCCGCCAATTCATCGTACGCGATTTCCAAAACTGCGGCCGAAGATTACATCGAGATCTCGGGATTGGATTACGTGACTTTCAGGTTGGCCAACGTGATTGGTCCCCGCAACGTCTCGGGCCCACTTCCCATTTTTTATCAAAGACTGAGCGATGGCAAAAAATGCTTCGTGACCATGGCCCGACGCGATTTCGTTTTTGTGGGGGATCTGTGCCGTGCTGTTTTGCGGGCAATCGACGGAACCGGTTCCGGGGCTTATCACTTTTCCTCCGGCAAGGACGTTGCGATCAAGGAATTGTATGATGCCGTGGTGGAGGCCATGGAATTGGGCGAGTATCCCGAACCCGAAATTCGCGAATTGGGACCTGATGACGCTCCATCCATCCTTCTGGATCCCTCCCGAACCGTTGAGGATTTCGGGCAGATGGAATTTACGCCCCTTGTGGAGACTGCTCGCGCTGGTGTGGAATACTTCCGCGAATTTGGAGCCGCCGGTGGTTATACCCATCTGAAGCACGACAAATAATCCAACCGGCAGTCCGGATTTTTCCAATGAACATCGAATGCCCTTTTCATCAAGTCGGTTTGCCCCGAGAAGGCGGGGAATGTCCGGAGTGTGGTTTCGTTGTCGAAACCGCTCCCGGAGCCAAGCAACAGTACCGTCGGGTTGGAGAGCCTAAGGGAATTTATGATTCTTACGAAGATGCCTATGATGAATTGGCTGAGGATGATCTTTCTGCATCCATTTATGCAGAGGGATATCAGCGTGACCTTGCTCGTAAAACCTATTCTCACATTGGATCGGTTTCGGGGCTCGAAGTGGCGGAGCTTGGCGTGGGGCAAGGCTTTCTCCAAAGGCATTTTCTCGCCGACAAACCCAAGAGTTTACTCGCCTTGGACATTGCCGAGGAGTATGTTCGCAACGCCCGTCAAATCCATGAGGGATCGGGCAACGAGACGACTTCCTTTCTCACCTCGGTCGGAAATGTGGAGTTCATGCCTTACCGGGAGAGTTTCGACGTCGTAGTCGCCACTGACATTTTGGAACACGTTCTGAATCTTGGTAACGCTCTTTCGCGCATCTCTCGAATGCTGAAGCCAAATGGCCGATTTTGGTGTCGCGTACCCAATGAAGAGGTGCTGGGTCAATACAGCATCTACAATGGTCAAAAATACGAGTTTGCGCACCTGCGTTTTTTTGACAAATCATCGCTCTGTGCACAGCTTAAGGAGGCAGGTTTCGGTTCCTTTTCCTGCCATAAGTTCGGTTACCAGGCTCATCGCTTGAAACTGGGAATGCCTTCGCTCATGTCGAGGGTACTGGGGAAGATTTTCGCTCTTTCCGGTTTTTATGGATCTGAACTGGATCACTTTAACCGGAAGATGATGAGTTCTCTTCAGTGGCCTGTACGCATCCTTCATCAACCACTCGAAATCCTTGTGGGAGCGACGAAAACGTAGGCACTACTCAATTTGTCTTTTTAATGCCCAAGGAAACGGATTTGGCGAATGAGACCTTTTGGGATGAACCTTGCGGCGAATCTCACTTCAAGTCTCTTGGTTTTGAATCCCTTTCGCAATTCGACGATTGGTTTTTCGATTACAAGTACCCCTACTTGAGCAACTTGATCCCATTCGATTCTTTTTCCGGGAAAAAGATTTTGGAAGTCGGTTTGGGCTATGGTTCGGTTTCACAAAAGATAATGGAGTCCGGCGCCACTTTTTACGGACTCGATCTTGCGAAGGGACCGGTCCGACTCGTAAGGGAAAGGTTGAAGGAGAAGGGGTTCCCCGGAGAAGCGATTCAGGGAAGCGCCCTGGATTGTCCTTGGGGCGATTCGACTTTCGACGGGGTTATTTCCATCGGTTGCCTTCATCATACGGGGGACCTGGTTAAGGGAATCAAAGAAATGCACCGAATTCTAAAGCCCGGAGGCAAGTGCGTGATCATGGTTTACAATGCTTTTTCTTACCGGCAACTTTTCTTGTCTCCCGTTTCGAGCTTCCGTCAATATTTCCGCCAAAAGAAAGAAGGAAGCATTCCTCGGAGGGGAGAAGAAGGGGAACGCATGCTTTACGATAGCAATCTTGGGAAGGCTGCCGCTCCGGCAACTGACTTCGTTGGCAGTTTTGGCCTCAAGGCAATGCTTCGTCCATTGTTTTCGGAAATTCGGATCGTCAAGGCAAACGTGGGCGACGAGTTGTTTTTGCGTTTCTTTCCGAGAAGTTGGAAACTCAAAATGTTCGGACCTTTCCTAGGGCTTGATCTATATGCCAATCTCACAAAATAAATTATGCGGATAATCATTACTGGAGGAGCCGGATGTCTCGGCTCGAATCTAATTGAAAAATTGTTACCCAAGGGTTGCGAAATTCTCGTCATAGACAACTTCGCCACGGGGAAAAGGGAGGTAGTGCCCCCTGTGGACGGCTTGATGGTTGAGGAAGGAAGCGTAGCCGATGGGGATTTGATAGACCGTTGTTTCGACGAGTTTGCCCCTGAAGTGGTGATTCATTCGGCAGCCGCCTACAAAGATCCCGACGATTGGGAAGAAGATTCCTCCACCAACGTGATTGGCTCGATCCACGTGGCCAAGGCAGCCGCCAGAGTCGGGGTACGCAGAATAATCAATTTTCAGACTGCCCTCTGTTACGGTAGACCGGAACGGACTCCCATTCCCTCAGATCATCCTGAGCGGCCTTTCACAAGCTATGGCATATCCAAGACTGCCGGAGAGCGATATTTGATCAATTCGGGACTGCCGGTTATCTCCCTGCGCCTGGCAAACGTAACCGGCCCGCGATTGGCTATTGGCCCCATCCCTACTTTTTATCAGAGACTGAAAGCAGGGAAGTCTTGTTTTTGCAGTGATACCCGAAGGGATTTTCTTGATATGGAGGATTTTGTTTCCATCATGGAAATAGTCATGAAAGAAGACGCC
>Ga0315321_10000572_pt1 | contig 27482 bp, 24 predicted proteins | sample M180m21515metaG_FD_203464 | JGI IMG/M metagenome (GOLD analysis project Ga0315321, IMG submission 203464) | Ammonia-oxidizing marine archaeal communities from Monterey Bay, California, United States - M1 80m 21515 | ecosystem: Environmental > Aquatic > Marine > Intertidal zone | place: USA...
ACCAAGGGTGTTCTGGGGTGAGTAAAGGACCGGGCTCGATTCGTATAGGAATTCTGACAGTATCAGACCGGGCTAGCCGCGGTGAATATGCTGACGAAGGTGGGCCCGCCGTTCACGATTATCTTCGTGAAGTGCTGTGTGTTTCATGGGATCCTGAATTTCAAATTGTTTCGGATGAAGTTGAATGTGTTGCAACAGCTATCAAAGACATGTCTAGCCATGGATGCTGTCTTATCATCACAACAGGCGGTACAGGACCTGCACCACGTGATGTAACGCCTGAGGCAACTGAGCGTGTCTGCTCAAAAATGCTGCCAGGATTCGGCGAACTGATGCGGCAGGTATCACTTCAATATGTTCCCACTGCGATTCTTTCTCGACAGACCGCGGGGGTGTGTGGTGGTGCTTTGGTCGTCAATCTTCCAGGCCGCCCAAAAAGCATTTGTGAATGTCTTGATGCAGTTTTCCCAGCAATTCCTTACTGCATTGATCTCATCCATACTGGGAGCATCACACCACCTTACCTGGAAACAGACCCAATTCGAATGAAGTCCTTTCGCCCCAAAGGAAAATAGTTTTGACTATTCTGGCCAGCAATGGGCTCTCGTTCCCGTCTCTCGACTGTCTCTGAGTATTCTCTTTTTAAAAACCCACTGTTGGTGATATGCCAACGAATGTGAGGCGGCCAGGAAGCACTCGGATTGTCACCGGCAACTCACCACCCGGGTCGCCATCAAGCTGATATGGGACTGGCTCATCAGATTCAATGGAAATTTGTGTTACTTGCTCCACATGTGTGTCACGCCAGGCTCGATGCCAGCCAAAAAGAACACCAACAAAATACCGAAGCCCATTCCACCAACGACCCCCACGAAAACAGCACAGATCGAGTCGTCCATCAGCACAATCACCCTCCGCAACAAATCGAAGTCCAAGTGCATATCGCGGCACATTGAAGATAAATGCCCAGCGTGTATGAATCGCCTTTTCATTCCCTTCAGTTCGGACACGAATCTTCGGAAATTGATATCCACCCAGTGCTTGTAAAATCGGTCGAATCCAGGTTGTATGGTCAATGTGACCGGTTCGTCGAGCACTGAGAAGCCGCACGACCTCTGCATCAAAGCCGACCGAAGCGACCGCTAAAAAAAGCTGTCCGTTCGCTTCACCAGCATCGAGTGCGAATGTTTTAGAACTGTCTACCTTGTCCATGAGTCGACTGATATCACAATCAAAACCGAGTTGCTTCGCGAGAACGTTTTCTGTCCCAAGTGGAAGAATCGCTAGCGGGGTTGCAGGAGCCGAACAATTCGCAACAAAGCCAATTGTTCCATCACCACCTGCACATATAACACACGCGATTCTTTCCTCATTTGTACTACCGTCAATATCCAACAGGTCCTGAATTTTTTTTCGGTCGCTTTCTTGTTCAACAAGATAGCCTCGTGCAATAAGGCCAGCTTTCAAATCACTGAGGAGCGATTGCTTGTCTCGCGCACCTGCGTTTGGATTTTCAGCTATTACTATTTTTTTATTCATAACCGATTCAAATCACTCTCATTCAAACGTGGTCGCCGTACACCAGCAATCAGTTCCCGCACCTAAGCAGGTTGCGAATGAAATCATCTAGTTCCTTTTGAAAGACGCCGTGCTTCAGATTGTAACCATATTTGTTTGATACATTTTTTTTGAGAACAATACCATCAGCGGCAGTGGTTACACCGTTCTTCAATGACCCACTCGTAGCTAGGAACTTTTCGTATCACTTCAGTCGTTACCGGAATTGTTTTTTTTATCACTTTCGCCCACGTTGGTTTCCAAAGCGGATACCAAAAACATCCACATTCATCACTTCCGTGCTTTTCTCCACAGAGACAAGCTGGCCCCGGTATGACCACGTCTTCACACTTCGTATGAATACATATTTTTTTTACCTCTTTCATAATTGGTTTCGCAACGGGTATGCGACGAATACATTGACAACTTCCACAGAGATCACAATGACCATCATGGTTATTTGGCCTGTCCTTCTTTTCATCAGCACATACGCTGCTAAAAGAAATGCATAAAATAATGAGTATAATTCGTTGCATGATGACTCCTAGAACTCGGCTTGAAATCGTGTCGCAAAAATATTGAACGGAACGGGACCTGTGATCGTCGGAGGATTCAACGCAGTGGTTCGTGCCGTATACGATGGCATGCTATGAATCCAATTAAACTGCACACGCATCGCTCGGTTCCACCACCAATTGATTGCTACCGTTGACTGGTTGAGAACACCGAATTGTGGATCTGGTGGTAACACAGCATCTGGGTCTGGAAGATAGTTGGCCGGGTCATAGTCACGATTTGTAAGATCAAGATAGGACCATCGGAATGCAAGTTCCCAAGCGCCCCAACCACGTATACGTCCTCTGCGGCCTGTTCCGAAAAATGGTGTAAAAGGATTCACGTTGTAATCAAAAACACCGGCCTGCTTAAGGTATTTTGCATGTTCTCCTGTGAGAAAATACCCGCACTGCATATACGCGCCAGATTGGAGAAGAAGTGGTCCAACTGCTTGTTGTACGGGCTCTAACATGACCTCACTTTGAAAATTGAACTGGCCACGATTGAACGCAAGTTCAAGATGATAAAGGCTGAAATGCGTCGCCAAAAAACGACCAGTATCAAGCACTGCTGGTGTTCCAGCCGCAGTGATCTTGCCGCCTGCTGAAATATCTCCGACAAAGAACTCCGGTAACGTGCTTGTTCGGTAACTCTGCGCAAAAGACTCAAATGGGTCCCCTGGAGTAGGAATAGCATTAGGATCACCACCAATTTGAGAGTAGATGAATCCCGTTCCAACATGTAATAAATATCGCCCATCAGAGGGTTCATCATAATGAACAAGGTGTGTGATCCTTGATGCAAAGGTGACCCCACCTTGATCACTGATCTGCACTCCGGTTGTATTATCGCCGAACGTACGATAGTTGCTTTTAGAACCTGTGTTGTAAAATGTAAGTCCAGTGCCATAGACGCTATACGCCCAACTCGTACGCTCATCATCACTGATGTCATACGCCATGATTCCGATACGACGGAAAGGATCAAGAGCCATAAATGGAGCTGAGCGTTCAAGAAAGTTCAGATGTCGCACGCTTGTCCAACTATCCATGGTACCGGGTTGCCTGAACTGACCGATACGAATCGTTCCTAAATACGGGAGCTCTGACTGCTCACCCCAGACATCAAGGAAACTTGGTCTACCTGATTGACCAAAATCCATTTCGATACTAAATGCATTTGTTTCTGTAACTTTTCCGATTGCCTGAAGACGAGCTCTACGGAAACCAACACCGTTTTGCATGTTCCCAAAATAACTACGTGCGAGGGTATCTTGGCTGTAGATTCCGCTATCCAGTTGAAAGAAACCACTGAGTCGCACAATTGGCAAGCTCTCGCCAGCACCCTCAAGAGCATCAAGTCGGGTCATGAGATTACCGACCTGATTGGGGTCCAGTACGGTATCGTTCGGATCAGAGAGTCCACCAAATTGTTGACCCGCACCACGTTGAATATTTCCAGGTTGGTCTGGTGCAAGAATTGTCTGGCTGTCGCTTGGTTCCACCAGACTCTCTGGTTCACTCGGTCCCTGAGGCAGTGGTGCCGGTATTTCCTCAGGCTGAAGTTGAACAGATTCGAATTGCGTTTCGCGAATGATACTTGCCGGGAACTGATCGTCTGGTGGTAAAGCAAGCGTGTTGGACGACAAGAAAGAGAACAGAAGAAGTGCGCACACTGCTCCACAGAGTTTTGCGAAAAGACGTTCTCTCTTTCCCGGTCGTATCACAACTGGGCCTTCCACGACTAGCGCTCGAGGCATCTCACATGAGCACACTGCCTCAAGAATGATGTTTATGCTTTTTTTATCGGCATAAACGTTAAAACTACGCTACTTTGTCAGCCGTAGTCTGATCTTTGTCTGCTTGAAACGGGAGAAACTGGTGATGTTTGGTAGCTTCGCGGCATTCGGGCTCATGACAAGAAAAGTAAACAGCTTCCCCAGATCACCCATTTCGACGAGTTGATCTGCGGAAGCTGTTTTAGAACGCTGGCGAGTAAGATCTTGATCGATGGCTTATTATCGCACTCGCACAGACCTCGACACACGACCAAAATTATCAACAAGGATAAGGTCCGTCTGAGAGATTGAACGAACTGCAGGCGTAAGCGTCTGATTCGTGAGACCAACTCGTGACGAGGCTGTTACGTGTGTAATCAACCGACCATTCGATATCATCCATGTACCACTGGAAATCGGAGTCGGTACAAATACTGATTGAAAGTTTCGAAGCATCTGATAATACCGATAGGTCTGAAACGTTCCATCGACGTTGTACGTAATGTCAACCGATCCTTCAGTATCTGTCATACGCCACGTTCCAACAGCCATTTCCCGAACCTCAGCGTCAGTCAGTACACGTGATGTCACACCGCCACCTGGTATGACGGCAGGGGGAGGTGCTGGCTTGGCACTCTGCCACTGGCTCATATCAGGGGGATTATCGTGAACTGGCTTAGGAGCAGGTCGTGGGGCACCCTTTGGGGTTGCTGAGTTATTGGGCTCATATTTTTCCAGTACGACGAGTGCTCGTGCAGAATCTTTTGGAGCGCCAAACTCGGTAGGTACCTTTGAGACATCTCGTGAAAAACAGACGACGAGTTTGCCCTCATCAAATTTGTAGATGCCCTTCCCTGTTTCTGTATCCTTATTCTTAATAGTAATTCTTTTCGGATAAGACGTTGGATCAATCCGAAATTCACGTGTCGTTTTACTTCCACCAACTGGGTCTGAGAAAAGAATTGTGTAGTCAACAATTTCCAGATTTCCACCTCCAGGAAGCCAGTACTGCATCTGTTCGTCTGGGATTTCCTGTCCATTTTCAACGAGTTCAACAACTCGCCAATTGCCACGTACTCGCTCTAATTCCGTATCAACTGCCGAGGGGGTTTGTGCGATAGCTGAAACGGGGAATAGCATGAGGACAAGACATCCGAACAGTGCGAGGCTGAGGGCCAAAATGCGTGAAGCGTGCATAGCATCCTTTCAGGGAGGTTTCTTCCTAAGACGACGGAAACCATCGTTTTTTGAAAACAGGTTTGAATCATTCGATGGAAGTTGAACTACTTGTCCACTTCCAATCTGCCCAAATCATGAGAAATGTAACCGGTTGCCGTCAACACGAGCCTGTCGTCCAGAAATTGAAAAACCTTCTGAGACGCCCGATCTGGTTCCGGCTCCGTCACGTGTTTCAGCACTGTTTGGCGATTTTTGGTGCGAAATAGGTCAGAATCGCGTCGGCTCCAGACCGTTTTATTGCAAGAACTGCTTCGAATGCAGCCTGGTCACCATCGAGCCAGCCGTTCGCTGTAGCTGCCTGAATCATGGCATATTCTCCACTTACCTGATAGGCAAGTGTGGGAACACCGAAGGTTTGCTTGACCCGATAGATGATATCCAAACATGTCATGGCTGGTTTAACCATGATTAAATCAGCACCCTCATCAAGATCAAAGGTAGCCTCTCTGATCGCTTCGTCTGTGTTTGCTGGATCCATCTGATATGTCTTCTTATCTGCAACGCCAAGAGATTTTGCGGTACCAAGGGCCGCATGGCTGCCAAGCGCATCACGAAAAGGTCCATAGAATGCAGACGCATACTTTGCTGCATATGAAAGGATACCAACCTCTTCCTGTTGATTTTCATCAAGTGCGGTTCTGATGGCCCGCACTCTACCGTCCATCATGTCTGATGGTGCAACGATATGGCAACCAGCTTGGGCAAGCACCACAGCTTGCTGCTGCAGCACAGTAACTGTCTCATCATTTACGATACGGCCATTTTTGAGCAGCCCGTCGTGACCATGTGTTGTGTATGGGTCGAGTGCAACGTCACAGATAATACCAACGTCATCACCCGTTTCAGCTCGTACCGCCTCGATGGTGCGGCATATCAGATTTTCAGGATCAAGAGCATGCTGTCCGTCAACGGTCTTTTGCTTTGAAGCAACAACCGGAAACAGGGCAATTGCAGGTATACCTAATGACTTTGCATCGGCTGCCGCCTTGACAGCTTCTTCAATTGGCAAACGATCAACACCAGGCATTGCGACAATGGGTTCACGCTCTGCCTTGTCATGTACAAACAGTGGCCATATGAGATCGTGCGGTGACACCCTCGTCTCCGCCACCATATCTCGAAGCCATTCATGCTGCCGATTTCTTCGCAGCCGAGTTGTTGGAAAACGTCCCAGACTCCCACGTGTTTCTGAAGTACTCATGACGTCACCAAACTTCGACTATCTTTGATAATGGCAGTCCCCGGCATGGCTGGACCAATAGCCACAGGATGCTCAGAACGTGTGGCTACGGCACACGACTCGGTGGTCTCCCACAGAGAAACCTGTCGGGCAACGACGCCAAGATCCGTTAAGACATGCGGGGCAACGATCTCAAGAAGGTATCTCGCCATATTTTCCGCCGTAGGGTTATGGGGCATGACAAAATACTTCACTGGCTCCACCATCTGAATAGCGGCTAGAGCATTCTTGTCTTCTTCATAGATCAAGAACGCATGATCCCAATGATCGTCAAGCCAACCAAGCATTCGATTTTTTATAAGTGAAAAATCTACAACACGACCAACTTCATCGACTTCGTCACCACCTTTTGCGGCAACCACCTCAAGATCGACACGATAATTATGCCCGTGAAAAAAAGCACATTTGCTTTCGTGCCGGTAGAGCCTGTGACCAGCACAGAACTTTAACTGGCGAATGAGTGCAAGTTGTGTTGTAGATACATCAGCCATAGAAAAAATACCTTGTCATTCACTCACTGGACTACAACTGCGTTGGATTGGGCGCGTCACCGTAGACTTCTTTTGGATCAAATGTTTTCTCGGCCTCGATAAACTCAAGTTCCGAACTGCTGTCTCGCTGCACACCCACTGGAACTTTTCGGTAAAAGCAGGATCGATATCCAACATGGCAACTCGCGCCACCAGCGACATCAACCCGCAACCAAATACAGTCTTGGTCATCATCAATCCTCATCTCGACAACGTTCTGGACAAGCCCGCTTGTCGCTCCCTTATGCCAGAGACACTGACGACTCCGGCTGAAGTAATGTGCCTCCCCAGTCACGATTGTTTTCTCGAGTGCCTCTTGGTTCATTACGGCTACCATCAGCAACTCACCCGACGTATGATCTGTTGTGACACATGGAATAAAGCCTTTTTCATCAAACTTAGGTGCGAGTTCATTTCCTTCCTCAACCTGTTCAATTGAGGTACGAGGCGCAAAAAGACGAAGGGAATCTGATGAGGAATGTGAATCTGCCACGGACTTGTTCCAGAGAGGGAGAGGGGATGCAAATTGACTCCGTTACCAGAGTTGTTGGTACGTACCTTTATCATACCCGCCAGAATCGAGAGTTCACGCCAACCACGCCGAATCGCACCGTGTAGCTCAAAATATCATCCATTCTGGTGTGACAGCATGGCCGTAGATACACCGCCACATTCGATAATAGGGTTTTTGAGGAAGGTGAGGTCACAGATACCATCACGGTGTAAGATCGGTACTCTTTGATTCAGCTACTTACTTCTCCGGTTGGGAGTACTCACTTCGTGTTTGTTTATCGACTGTCGTGCTGTTTTTGTCGACTACTATTACTTGTGCTGTGTGTACTCACTGGGTGCCAACGGCCTGCTCCGTCACTTGTTCAGCCACCCACTCCTGAAGTAGTCGTCACAAAACCGAGTATTCAGAATCTTACAAACCCATTGGAATTTAATGGAAATGCTGCCGCTGTTGAAACAGTTGAGATAAAAGCGCGCGTCTCAGGATTTATCACAGAGATTCATTTCAGTGATGGTCAGCGAATTACTAAGGGCGATCCACTCTTTTCAATTGACCAGCGGCCGTACCTTGTTATTCGTGATCAGGCTCGGGCTGATGTTGCTAAAGCTCTTGCCGAACTCAATGAACTTGAGAGTGAAGTTGCGAGGTACAAGAATCTACTTCCGAAAGCAGTCGTGACTCGAGAACAATATGAGATATTGGTTGCCAAGCGAGATGTTGCCAACGCCATGCTTGATAAATCTCGTGCAACTGTAGCCCAAGCCGAACTCGACCTTGAATTTTGCCAGATTATCTCACCACTTACTGGTCGAGTCAGCACGCGTGAAGTAGATGTTGGAGACCTTGTTGCAGGAACGGGTAGCTCGGCCACCCGGCTCACAACTGTTGTCACCACATCACCTATCGAGGTGTACTTTGACACTGATGAACGTGCACTTCTCTTAGCTCGGCAACGAGCAATCGCAAAACGTGGTGGTGAGGCCGTCACCTGGAGGGATATCAAAGAACTTGAGATCCCTGTGTCGGCACGACTTGTAACGGAAGAACTCTTTGTACACAAAGGAATTCTTGACTTTGTCGACATTGGCGTAAAACCGACAACTGGAACTGTGCGATGCCGTGGCCTGCTACCTAATCCTGAAGAGCTAATTACTCCCGGCATGTTCATGCGAGTACAGATGACAACTGCCGAACCAGAACGCACGATGTTGGTCCCAGAACGAGCCCTTGGCATCGATCAGGGTCGTAAATATGTCGCTGTTGTTGGTGAAACGAATCGAATTGAGTATCGAACTGTGACCACAGGACGAAGTGTTCCAGCGACAGACGGAATACTCCGTGTCATTGAAAAGGGTCTCCGCGAGAACGATCGTATTGTCATCTCTGGAATGTCACGAGCTCGTGAAGGCAGTGTTGTGCAGCCTCTCGAAGAATTTGACGTGTCTCCAACCACGCAAGAGGTGGTGCAACCGTGATCAGCCAGTTTTTTATTAACAGGCCGGTCTTTGCAACGGTACTTTCACTTGTGATTGTCATCGTTGGTGGTATTGCTGCCACAGGACTTCCTGTCGGCCAATATCCAGACGTCGTGCCGCCAACAATTTCCATTCAAACCGTGTATCCCGGTGCCTCTGCCCAAGTCGTTGCTGACACTGTGACAACTCCTATTGAGCAGGAAGTCAACGGCGTTGAAGAAATGCTGTTCATCTCATCGAAAAGTACTGGTGATGGACAAGCTGTTATTGATGTCACATTTAAGCTTGGGACTGATATCGATCTTGCTCAAGTGCTCACACAAAATCGCGTGGCTATTGCGGAAGCAAAACTTCCTGCTGAGGTAAGGCGTCAAGGTGTCATTACCAAAAAGAAATCACCGAGCATTCTCCTTTGTGTCAATCTTTTCTCATCAGATAGCAAATACGACCAACTCTATTTGAGTAATTACGCCTTGATTCAAGTAAAAGATGCAATTGCACGACTTGATGGTGTCGGCGATGTGTCGTTTCTTGGAGCTCGAGACTACTCCATGCGAATCTGGCTCAATCCAGATGAACTTGCAACCCGCAACATGACCGCTGGTGATGTCGTCAGAGCGTTGCAGGAGCAAAATATTCAGGTGCCAGCCGGGCGACTTGGTCAACCGCCTGCTACTCCAGGAATCGCATTCCAGGTGCCTCTCAATACGACAGGTCGACTATTGGATCCAGAGGAATTTGCAAACGTCATTATTAAGACTGGTCATGAATCGAATGCAACAAAAGGCACACCTGCTGTTGGCCGAGAAATTGTTCGCATTCGTGATGTTGGCAGAGTAGAACTTGGTGCGAAAAATGAGGACACGGCGAGTAGCGTTGATGGTAGCGAGGCCATTACGATAGCGATTTATCAACGACCCGGGTCAAATGCTATTGCAACAGCAAAACGAGTTCGTAACGAAATGGAGAGGCTCGCTGCAAACTTTCCTACAGGACTGCATTATGGTGTGCTCTATGACACAACTGTTTTTGTTGAGGAAAGTATCCAAGAGGTCATCAAGACACTGTTTGAGGCAGTCATTCTTGTCTTTGTTGTGGTTTTGTTGTTCCTACAAAATTGGCGGGCAACGTTGATTCCAATGATTGCTGTACCGGTCTCTTTGATTGGTGCGTTTGCTGTTATGGCCGGCCTCGGTTTTTCGCTGAACAACCTGTCACTATTTGGACTCGTTCTTGCCATTGGGATCGTGGTTGATGATGCCATCGTTGTGGTAGAGAATGTTGAGCGGTTGATTCGTCAGGGACTTCCGCCACGTGAGGCTGCACGACAGGCAATGCGTGAAGTAAGTGGTGCACTCATTGCAATCGCATTGGTTCTTGCGGCAGTTTTTGTACCAACAGCTTTTATTACGGGTATCAGTGGTGAGTTCTATCGCCAATTTGCTATCACGATTGCCGCCAGCACAGTCTTTTCAGCGATTAATTCTCTTACACTCTCTCCTGCTCTGGCAGCTATTCTTTTCAGCAGTCCCGATGCTTCAGATTCAACGAACCGAAAACACAAACGGAATGACCCGCTGCCTTTCATTGTCATTGGTCTTCTCTTTGGATTAATGACAATCTGGCTCGCTGAAGACTTCGTTATTGTCTGGACTGGTTTGGCTGATGGCTCCCAACCAGTTCTTACTATCTGGGCCCTCCGTCTTTGTATATTTGGCGTTGGCTTTGTTTGCGGCTCTTTTCTTGCACCCCTTTTCAACATGCTGCTGGCAGGTTTTTTCAAACTCTTTAATCTGTTTTTTGATGTCACAACAGGAGTCTATGGAGTAGTCGTTGGGCTTCTTTTAAAAATTGGCATCGTGATGGTCGGGGTGTACATCGCACTGATGGGACTTACCTATTTTGGTTTTAATACTGTTCCCGTTGGCTTCATCCCAGAACAGGACAAAGGGTATCTTCTTGTCAATGCGACACTCCCTGAAGGAGCAAGTCATGAGCGAACAGCAGAAGTCATTACCGAATTAGAGAAGATTGCTGCTGAGACACCAGGTGTTGCGCATACGATATCTGTCTCTGGTTATTCATTACTATCTAGCGTCAGCCTGTCGAATGCTGGTGGCATGTTTGTCATTCTTGATCCGTTTGCAAGTCGGGCCGTGCATTCTGAACAGTCATCTTTTGCAATCGCACGAAAACTACGGAAAGATTTCTATCGAGTCCGTGATGCTCGCTGTGTGGTCTTTAATGCTCCGCCTATTGATGGTCTAGGAAATACCGGTGGTTTTAAATTACAGATTCGTGACCGCACAGGTCATGGACCAGCCGAGCTGGAACAAACAACCGCCGGCCTCGCTGATGCGCTTGCAGCTCAACCCGGACTCGTCGGACTCTTTTCCAGCTTCAAGGCAAACCAGCCACAACTGTTTATCAATATCGATCGTACAAAAGCAAAAGCTGCTGGTGTCTCAATTGAGTCTATTCATCAGACGCTCCAGGTTTATCTTGGAAGTACGTATGTCAACGACTTCACAGCCTTTGGAAGGAATTGGCAGGTTATGGCTCAGGCCGATGCTCCCTTCCGGATGCTTCCTGAAGATATTGGGAGACTTGAAGTTCGCAACTCTGACGGTGAAATGGTGCCGCTGGCAACGCTCCTGACAGTAGAAGAAACAAGCGGACCAGCTGTTGTCACACGCTATAACCTTGCACCATCGGCAGATCTCTCAGGTTCAACTCTCTCTGGAACAAGTTCCGGTGACGCCATTGCACTGGTTGAAACGCTAGCGGGCCAACCACCGAACGGACAAGGACTCCTTCCACAAGGGATCGACTTCGAATGGACTGACTTGTCTTTGCAACAGATACTTGCCGGGAATACAGCGAGCTTTGTCTTTGCGATGGGCACTCTTTTTGTTTTCCTTGTACTCGCTGCCCAATACGAGAGCTGGCTCCTTCCGCTTGCTGTTATCCTGATCGTTCCAATGTGTCTTTTAGCTGCAATATCGGGTGTCTGGATTGCTGGAAGTGATAACAATATTTTTACTCAAATTGGGCTTCTCGTTCTTGTTGGTCTGGCAGCCAAGAATGCAATCTTGATTGTTGAGTTTGCCAAGCAGCGTGAGGCTGACGGACTTCCACGCACACAGGCAGTTCTCGAAGCAGCAACACAACGTTTACGGCCGATATTGATGACATCTCTCGCTTTTATTCTTGGCGTCGTGCCGCTACTCATTGGCCGAGGTGCTGGTGCTGAGATGCGTGTGGCCCTTGGAACAGCAGTCTTTTCCGGCATGCTTGGGGTCACTGTTTTCGGTATTTTCTTCACACCGGTCTTTTACTCAGTCATCATGTGGTTTGGCCAAAAAAAAGATACAAAAACATCGGTTGTATCGTGAATCAGTCTTCGGAGTCGTGGTGACTCTTTTATTGGCCGCACAAATGTGTGATGTACTTTCTCCACCCGTAAGATTGCCCATGCTCGTTACATGATTCTGTGCAGGAATGGACGTGGCTCTGAGCCAATGAGACCAGCATTTTATTCAACTATCGAATGTATCCGGTTGACGTGGTTGGTGAGTGGTCGAATACATCGAGAATCGTCATACTAAAACAACACATTGCCGGTGCACGAAGCCTCGGCCAACACATCTGGAGAAAATTTCATGCGGTTCTTCCCGAGCAACTTTCACCATATTTTTATAGTTCTGTTCTGCTGTTTCTTTCTTCAGGCAGCGCATGCAACTGATTGGCCAACGTTTCGTGGTAGCAGCCGCACCGGTATTGCTCCTGACACAAACTTGCTCGAATCGTGGCCTGATGAAGGACCAAAGCTTGTCTGGCGTTCAGCCGGTGCCGGCCGTGGCTATGCCAGTCTGGCTATCGTGGGCGACAGGATTTTTACACTGGGTGATGGGCCCTCAACTGCATCTGATGCTGATGAATACCTCTCATGCTTTGACCGTACCACTGGGAAACCAATCTGGCATACGAAAACAGGTGAAGCATATAACGAAAATAAGAAGCCAAGCTGGAATGGTTCTCGGAGCACTCCAACCATTTCTGACGGTATTGTGTATGTCATCACTCCTTTCGGTTTACTTATTGGCTGCGACGCTGAGACCGGAGAATTTGGAAAAGCAATTAATTTGAAGTCAGCTTTCGGTGGAACGAAAGACGATGCTTGGGGATACAGTGAGTCTGTTCTTATCGATGGTGACAAACTTGTTTGCACCCCAGGCGGCAGCCAAACAACGATGGTGGCTCTTGATAAAAATAATGGCGATATCATCTGGAAGTGTGCTGTACCAGAAGATCGTGGTGCTGGCCATGCGTCGATTGTCATCAGTGAAATTGCCGGGAAAAAAATATACATACAAACAACTGGATCTGGAGCGTTTGCTGTTGATGCTGAAACAGGCAAACTCCAATGGACATTCCCAATCGAAAAGACAACGGCCGTTATCCCGACGCCGATTATCAAAGACGATCTTGTCTATTTTGTAGCTGGATATAAAAGAGGAGGAGCGCTCATCCAGCAAGTGCCTGGTCCAGGTGGTTCAGTGACATCAAAGGAAATCTTTCCTCTCAAAAAAGATTTAGCGAATAAGCACGGCGGAGTTGTCCTCATCGATGATCACCTCTACGGATGCGCTGACAGTGGAACGTTTATCATCAGCGCTGACTTAATGACAGGAGAGGTGGTTTGGAAAAATCGAAGTGATGTCGGAGGAAAGGGGTCAGCAGCCATTGTCGCAGCTGACGGACACTTGTATGTGCAGTGGGAAAATGGAACTTTTGCTCTCGTAAAAGCAGATCCGGCCGCTTTTGAAGAGGTGTCGTATTTTCAGATTCCTGATAGTGGCGACAGCCCCTGCTGGGCACACCCTGTTATTGTCGATGGCATGCTCTACGTCCGCGACGGAGACAATATGTTCTGCTACGACATTCGAAATTAAAGTGACCTACAAAACGCTATACAACAATCTGTAGAGTGCCGGCACAAAGATACATAGCCCGATCACAACTGCAGTTCCTGACGCCAGGAGGACGGCCGCACTGGCAATGTCCAGTGCATCACGTAATCGTGGATGAAACTGTGTATCAACGGCACGTGCCAGTGACTCAATCGCTGTATTGAATGTTTCTGCAACCAGCACCATCCCAATGGCAGCAACAATGAGTCCCCATTCGATTATTGTCACACTGAACAAAATGGCAGCAAAAACAGCGACACATGCAATGAATATGTGGATCGCAAAACTATGTTGCGTGCGAAAAGCTCGTTGAAGGCCTCGCAGCGCGTGACCAAACTTATTTTTCCAAGAATGAGGACGGAGTCGACTACGCATAGAAAGTCTCGCCAGCACAACGACCTAATCCCGTCCACAAAAAATCAGCCGACCTTTACGTATGGATCGCCCTTCTTCCAGTTGCACGGGCACAGTTCATCACTTTGAAGGGCATCAAGTACGCGTATGACTTCAGCGACATTACGACCAACGCGCCCTTGATTCACATCAACCCATTGGATCACGCCGTTGGGATCAACAATAAATGTTGCCCGCTGACAGTATCCTTCTGTTTGCTCGAGTATACCGAGTTCAGCGCCGAGCTTTTGGGCTGCTATCAGTGGGTATGCAAGATCTTTTAGATCTGCATGGGATCGTCGCCACATCATATGACACCATTCGTTATCGGTGCTGCCACCCACGACACTCGTGTCGCGATCCGAAAATGATTTGAGTTGTTTATTGAACTCAGCTAACTCCGTAGGACAAACAAACGTAAAATCTTTTGGATAAAAAAAGAACACCGTCCACTTTCCTGAATAGTCAGCCGATGTGAGCAACTTGATGTCTTCCTTCTCCGTACCGGTACAGGCTTGGACAGAAAACTGGGGGAACTCGTCGCCAACTGTAAGCATGGTGTTCTCTCCGAATGTCTAGAAATCTGTGTATACGTCTTTGCCGAAATGCACTCTGATGAATGACACTTTGTAACCCAACTTGTTATAGGCTCTGAGTGTACGGGCGACGATTGCAGCGTTCAATAAGAGGGTCGTTTTCCCCTTTCCAATTCATTCGAGTGGTTCACGCATGTCCTTCTCATTCGATCATTCGAGAGATCCAACAGTTCACTATGACCCTCTTGCAGACCGGAATATTTTTCTCGCACCACGACGTGCTGACCGCCCGAATACCCTTTTGAATTGCCGGCAAGCAGACTGTCCGTTCTGTATAGAGAATTCGCGTCTCACTCCTGATCCAGTTCAACAGTGGCCAACGATCGACTCTCAGGATTGGAAATCGAGGATTATTCCCAATGCCTATCCTGTTGTTGAGTTGAAGCCGTCTACGCAGGGTAACGATAATGCCGACACAAATTTATCAAAGATAAAATCCGTGCATGCCGCTGGTGTTCATGAAGTGGTCATCGAGTCCCCCTACCACATTGAGTCGGTTCTTGAAGTCCCTTTCGATGATTGGGTTAACGTCTGGAAACTTTGCCAGCAGCGAATGAAACAACTCGCTACCAATTCGGAAATCGTATGGGCGACCCTTTTCAAAAACGGTGGCATTCAGGCAGGAGCTTCCCTGGCACATGTCCACAGCCAGCTGATTGCGATTGACCGCACGCCACCAACAATCTTAACAAAGTGTCAGCAAATCATTCGTCAACCAAACCTATTCGAAAATATTTTGTCTGAGGCAGAGAGTGAGAACCGTATTGTTCACACATATAAGAGTTTCGTGGCGATTGTTCCATCAGCACCCCGCCAGCCTTTTGAAGTATGGCTCATCCGTAATGAACCTTCCTGTTTTTTCCATACTGAGCCCCATAATCAGATGGAAGAGGTCGCACACTTTACCCAACAATTTATTGAAGCGCTCAATCAACTGATACCCAGCGCAAGCTACAATTGGTGGCTTCATCAATTTCCATTTGTCCCATCTCTTTTACTCGACAAAGCTGCTGCTCATTGGCATTGGCACCTTGAGGTTCTCCCACGAATTGCGCCCATTGCCGGGTTTGAACTCGGCACTGGATATCACATCTCAACTATTCCCCCTGATGAAGCGGCAGGTTTGCTTCGTGAAACCGGTTTTTGGAAAGATCCAGAGCAATCCAGACAAGGATCCTGACACCGGCAAACTTCCCTAGTCCCTAGAGCCGGTATGACCTTTACGGTGATACGGCTACGTGCTTCATAGAATCTGTTAATAGCGTTTGGCGCGGGTTCCAGAAAACATGAAAATCGTAGAGTCCACATCGCCTCTGGAATGCTTTACATATGCACCCCACTGTTCGCTTTGTTTTTGTTCTCCATGACCATCAGCCTGTTGGGAACTTTCATGATGTTATGGAAGATGCCTATCAAAAAAGCTATCTCCCTTTTCTTGATTTACTGCAGCAACATCCGGCTATTCGGATTGCATTACACACAAGTGGACCACTTGCTGAATGGCTCGAGATTAACCATCCTGAATATCTCGACCGCTTGGCTGCCTTAGCCGCAGCAAGACAAGTTGAAATTATTGGTGGTGGATTTTCTGAACCGATACTCGCCATGTTGCCCTCGCGCGATCGAATCGGCCAGATTCGTCGGTACAACCACTGGCTCGAGCAACGTCTCCAGACCACAGTCACAGGCATGTGGGTTGCCGAAAGAGTCTGGGATTCGAGCATGACAGCCGATCTCGCAACGGCTGGTGTCGAGTGGACTGTTCTCGACGACTTCCACTTCAAGGCTGCTGGGGTCCGTGACGAAGAACTTGATCGTTATTGGATCACTGAGTCCGATGGACGCACCATTGGTGTATTTCCGGGCAGTGAACATTTGCGATATGTCATTCCATTCGCATCCCCAGATGCCACCATTGAGCATCTCCGTTTCCTTGCATCGCGCAGACAGGGCGCATTGGCTGTCTTCAGTGATGACGGAGAGAAATTTGGAGTCTGGCCGGATACTCAAAAAACCTGCTTCCAGGACGGTTGGTTACAACGGTTCTTTGGTCTCCTTGAAGCAAATCAAGAATGGATCACGATGTCTCTCCCGTCTGATGTGATTCGAAGTGATCCACCGGGTGGAACAATCTGGTTACCAGAATGCAGTTATCGGGAGATGACTGAATGGGCGCTTCAACCCGAACAACAAGTCGCGTGTATCAAAGCACGTCAAAATGCACAAAGCGATCCAAGCCACTCACGTATTATTCCATTTATTCGCGGTGGGTCCTGGAAAAACTTTCGGTATCGTTATCCTGAAGCCAATGAGATGTACGCTCGAATGATGGTGGTAAGCAATCGGCTTGCCCGCCTCTCAGAGGAGTCCATCACTGACAAGACTGCGTACCACCAAGCTGTTACATCGCTCTATCGAGGTCAATGTAATTGTGCGTATTGGCACGGTGCTTTTGGCGGTGTCTACCTGCCACATCTCCGGAATGCGATTTATAAGGAATTAATCACTGCTGAAAATGCACTTGATCGCGCTGAAGGTCGGCCAGCGACATGGGTAGAAGCTGTGAGTTCAGACTATGACTTCGACAGCAAAACAGAAGTTCGACTTTCCAACGAGCATATTGATCTTTGGCTTGCTCCTTCTGTCGGTGGAATGCTGTATGAGTTTGACCTCCGGAAACAGCGTCACAATCTTCTTGCAACGCTCGACCGTCGTCGGGAGGCTTATCATGATCAGGTTCTTGTCGGCCCAGGCAATGCTCGAAGTATTCTTGATCCTTCCCAGGTTGCTACGTTTAAGCATGAGGGGCTCGCTGAAAAGATTCAGTTTGACGTGAACCGAAGGAAAAGTTGTATTGATCATTTCTTTGATGTCGACGCATCAGCTGTAGACATCGTCTCCGGAAAAGCAATGGAACGTGGTGATTTCGCCACAGGATCATACGAGGCAAGCATCCGTCGCAATCCAGATCGAATGCAGGTACTCTTGTCACGAAAGGGCAATGTTTGGGGTATCCCACTAACTCTTACAAAAGCCATCACACTCTCAGCCGGGTCTGACACTGTTGAAATTGGCTATCGGCTGAAAGACTTGCCTGACAACTTCTGCCAGCATTTAGCTATTGAGTTCAACTTTGCCGGTCTTCCTTCACGCACCACTGGTCGCTGTTTCCGAAACAAAGATGGCTTGAATCTCGGGCATCTTGGAATTCATCTTGATCTAAAGCAAATTTCTTATATCAGTCTGGAAGATGACTGGCTTAACATCCAAGCTGGCCTCGACTGCAGTGTGGCGAGTAATGGTGGACACGCCGGAGTCTGGACATTTCCAATCGAGTCGGTCAGTCAATCAGAGGGTGGCTTTGAACTCATTCATCAGTCGACAGTCGTCATGCCTCACTGGATTGTTACACCTGATGCAAGTGGATGCTGGCAGGTTGTCATTAAGCTGTCTGTTGCTGGTCTTGCTGAAGCCACCGAATCACTTGCTCAGACAAAAAATATCAGTGCGAGCATCTAATATGCCTTCTAGGGATGCAGCTTTGAAGGCATGTATAACTGTGCCGCAATTGCTTGCCACTCCACGAAGGGTTCAATTGTTGAGGCCTCATGGCCAAGACCACAAACAACAATATGAGGAAGTCTTCTTTGTAATTCTACTTGCGACTGACGTGCGATGACCTCAGGGCTCTCTGGCTTTTGGTTCCCACCATGGTGGCCAGTTTCCGACTGAGAAAGAACAACTGCTGAAACGGTCAGACCCACTGACTCAGCTGCCGTCACTGCAGTCAATGTTCGACCAATAGCCCCAAGACGACTGTTGTCTACAATGACCAAAGGTAATCGAAAATCTCGAGCCAGATCTGCATTGAGTGTCTGGTGGCTAAGCGGTGAAAATAACCCACCCGCTCCCTCGATCAACACCACGTCTGCACGCATATGAGGATACAGACCTTGACGAAGGAGGGTGTCATCAACCTGTCTTCCTTCAGCAGCAGCAGCCTGTTCCGGTGCAACAGGAAGTTGAAAAGATTGTGGGCAGACATCATCGCGCGTGCCAGCATTTCCAGACGCACACCACAGGCGATCAATGTCTGATGGACTAGACTGAACACCGCTTGCCACAGGCTTGTACGCTCGGCAATCAATTCTCTGAGCAACACACTGTTGTAAAATTGCGACAGCAACTGCTGTCTTCCCAACATCCGTGTCAGTGCCAGTAATAAAAAGACCTTTTGTCATAACGTTGTATCTTCGGCCCTGAAGACCGCGAATCAATATGGTCGCTTGCCTGACAGACGAACCCTTTCTAGGATACGCTTTATTGAGACTGCTTCTCAATAAAGCCTCAAGAGTCTGCTTGGATTGTGTCGATCACTGGGTGTGATTCTGTCGGATACCCTGCATAGGAAGCCATGTATGCATTCACTCGCATCTATAGACATAGGATCGACGACTCAGGTTGTAGACATCTCTGGTGAGGATAGTACCTCGTTACGGCTGCTTGAAATGGGTCTCACGCCGGGTGTTGAAGTAACTGTTGTGAGCGCTGCTCCATTGGGTGATCCGGTGGAACTAGAACTTCGCGGCTACCGCTTATCGATTCGCCGGAATGAGGCTGCTCGTGTGGTCGTCGCCAACTGAAAATTTTTTCTTCTTGCAAAACGTTTGAATTAGTGATGTCTTCACCAAAACTCGAGATACCGCAAAGCAATTTTTAGCAGATACCGATATGAAACTGACTGTCGCTTTGCTTGGTAATCCAAATACTGGAAAAAGTACTCTCTTTTCAGCACTAGCCGGCATCCCAACTCGAATTGCAAACTACCCGGGAGTGACCGTTGAAGAAAAATTAGGGCAATTTCGTCATCGTGCTCATACCATTAAGCTGATTGATCTACCTGGTGCTTACAGTTTAAATGCAAAAAGCCCCGACGAACAGGTTGCTGTTGATGTCCTTCATGGCAATTTGCCTGGCATAGAACAACCTGACTGTATTGTTGTAGTTGTTGATGCAACAAATCTGAGCCGGAATCTCTATCTTGTAAGCCAAGCACTTGCCATTGGGAAACCCGTTCTTGTTGCACTGACACTCTGTGATGTTGCAGAATCAAAAGGGATACATATCAATCGAGAAAAGCTCTCCGAGTTTCTTGGTTGCCCTGTCCTTCGTCTTGTGGCACCTCGTCAAGAAGGTATTGAACACCTTGCTGATGCACTTATCGAATCATCTAATCGGTCGGGGCAGACACACCCTGAATCACTGAAGTCCCATCTTGCAAAAACTGTTAACTCTGATCGTCCTGTTGCTTCAGCCGAAGCGATTGCCCGTTACGGCTGGATCGATGAAATCACAAAAGATGTTCTTTCATATTCTGCTCAGCGAAGCCGCTCACTTGGTGATCACATTGATTCGGTATTAACTCATCGACTGCTTGGAACTGTTGTGTTTGCCCTGACCATGCTTTCGATCTTCAGTTCTATCTTTTGGTTAGCGTCTCCACTGATGGACCTCGTTTCAGAAGGTGTTGAATTTGCTGCTGGCTTGGCAGAGTCAGCCATCCCAGATGGAATCCTTCAATCGCTTGTTGTCGATGGCGTCATTGCAGGAGTTGGGGGAGTCGTCATATTTCTGCCTCAGATAGCCATTCTTTTTCTCTTTGTAGCGGTACTTGAGGGCTGTGGGTATCTGGCTCGGGCAGCTTTCCTTATGGACAGGCTTCTCGTTGGTGTTGGTCTTTCCGGAAAATCATTTATCCCACTCCTTTCAAGTTTTGCGTGTGCAATTCCAGGCATCATGGCCGCCCGCACGATTGAGAACCGCCGCGACAGATTACTGACTATTCTCGTTGCTCCTCTGATGAGTTGTTCGGCGCGACTCCCGGTTTATTTGCTTTTATGCAGTGCATTCGTCCCGAATGTTGCAGTTGGAAATTCCTGGATTCGTTTACCTGCTGTCGTCTTAGCCTCCATGTATCTCATCGGCGTTCTTGTTGCTGCAATCGTCGCATTTATCCTTTCTCGGACAATCTTTCGCGGGCCACCACAACCATTTGTCTTAGAACTTCCAAGCTGGCGGTGGCCACAGTTCGCTGTTGTTGCTGAACGCGTCCGTGAAGCCGCAGTATCTTTCCTAAAAAATGCCGGAACACTCATACTTGCCGTGAGTATTGTCGTGTGGGCACTTGGGAGTTTTCCACGACCGGTTCTTGAAGCTGGTGCGAACCCAGAAACTGCAGAGGAGCAGGGGGAGGCCCTACGACAAAGCTTTCTTGGTCAGGCTGGTCGTCTGATAGAGCCTGTTGTGAAACCACTGGGCTGGGATTGGCGGATAGGATGTGCAGCAGTGGCAAGTTTCCCGGCTCGTGAAGTGGTACTTGGAGTGCTTGGTGTTATTTACAATCTTGGTGATGTTGACCCAGGAGAAGAAGAAGGTGCTGGCATGCTGATCCGCCAATTGCGTGCCGCTACGTGGGACGGCACTGATCGCAAAGTATTTACCTTACCTGTAGCACTTTCCATTATGGTTTTCTTTGCACTGTGTGCTCAGTGTGCAAGCACCTTAGTTATTATCGGTAAAGAAACAGCTAGTTGGTTTTGGCCTCTTGTGTCATTTACCTACATGACTGCACTTGCCTGGATCGGTGCATTCTTCGTGTTCCAAATCGGTACCGCGTTAGGGTGGTGAGTGGTGCTACAGAATATCCTCGTCTTTTTTATTGTAGGGACTGCCAGCATATGGCTGGGGAGACATCTTTGGAGACGAATGACTGCACCGCCGTGTCAGCCACCTTCACAAAGCCCACCAGGCAGCGATGGTTTTGTACCTCTTGAAGAACTTCATTCGTGCAGAGAAGTAAAATAGGTTTTTTACAATGAGATACCGGGCTTTTCTTTCCATGTCCGGTTCGGTATTTCTAGTGATGAAGAGGGATTATTCATCTGCTCTTGAAGACAAACAACTCAATACACTTGGGAAACACACGATCAGCTATGATCATCCGCGGTCCGGAACAACCTGATCAGTCGGCCATTGAAACCCTGTTCACAGCACTTTTCACAGCTGGTAATCAACACGTGCTGCCGCCGTATTTGTTGAGCCAGCAGAATCCTTCTCAGTTTACCCACGCGCTCTATACAAGTACGCAATCAAAAAAGGATCTTCATCGCTTTGGTTTTACCCGTGGCCAAGCAGTTGTCTATGGATTTCTTTCATCATGGGAAGACACGCTTGGGTCGCCACAACTTTCTCTTGCAGTGCATCCCTCATTTCGGAACCGTGGTTTCGCCCGCACTATGTGCAGTCAACTCCATGACCTGGCACGCATTCGTGGTGCCCGCTCTGTGCGTGCTCTCATCTCAAAAGAGAATAGCTACGCAATCGCACTATGTCGTTCCTTCGGCTATACCATGACACCCACCACAGATACACATCTTCGTGGATCGCTTGAATTACAAAGCACTCGGGATGGGCACAACCGCTGGGTAGCGTAAGCTTCAAGAATATTCTGGAAGGATAAAACGACCGCTTTGACCTAAAAATGCAAGTGGGTTTTCTAAGCTGATCTTTTCCACAAGCTTTTGATTATGTCCTCGTCGCCGCATCTCGACATGACACTTCGGTACTGAAAGCGGATCACTCGGGCCCCAGTCACCGGCCGAATTAATCCAGATACGTTCGTTTCCGTAACATTCAATAATATCAACTGCTCGCTGGGGCGTGCACTTGCTGTCTGGATAGAGTGTCATCCCTGCCCAGAATCCACGATCAAGGACTTCGGCCACAGTGTGCTCTTCAACATGATCTATGAGAACCCGTCCCGGATCAATTCCGGCATTGATGAGTGCATCCATTGTCATTCGTGTTCCCTTGAGTTTATCTTCAAGGTGTGGCGTGTGAACAAGAATCAGGCGATCGTGTTGTTTTGCTAAATCAATCTGTTCTTCAAGAATGATCAATTCATTCCGTGAATTTTTATTGAGACCAATTTCACCAATCCCCAAGACATTCGGCTTGTCCAGAAATTCTGGAATAAGCTTCATCACCTCACGTGCAAACGCGGGGTCTTCAGCTTCTTTGGGGTTAATACAGAGCCAGCAGTAGTGGGCAATGCCGTACTGTGCAGCACGTTTCGGTTCTACATCTGTGAGTTGACGAAAATAGTCATAAAAACCAGCTGGACTGGAGCGATCGAACCCTGCCCAGAATGCGGGCTCAGTGATTGCGACACAGCCTGCCTGGGCCATGCGGCGGTAGTCATCTGTAGTCCGACTGACCATGTGAATATGTGGGTCGATATAGGCCATGATGTGCTCTCAGTATTGTGTGTTTGGGTCGGCTCCAAGCGCTGACTGCGTGTGCGCAGCAGGAGTTGGTTCCGTTGTATGATCGCTTAAGAGTTCCAACATATGCTGAGCGCGGTTTGCCTGATTCTCACAGTTTGAATCAAGTAAAAGTGGGATCGCTTTTTTCAAGGCTCGCACCCGCACGTCCTGAAGGCCCTCATGACCCTCGGCTCGCTCAAGGCGATCGAGAAAGGCGGCAATATCAAGAAGCTTTGCCCGATGCTCCATGAAGTAGATGTCGACAACCTGCTGGCTGGTAAGTGGACAACTCTGCTGTGGCATATTTCGTACTCCCTCAAAAACGAAGATTGTTTCAGCCTAGCCAACACAGGCCTTGATGAAAAGCAAGAGGGCCGGGCCGCCCTACTGAGCAACCCAACCCTTTATTCTTGCTAGAGGTGTATTGAGACGCCTCAGACGGCATTAATACATATCGTAGTCACCGCCGTGACCTGCACCGCCCTTGCCCTTTGCATCCTTTGGCTTTTCAGCGATCAGGGCATCACTTGTCAGAAGAAGCGTTGAGACGCTCGTGGCGTTCTGCATAGCAGTTCGTGTCACCTTGGCTGGGTCAATAACTCCAGCCTTGACGAGATCTTCATATTTATCGGTTCCGGCGTTGTAGCCAAAGTTCCCTTCACCGGAAAGAACTTTTTCACACACGATAGAACCGTCTTGGCCAGCATTTGTTGAGATCATTGTTACTGGAGCACGTGATGCCCGTACAACAATCTGGTAGCCAACAGATTCATCATCGCTTAAACCCTTTGGTTTCACCTGTGAGCTAGCACGCAGCAACGCAACACCACCACCTGGCAGGATGCCTTCTTCGACAGCGGCACGGGTTGCATGGAGAGCATCTTCAACACGGGCTTTCTTTTCTTTCATTTCACTTTCTGTTGCTGCACCAACATTTATCTTGGCAACACCACCAGCGAGTTTTGCGAGACGCTCTTCCAGCTTTTCACGGTCGTAATCACTGGATGCATTCTCAATTTCACGACGGATTTGCTCAATTCGTGCTTTGATGTCAGCTGTTTTTCCGCCGCCCTCGATAATGGTCGTGTTGTCCTTATCGATAATTACCTTCTTGGCACGACCCAACTCGGCAAGGCCGATGTTTTCGAGTTTCATACCAAGATTTTCAAAGACAGCCGTTGCTCCAGTAAGAATGGCAATGTCTTCGAGCATGGCCTTTCGGCGATCACCATATCCTGGCGCCTTGACGGCAGATACCTGGAACGTGCCCCGCAAACGGTTGATTACCAATGTGGCAAGTGCTTCTCCGTCGACTTCTTCAGACACAATCAACATTGGCTTGCCAGCATTCACAACAGCTTCCAACAGTGGAACGATGTCCTTCACTGTGGAGATTTTCTTCTCGTATACAAGGATGTAGCAGTCTTCAAGGACACACTGCATCGCCTGTGCATCAGTGACGAAGTAGGGAGAGAGATACCCTCGGTCGAACTGCATGCCCTCGACAAACTCAATTTCTGTCGCGAGGCTTTTGCCTTCATCAACAGTAATGACTCCGTCTTTACCGACTTTATCCATCGCTTCTGCAAGCAAGTCACCGATCTCGGCATCATTGTTTGCTGCGATAGATGCAACTTGGGCCATCTCTTTCTTGCCCTTTACAGGGATTGCTGAACTGTGGAGTTTTGCTGTGATGTCTTCGACAGCTTTTTCAATTCCCGTCTTCATCTGAATTGGATTGACTCCGGCAACAACGGCTCGCAGTCCTTCATTGAAGACGGCCTCGGCAAGAACAGTTGCGGTTGTCGTACCATCACCAGCAACATCACTGGTCTTACTGGCAACTTCACGCACCATGCGAGCACCCATATTTTCGTAGGTGTCTTCAAGGTCAATTTCTTTTGCAACGGTAACACCATCCTTGGTAACCGTTGGAGAACCGAAACTCTTTTGGAGAATCACGTTTCGACCCTTTGGACCGAGTGTGACCTTGACTGCACGGGCCAGCTTGGAGACACCTCGCCGCATTGCTTCGCGGGCTTCTTGATCAAACGCCATCATTTTGGCCATCGAATGTTTCTCCTGTACTGAAAATTATTTGGACGGTTTAAGTTGGAAATGTGAATCAACAGTTGTTTATCGACTACACGCTGAGTTGTACTAACCAAGGACTGCTAGGATGTCGTCTTCTCGCATCAGCAGAAGTTCCTGCTCGGCAACCTGAAAAGCTTCACCAGCGTAGCTCGTGAAGACCACGCGGTCGCCAGGCTTTACCTGCAAAGGATGACGGTTTCCCTTGTCGTCGAGTTTGCCTTCACCAACGCTGACAACAACACCTCGTGCAGGCTTGTCTTTTGCTGAATCTGGCAGAAGAATGCCACCAGATGTTGTCTGCTCGCTTTGTTCGCGCTCCACAACAACGCGATCACCAAGGGGGATAAGGGTTGATTTGGCCTTCCCGGCCTTGCTCGCAGCGGCTGCCATTCTGGGGTCCTTTGTATGTAGTCCGATTTGAAGGGGAACGTCGAAACAATACTGCGGGAACGGAATCTCAAGACTCTACGCCGGAGACACCCTTTCCCAAGGTGATGCGACTGCCGCAGCGGCATTCGCCAACACCTCTACGTCTCCCCAGTGCAACTCGCGCGCCAGATTTGATTATGAGTGCGAGAAAATTCGTCAAGAGCAGTTTTTCACGACCTTCCAGGAGTGAATCTGCGACTTTTTCCAGCTCCTCCTCGTCTTTTATAAAGGTGCTCTGCTTTCCCTGACACAGCAAAGACTCACAACTGCAATGGCCTGGCAGACTGCCATATTGGCGGCACAGATGACCAAAAGCTCTTTTCTGATTCTCCATTTTCTCGGGGGGAAAGTTGGTAAACAAGTGGATGATGAACCCTTCATGCCTCGTCTTCTGCGTCACAGTCGTTGGTAATCGCCTCAGAAAATCGCTAGGATTAGCGACCCGTCCGTTTGTATGGCTTCACTGCATTTCAGATTCATTCCAATGCGAGCTGTTTCGCTAGGCTCGTTATGCGGAGTTAGACTACGGGATGGTTCGACATTTTCATTTGAGGTTGTTCGCTTTTAAACGACTTGGAGAAGAACGGCATGGCTCAGTATCGACGGATAGGCGTCACGCAAAACAACGATGTCGCCATCGTCAGTTTCAACGACAAAAAGATTCTCGATGAGGCAAGTATTCAAGAGCTTGGCGCTGAACTCTTTGGTCTCGTTGAGCAACAAAAGATGGGTGACATTTTACTTAACTTTACCAATGTTGAATTTCTTTCGAGTGCTGCACTCGGTAAGTTAATCACGCTCGATCGCAAGGTAAAGGCAAGCAAAGGTCGAATGAAAATGTGTAACATTCGTCCTGAAATTTTTGAAGTTTTTCAGATCACAAAACTGAATAAAGTTTTTGATATTCGTAAAGATGAAACAGAAGCAATGACCGCTTTTAGTTGATTGCTCAAAGCCTCCCTGACTGGAACAGCCACCCTTTTTCCCGCAATTACCTTGTGCGGCTACTATGACCGAATCGTCTTCTCATCATGACAGCAGTTCTGACCAAGCCGCATGGCAGAAGTCTCTTGATCTGCCGAGCGAACGCGGTGCAAGTCGATTGATCATGGAAGAGTTGCTCGACAGACTTGGAGAGCATGGTTGGGCCGGTACTGATATTTTTTCAATTCACCTGGCTGCTGAAGAAGCAATTGTCAATGCAATTGTTCACGGCAATAAGCTTAGTGCAGACAAAAAAGTACATGTTGAATGTTTTGTCTCACCTACGACTGTACGAATTGAAATCACAGACGAAGGAGATGGGTTTAAGCCAGAAGAGGTGCCCGACTGCACGCAGGACGACCGGCTGGAAGTTCCAAATGGCCGTGGTGTCATGCTGATTCATAATTTCATGACTCGAGTTGAGTACAACGAAAAAGGCAATCGTGTTCTGTTGGAAAAGGTTCGTGATACTTGATAAACCAGACCATACTGGTCATATCCTTTTTTGCAGAATGAAAATTGGTGCATCTCGCCTTCGACTCAATTTTTCGGTATCGTTTGAAAACTCAAAGGCCCCTCATATTCCCCGATAGCTCAATGGTAGAGCGAGCGGCTGTTAACCGCTAGGTTGTAGGTTCGAGTCCTACTCGGGGAGCTTCTATCCCCTCGCTTGTACTTTGTTTCACGGTGCATACGAGGATTCTTGTCCAAGCCTCTGGGCTGAAAACTGGGCCCGGTGATTCGATTGCCTTCAAATAGTTCGGAAGGTCATTTATGAACTTTTCTAAAAGCATCTGCTGGA
>Ga0315321_10000574_pt1 | contig 27464 bp, 26 predicted proteins | sample M180m21515metaG_FD_203464 | JGI IMG/M metagenome (GOLD analysis project Ga0315321, IMG submission 203464) | Ammonia-oxidizing marine archaeal communities from Monterey Bay, California, United States - M1 80m 21515 | ecosystem: Environmental > Aquatic > Marine > Intertidal zone | place: USA...
GTTGCTGTTGATCTTGTTGCTGTTGATCTTGTTGCTGTTGATCTTGTTGCTGTTGATCTTGTTGCTGTTGATCTTGTTGCTGTTGATCTTGTTGCTGTTGATCTTGTTGCTGTTGATCTTGTTGCTGCTGATCTTGTTGCTGCTGATCTTGTTGCTGCTCAATCTCGTCGATCAGTGATTGGGCCAACTCAATGTTCGCACGAGCATCAGTGTCATTTGCATCGATACGGAGAGCGCTGCGGTATTGGGTGATTGCCGAGCGTAGTAGCTTCACGCCAGACTCGACGTCTTGCGAGGCGGTGGGTGTTGTGGCAGTGGTCGCCTGAGCGGAAGTGGGAGCCGCGTTGTCTGCGGCGGGTGGCTTGAGTTGGGTCAGTGCCTGGGAGTAAAAAGCGTTCCCGAGATTGAATCGTGCCCGTGCTGCAAGGGAATCGTTTTGTGATCCGATAACCATTCGGAATTGTTCCGCTGCCTGTTGTATGTCACCATTGCGGTAGTGCGCGATGCCGAGGTTGTAGATCGTTTCATCACTGGGCTGGATGATGGCGGTGTATTTATCTATGGCCAAATTGTTGTCATTGGACTGCAATGCTGCGTCACCCGCAGTTGCAAGGTTCTCTTTGATTGGCGGGTTGTCAGCCAAAGCAGGGTAGGTGCACAGAAGGACTAGCACGCAAGTCAGGCCAGGCCATCGCACAATTGGACGCTGCGAATCGCGTTTGCTGCGCCGGAACCGGCTCAGCGAATTACAACACTCCGCTGACTTGCAGGCTGTCGAGGATGGGGAACCCGTCAGACGTGCAAGGCATTGGAGCGATATTCGATGAATACTCATTGGCGTCAAGCTAGGGGAGAGTGTTCAGCAGTAGTGGAGTGTTCAAAAGGCAGCGGTGCTAGCCCGGCTTCGTGTTGAATACGGAACAACTGCCTGAAGAGGTCGAGAGGATTTTCTAGGTTCTTTCGCGAAGTTTTCCAGCGATCTTGGGATTTTACGCTGCGGTATCGCGTACGGCCATAGATCGATGGGCCAGCATTTTTTCTAGCAGGGCTTGGTGGGGGGGCGAGAGTAAGGGCGGGGGAGGCCCGCTGCGTGCCCGTCATGCCAGCAATGCCCAGGCTTTTGGGTGGGTTTCGGTTGCCCGACATTTTACGTTCCGCGGCGATTGCCGTACCAGCGTATCTGCATCCGATCACAGTACCGAAAACCAGCCTGCTCAACCCAGCCTTTTAGCCATTGAGCTGCCGCGTCCATTGCCTCATTGGTGCTTCCCTGTGGCATGATCCAGACATTTTCAGCAGGAACACCGAGTTTTTGGACGATCTGTAGAAGTTCCTCGTAGTCTTCGGGTGAGTCGACGACGAATTTGATTTGATAGTCAATGGCGGCACTGATCAGACGCTGCATGGTGGCAATGGGCATGCGTCGTTGTTCGTGCAGTTCGCTCCATTTGGGATGTTGGCTGCTATCGGGCGTGCTTGACTTGAATTTTGGACTGATCGAGAGCAGGTCACAGGGGGTTTTCCGGTCAATCGTACCCGCTGTTTCAACGGTGAGATGAAAGCCTTCGGCTCGAAGCAAATTGCATAGGGAGGTGGACTCGCTTGACAGCATCGGTTCGCCACCCGTCAGCACCACGTGCTGCAATCCGGACGCTTGAACCAGAGCGAGAATTTCGTCAAAACCTGTTTGATCGCCTTTGGGGTTCCACGAGGCATATGGTGTATCGCAGAACCAGCAACGCAAGTTGCAACCACTGGTGCGGATGAAAAAACTCTCGGTACCAGTGAGCTTTCCTTCGCCTTGGCGACTTTGAAACGTTTCAGCAATACGCAATGTCCCCCTAGTCGCCGTGGGCGACCCATGCGAGAATCCGGCATTACCAAGTGGAGTGATCAAATTGAGCGACTCAGATAATTTCCGTGACACGTTGGAAGTCTTTGAAAATCCAAGCCCGTCGCGAAACTTTACGATTGAACATCATTGCCCCGAGTTCACTTCTGTTTGCCCGAAAACTGGGCAGCCGGATTACGGGACAATTGTGTTTACCTATGTTCCTGATCAAATTTGTGTCGAACTGAAAAGTTTGAAAATGTACCTTCAGCGTTTCCGCAATGAGGGGATTTTCTACGAAGCAGTGACCAATCGGATCATGGATGATTTCATTGCTGTTGTCCAACCTCGAAAAGTCACGGTGGAAAGCCGCTGGACGCCTCGAGGCGGGCTCAATAGCAATATCATCGTGAATTACCCCGATTTAGGCTAGGTGTCTGCCAGTTGCGGAAAGGATGCGGTCCCCGTTCGCCGTGCCTGACAACTGCTTCCGTGGCTTGAGGCAGCCTCTAGGTAGCCCCCGAGTGGCGTGAGGGCCGGCTAGCCGATGCTTTGTCATCGGCTGGGTGTTGAGCGGGTATTGCTTGAACTCGACGCGACAACTCCGTCTCAAGATTGTTTCCGACGCTGGGATAGCGAGTCAGGGTTGTGTTGTTTGAGACGAAATTGCCTTACCCGGGACCTGGAAGTTCGTTTCAGAACAACGCTTCTTTTTTGACACCCCCGACTGCAGTGTCGTGTTGTGGGACTCGGCCGGGGCCTGTTCCGAGACTTATCTGGGGTGGTCGAGGGGTTGAGAAGGTCGCGGAAGTCGTTAAAACCGATAGCTGCCCGCCGGGTGGTTTATAATCTCGGACTTCATCAACAGTACCTCAGGGATCTCAACATGACGGCTCCGGTTCTTCTCAGTGGATTCGCGGACGAAGCAGCGAACGAAAAACAGGCGGTGCAGCAGTATTCTGCGTTTGCGGCCCTCGGATTGAAGTACTACTCCATTCGTTTTGTTGACGCAGGCGAGGGCATCAAGAATGTGATGCAGCTCACGGATCCTGAGATTCAGCATTTGGTCAAAATGCAGGGCGATTACGGGCTCAAGGTCAGCAGCATCGGATCGCCGATTGGCAAAGTCAAGCTTTTGGATGTCGATGATGGAACCTCAAATAAATTCATTCCTTTTGATCAGTACTTGAAGGAAGACGTTGCGGTTGCTTGTGACCGTGCCGAAGCTTTTGGCGCTAAGTTGATCCGTGGATTCGCGTTTTATCATCCGAAAGGGACTGATCCGCTTTCACATCTCAGTCAGGTCAGCGATCAGCTTGGGCAGATCGCTGATGCGTGTGACCAACGAGGGCTGACCTTCGGCCTCGAAGTCGAAGCAAACCTGGTTGGGCAGACCGGTGATCTTCTCAAGGCAATTGCTGAACAGGTAAATCACCCTGCCATGTTGACGATTTTCGATGCGGCGAACATTGTTACGCAGGGGTTCACTGCAGATGAAACTTACGCGCAGTATCTCGCCATGAAGCCTAGTTTGGGTTGGTTGCACATCAAGGATTACCACGATCCTTCGCCGACCGGAAGAATCCAACATGTTGATGAAGCTAGTCTGAGTAATTTTGTGCCTGCTGACGTCGGCGACAGTGGACATGAGGCGATCCTGCGGGATCTCAAAGACTTCTTGCCTGATCTGGAAGCCCGGATGGCCGCTCGCGGCGCTGACGGCGTTTTCCTTGATCTCGAACCACACGTCAAAGGCGGGGGGCAGTTTGGTGGCTTCAGTGGACCTGATGGTTTCGGCGTCGCCTTGCGTGGCTTGTGCCGAGTATTGGATTACGTCGATATTCCCTATGACCTGCGATCGTTTACGGACATCAAAAGCTGATGACAAAAGATCCCGAAGAACGCATTACCGAGTTGGAGATTCAGCTGGCGCACGTGCAGCGTCTCTATGAACAACTCAATGAAGTCGTTACGGAACAGTCGGGCAGAATTGATCTGATTGAGCGGCGCTGCCATCAGCTTCACACGCAGTTCAAAGAAATCAAGGAACGTCAGGAACCCGATTTCGATCCGCTGGATGAGAAGCCGCCGCACTATTAACAGTCGCCAAAGCTGAAGCCGTAAAACAGACAAGTCCGGAACACAGACGCAGGTCAGGTCGCGCTATCGTTGAATCGGAATTTGAGATGACGGTGTTGGTGCACTGCAAACAGGGGCTGCGAAGAATGAACAGGGGTGCGCAGGAATCAAGAGTGGCTGTTCACGAGCGGCGCTGCACTGTTCGGCCTAGCTTAGCATTGCTTTGAAATCTGCTTCGGCATGCCTAGTAACCAACGCCGACGCGAAACATGAAGCTGTCTTTGGGATCAAAGTTGTCGCCCGGGTTCGAGCGGTATTTGACTTTACGTTTGAATACCCATCCGATCTCCGCGAAGGCAGCGCGTCGGCCTAGTCGAAGTGCGTCAGATTTTCCCCATTCAAGTCCCGTCACGGCCCGTAAATCGTCGATCGCAATGCTCTCGACTTGCCCACTCGTTGCGGGTGCCGTTCGCTCAATGGTCCAAGAACCGCCCCCATAGTCTCCGCTCAGGTACCACCAGACGTCTCGCGTTCCCACGGTGCGGCAATAGCGAGAAAAACGAGGTTGTGGGAAATATAAATCGATCCTTGTCTGTGGGTTAGGCTGGCATTGAAAACCGAAGGCTGGGACCAGCTTGATATCCACGCGATTTACATAATAGACGCCACCTTTCATCACAGTGGTGGGGGTCAAGCGAAAATTCGCTAACGCTTTTCCCATCACGCGGAAACTCCGGCTATTCCAAACGCCAAACTCGGAAAATCCGCCGAAGCGCACACCGAATTCAGTACCAAACATCTGGCTCGGGTCAGATTCCCAACCCACATCCAGAAATGCGCTATAAGCCTTGGAGGGCAGGTCAGCATTGTTTGTTGGAGTCGTCTGAGGTCCACTCCAAAGATGCAGTGAAAATGATGGGACAACGTAGAGAGGTTGGGTCAAGAATAGAAAATTTGGAAAGGCAAAAACGACCGATGTGTCAAAGTCATTCATCCCCAGCATGTTCGGCTTGCTGCCCTCGCCAACGAACGTGTAGCGAAAACGTGGCCCTTGCAGCAGGCTATAGGCGCTGTAACCATCCGCGGGATTCTGCATCAACGCGTCGTATTGAAAATCGCCAAAGCCTTGGGGGAACAGTGAACTCGGGGTGGAGGCTGGGTAGGCCGAGGTGGGATATCCCGCTGGGCCGTAAATTCCATTCGTTCCGGCGGGGGGGGAGCCATAAATCGAGGGGGATGAGGTGGGGCCGTAGCCGGGCAAGGGTTGGGATGCGGGTTGTGAGAAAAATTGACCGAACAAACTGCTGGGAGGAGCGATCGAAGCGCCGCCCATCGCGGGGGCGCTCGGCGGCCCAATCGTCGTGACTCCTGGCCCTAAGCCATTGGTGACGCCAGGAATAGGAGTCGTTGCGGCTCCCGGGTTGGTGGTCGCGTAAGGATCAAAACTGCCATAGCCGGCTGGCGGCTGGTAAGCCGTTGGAGGCGCCGCAATCGGTGTTAAGTTCGTTTGGGGTGCGTCGACCGGTGAGCCAGGTTGATTCGAAAATCCGTTTCCGCCGCTCGGGGCAGAGAACTGCAGAGCGAACGACGGGTTGGCGAGCAAGCCTGTCGCAAACGTAATGGCAAATACTAGTCGCAGAAGCATGTGTCTTGGGTGGAGTTTTAGAGCCGATGCCATTTCGTGATCCTGAGAGACAATCCATGACGAGGTATCGGATTCTGAAAACTCGTCTATGCTGTGGTTACTCTTCCGGCGGCGCTCTGGTCAAGATGAATAGAGTTTGGGCGGCTAAGGTTGGAGATTTTTCTCAAGGACTATCGGCCGTTAGCCATCAATCCTTAGCTATCAAAGCAGGCCTCGCTGGGGCCGGTTTGATTTTTACTTCCTTTAGCACCAAGTCTCTTGATGGAAGATCTTGACGTTCCCAAATTGGCTGAATACCTGCATTTGACCCCCGATCAAGTCAAAAAAATGGCGGTTCGTGGGCGTTTGCCCGGCCGACGAGTCGGGGGGCAGTGGCGTTTCTCAGAGGCCGAAATTCACCACTGGCTCGAGGAACAAATCGGGGTGAGCGATGCTGATGAGTTGGTTAAGGTTCAGAAAGTATTGAACCGCGTGCCGGGTCAGCATAGCGAGCGTCCCATCCGCGAGTTGTGTTCAATCGAAACCACTTCTATTCCACTGAATGCTCGGACACGTGGCTCTGTGATCCGGTCGATGTGCGATTTGGCGGCTCAGTCAGGGTTGATGTGGGATGCTACTGCCATGGCAGAAGCGGTCAAAGCCCGTGAGAAAATGCATCCAACGGCCCTTGATTGCGGCGTTGCTTTACTGCACCCTCGCAGACCGCAGACTTCCATTCTTGCGGATTCGGTGGTCGCGTTGGCGGTCTGTCCTTCCGCCATGCCTTTTTCTGATACGGGGCATCTGACAGACATCTTTTTTCTGATTTGCTCTTACGATGATGCCTCTCACCTTCGTATTCTTGCAAAGTTGAGTCGAATGGTGGCAGATGGCCAGTTGCTAACGAACTTACGTGCAAGCGAATCCGCATCTGAGGCTCATCAATTTATCTGTCAGGCTGAAGAGGCCATTGATGATGCCTGCAGCGGTCTCGCATAGCAGCGATGTCGAACAAGGATGGCTAAAAGTTCTGCAGCTTAAAAAGAAACGCAGGCAAGGATGTGCAAGATGGATCAAGTTGGTGTTTTCAACTCCGGGATGACGGACGAGCGGCGCTCCACGCCGGGAACGCTGATGTGGGTGAGTGCCGATGCAGGCTTTGAATTTTTGGAGGCTCGGCAATATTGCCTTGCCCATGCTCCCCAGGTTGCCATGCGGGCTTCCGTTATTGAGGGGCTTGAGCGTCCGGCAGCAGAGGTGCGTGCCATTGTGGTCACGCAAAGTCAGCGGATAGCAGTCTCGCGCTCTCAGATTCGGGATCTGCGGGAGGCGTACCCCGAAGCCAAGATTTTGTGTCTGATGGGTGCGTGTTGCGAAGGCATGTATGCCAAGGTACTCGATCCCGTCTTTGGTAAAACGGAACGGGTTTACTGCCATCAGTGGGCTCAGGTTTTGCCAGACTGGTTGCGGTGCTGTGGTGCGAGCGTGGCCGACGGAAATTTCGTCTCTCGCTCAGTTGCTGTGGTAAGTGCTACGCCAGCAATCGGCTCTGCTCTGATGGACCTTGCCGAATCCGCGGGGGCTGTGACACTCTGGTGTCGAGATGTTTGCCGTTGGCAAATGCGGCAGGTCGATACCGTTTGGTGGGACGACTCGGTCGCAGGGGCTGCAACAGCTGCTCAGTGGAAAGAGCGTCTTGAGAAGTGCTCAGCGGTGGATCGGGCTCCCGTTCACGCTTGGATCGCCAATGCTCCGAGATACAGTCAAGTGAAAGCTGCCGCCGAAGGTGGAATTTCACTTACGTTGAGTAAGCCCCACCGCATTGAGCCGCTGCTCTCCTTGTTGGGAACTTGTCAGTCGGGGCAGGCGAAATCAGCTGCAGGGCTGCGGGTCGCCTGAATGATGAGCGATCTTTGGATCAGCTTTGCTGACCGGGCTGCAGTCCGCGGGTGCTTCTGTCTCGTTCGTATCTGCCGCAGGTGTCGTGCTTAGAAAATGCCTGCGCCAAAGTCGTCATTGCCGTCTGTTTCTGGCATTGCGGTAGCTTTTCGCTTTGTTGTGCGTGGTTGCATTGGTGCAGGCACAGCATCAGGCGATTGATTGTCGATGCGTTTAGCCGTTGGAGTCTCGCGGTCAGAAGTCTCGGCACCCGCGTCTTCGCCGGGTTCAGGCGTCGTTTCCGCTTTTTCAGCAGTTTGTGTCCCCGTTACTCGTTTGCTAGTCCCTAGTTGAGTGGTTTCGGACCTGGCGGTTTTGCTGCTGGGTGTGTCTGTTGTGTTGTCGGTTCGAAGTTCTCGGTTTTTTGAATCTGCTTCATCTAGGTCAAAATCATCGTCGTATCGTGAACGATAGCCGGGTTTTTCGCAGCGGGCTAACTCGCTTTCGAGTTCGGCCAGAACTGCTTGTTGGATTTCCTCTCGGCATTCACTATTGATGGGGTGCGCCACATCTGCATAGAGCTTCTGCGGGGTCGCGTATTCTGCGTCATCCTGCTGCAGTTTGGTGCCACAGTGATTGCAATAGTTCGATCGCAAATGATTTTTGTGGCGGCAGCGTTGGCAATTGCTGCTCAGCTTTCGGCTGGGCATGGCGACGAAAGGTCCGTTCGTGCCATCAATGATTTTCAGGTCTCGGATGACAAAGGCATTTTCGATCGTGATAGAGCAGAAGCCTCTCAGGCGGTCTTCTGATCTCTCCATCAACTTGATGCGAATCTCGGTGATCTCCACGTCCGACCCTCCTTAACCGGCTGGCGTCTCCGATTCATCTTCGGGATGCCTGCGAGCATGCTGGTGTTTACGACACATCGATCTTTGCGGGAACTTGCGTGCTTTGAGTCGCCATGACGAATCCGCCCGGCTCCAAGCGTGCTCGCAATTTCGATGCTGCCTGTTTTGCTTGACCCGATGAGGTTGAAATAGCAAAACAAGCAGACCCACTACCTGTCAATTGACACGTTCTCAGCTCGTCATGCCACAGTGATTCAAGAATTTCTGCGATTTGCGGAGCAAGTTTTTTTGCCGGATCGGTGAGTCGGTTGAGCATCGCTGGCCCCAAGTCGGTGCTTTTTGGGTCTTGCAGCAGATCCACCAAGGCGGCCGCATCTCTTGGTTTGGAAGGGACTTGTGAATTTGCGTAAACCGCGGCGGTGGACAGGCAAACCGCAGGAAAAATCACAATGCAGTCGATTTTGTTGCCCAACTCAATCGCTTTGATTTGTTCACCACGGCCAGTCGCACGCGCGCCATCGATTGGATCCGTTCCGCCCATGCCCAAGAAAAAGGGAACGTCACTTCCAATCTTTGCCGCAAGCTCACTTAACCTTGGTGTGTCAGCGGGAATCTCGCAAAGTCGTGCTGCGCATAGGAGTGCCGATGCTGCATCGCTGCTTGCTCCTCCGAGTCCCGCGCCAGCCGGGATTCGTTTGCCAAGTTGGCACCGGAACCCGTCCTTGATTTTAAATGCGTCGCGAAATGCTGCTAACGCACGATGTACCAGGTTGGATTCGTCTGAGGGAATGTCCAGTAATTTGCGGCCCGTTGAGCTTTCAACCTCTACACCCAGGCGTTGTGCGACGACCGGTAGTGAGGGTAACCATTCAACCTGCAGGTCAATTCGATTGTCTGGAATTCTTTGCAGCTGTAGTTCGTCACGCCAGTCGATCGGAATCATCACCGTATCAATCTCGTGAAAGCCATCAGGCCTGCGAGCAAGTAATTCCAGAAACAGATTTAGCTTGGCAGGTGGGCGGGTCTGTGCAGTCTTGGCGTATTGATCGATGGATTGACGCATGTTTTTGAATGAAGACGAATCAGACGGCGCGTTCCGAAATCAGGCGGCGCGTGTGCAGCGGGGGCCGAATTCGCCCGTGGCGACAGGGGCAGTTGGGTATGTATCCACCGTGTTGATGGAATCGTTCCTGTGTGCGTTGCTCGTACTGCTCATTGCGATGATCGAAATTCCCAGCTTCGACGCAAGTTTAAGTGTGGCCTCACTTTCAACCAGGATGGTTTTGTCGGCTTCAATCGCGATCGCTTTGCCATTGGCCTGGGCGACTTTCTGAACGGTTTGTGGACCGATGGTGGGAACGTCAAATCGCATGTCCTGCTGTGGCTTGCTGACTTTAACCAAAGTCCAACCACCTCGCCGGCATAGCTCACCGGTTCGTTCAATGCAGGCGTCGGTTCCTTCGATCGCCTCGACAGCGATCACGGTTCCGTCTTTGATGGTGATCGTCTGTCCGATATCCATGCCGCCCATCTGCTTGGCGACCTGCCATCCTGCTTCGGCATCAGATGTCTGTTGTTGTTTCAGTTTGGGGCCTGCGAGTCTTCCTGCTTTCACGAGTAGTTCCGGTGCAAAGTCTGTTGCTGCGATTACTTCCATGCCTGAACGTCCGTAAGCGTTGGTGACGGCAGTGAGTAAGCTGTCGTCTCTAGCGTCGCGTTGGCGGCCAAGTAAAACCGGCCCCAGTGTTCGAATGCAGGTCAGGTCAGGAAAATGCCTGAGCCAGACCGAGCCTTGGTAGAGGATGTCAGCTTTGAAAAGCTTTCCTGCCATCGTAACTTGTTGGACGCCATTTCGACGAAAGTAGCGGATGTGGCCGCCCAGCCTGCCAACGCCAGACCACGTTACATGATCGCAGATCGATTCCAAATCAGTGCTTGCGTGCCCACGAATGGCTATGCAGCAGACGCGTCGGCCTTCCCGAATCAGCGATTGGGCGACTTGCACAGGAAAGCTGCCCCATCCGGCAACGAGTCCGATTGGGGGTAGTTGTTCGCCTGATTGGTGCTGCGCCATGATCGCGTGACCGCGTCTTGGCCAGTAACCGTTGCGGTCGATCATGCCGCTCGCTTGTCCTCGGAAGTGGCATTGGACTCAGTGGAACCCCACTCGGTGGATTTTTGTTGCTCTTCAAGCCGAGCCAATTCGCGACGCAATTTTTTAATCTCACGCCGCATTTCGGGCAGCTTTCTCTGCACCGCCATGATTTGCATCTGGTCGCGTTGAGGTGTTGCGGGAGATCCCAGGTAAACCTCGTTCCCAGGGCAATTGTCCATCACGCCCGCTTGGGCACCGACAATCGTTCCGTCCCCCAGTTCAATGTGGTCTTTCAGGCCGACTTGTCCCGCCAGAATCACGTAGTCGCCTGTGGTGCAGCTGCCAGCAATGCCAACTTGACTGCAAAGAAGATTGTGTTTTCCGATTCGGCAGTTGTGCCCAATCATGACCTGATTGTCGATCTTGGTGCCCTCACCAATTCGAGTCGCCCCGTAAGTACCACGGTCGATCGTCACGCTTGCACCCAATTCAACGTCTGACTCGATTGCGACATAACCCAGTTGCGCAGTTGGTAGATGGCGACCACCCTCTTGGCGATAGCCAAAACCGGTGCAGCCAATCACGGTGCCGGCGTGAATGATCACGCGGTCTGCGAGCGTTGTGTATTCGTAAAGCGTGACGTTGGCATGAACCAGGCAGTCTTCGCCTACTTGCGTGAACGGACCAACCGAAACACCTGGCATGATTCGTGTTCGTGCGCCAATCGAGACGCCCATTCCAATCGTTGCGGTCGGGTGGATCTCTGCAGAGTCGTGGATTACTGCGGTCGAGTCGATACCGCCTGATGGGACTTTACACTCAACCGGAGGCCGAAAGGCGGAAACGATCTTCGCAAAGGCTTGGTGCGGGTCGTCCACAATCAGTTGTGACGCGTTGTCCAAACCTATCGAACATAAATCGATCTCAGCACGGGTCACGACTGCAGTCGCCAGAGTATCCTTCAGGGAATCCAGGCGGGAGGGGTCGTCCAGCATGGTGATCTCGGTCGTTGTTGCCTCTCGTGGAGGATTCGCTCCAGTACAACGTACCTCTGCGTTTCCATTCAAACGACCTTCGACGAGACTTGCGAGGTCTCCAAGTTGCATTGCCATCTCCAATCATCCTTTACTGGAACTGTCGCCATTCGGCTTGGCCTTGAAGGTATACAACTTTGCCGTGTTTGCGGGCAAGAGAGAAGTTTTGTGCGACGCATATCCAATGGGTTTGCTAGCTTTCTGAAAGGGCTGTGCCATGGTGAGGTAGGCTTTTGGGGCGGTGTCGCTTGAGTTTGATAGCAAACGGGCGGGTTGGGAATTTTGCCGCGGTTAGCGAACGACGGGAATTCACTACACCTACGATTGATTATTCAGATTCATTGATCCTTTTGCATGCATCAATTACGAGTGAGGTTCTCATGCGAGTGTTCCCAAGATTTTGGAGTACACAGAGTTTCGTTTCAGGCGTCGCCGGAGCACCTCTGCTTACCGTGTTGCCATTAGCTATGCTTGCGTTGCAGCTTTTTTGTAAGGGCTGCAGCCGGCAGAACCTCGTTGAATCGGTCTCGGTCGGTGACAGTGGGGTCGAAATTCGCAGCTCCGAGTGGCCCTTGGCCTCAACTGACTGGAGTGCATGGCGAGGTCGGGGGCAGGATGGGATTGCTATCAAGAGTGATGTGCCCACGACTTGGAGTGATGCAAACCATGTGCTTTGGCGGTCGGCAATACCGGGGCGTGGGCATAGCTCACCCATCGTCGTTGGGGATTCTGTTTTCGTAGCCACGGCAGACGACGGGCAGCAGATACAGTCAGTGCTTTGATTTGATCGGGAGACGGGTTCCCAGCGTTGGCGACCGTGCTTCATGAAGGCGGGTTTCCGGCCACAGGATCGGTGCATCGTAAGGCGACCAATGCGAATGGAACGATCGCTAGTGATGGCAAGAGTCTGTACATCGCGATGCTTAACGCAGGCTCCATCACTGCAACGGCCGTCAACTTGAGTGGAAAGATTTTGTGGCAGCGTGAAGTTGGAAAGTTTGTTTCCAAGTTCGGATACGCGCCCTCGCCTGTGTTGTACAAGTCGCTTGTGCTTGTCGCTGCGGACAATAGTGGAGGGGGGTATCTCGCTGCCGTTGATCGTGAAACCGGCAGCCTTGTTTGGCGGGTGCCGCGGGGTAATGGCGACAGTTATTCGACTCCCACGGTGATTCGCGTTGGCGGACGGGATCAGTTGCTCATCAGCGGCAACGATGCGGTAACCAGCTATGATCCTGCAACCGGTGAATTGCTCTGGCAAACGGCGTGCATCGCTGAAGCAACGTGCGGCACCATTGTGTCAGTCGGTGAACGCATCTTTGCAAGTGGTGGGTACCTAGAGTCCGAGACGATTTGTCTGTCGGCGGATGGACAGCGTCTGTGGTCGAACAATTTGAAGACTTACGAGCCATCGCTGTTGGTTGTCGAAGACAGGTTGCTCACCGTGAACGATAAGGGAGTGGCCATTTGTTGGGATGGTAAATCTGGCCAAGAGCTTTGGAAGGAACGGCTGGGGGGTGACCTCCCCCCATAGAATTGCACCATTGTGAGTGAGAGAATCTTGCTCGGGCGAACCGCCCGGAAAGGACTTTCAGAATGCCTCAGAAACGTCACACAGTGGATCAGATCGTTGCCAAACTTCGTAAAGCCGACGTGGACTTGGTAAGGGCAAGAAGGTGCCCGAAATTTGCAAGTTGCTAGAAGTCACCGAACAGACGTATTATCGCTGGCGTCAGACATACGGTGGCATGAAACCAGAGATGGCCAAGCAGCTGAAAGCCTTGGAGAAAGAGAACGCAAGGCTGAAGAAGATGGTCGCCGAGCAAGCCCTCGATATGGAGATTCTCAAGGAGGCTGCCAAGGATTGCACGTCGTTTTACAACACGAACGGTCGGCTGGATTTCTCTGTTGGGATCTCCTTGGCTTTCTGAAGACCTGTTGGTGGCAACGGACTGCGGCGAAGCACAAGCGAAAAAGTATGCAGTGATTATGAAAATGTGTTTGCACCTGCTGATCGCAACCTGTCTGGGGTTGCTCTGCTGTACGACTGCCAGTGCTCAGTCAGCTTATCAATACGATGCGCCCGCTAAGTGGGATAACTTTCATCCCGAACGCGGTGCCCAACGATTCATTTTGGCGCAGGTTCCTGACGATCTGCCGCCGCCCGCGTTGACAGATGTCGCGCCGAATGGGCCACCGATGGAGACCATCCGCGAGCTCCCCGAGGGATGTCAGACGCCGCTCGCGATCGATGATGCCGTGATGGCCGCCGACTGCCCACCAACGCAACTGCATCGTGCCGTTCGCGGGCGTCTGCCGTTGAAGCCTTGGTTCGGTAGCACCAATCTGCTTCTCTACACAATGGCGGGTGATTCCGGCCGTTGGGTGGTCAGCGGCCCCGACATGGGGAAATACACGACTGCCTTGGTCGACCCAGAGCCAGCCATTGGTTTTGATATGACATTTGGTCGTTACCTGTGTTGCGGTCGATTCGGCCTCGGGCTCACCTATATGAATTGGAACCCCGATGGCGAATCTGTGGTCAGAACGGGCAATGCCAATATGATCTATTCCTCAATGCCAGCCCACAACGACATCACATTAAACTTGGGTGGTACGACGAATACCTTGTATGACTGGGTCGACCAAGCGGCTACCGCTGTTCGTACGATCCGAGACGTTTTGTTCCAAGGTTTGGAAGTCAATTTTTCGTGCTTTGGGTTGATGGGAGCACGACGGGTTTCGCGTGATTGCTGTCCGCAAGGCTGTTGTGTGAATGGTTTGTGACTCTGCAGTAACTGTTATGGTTATGGTGGCCTGACGGGGCCGCTTGTCAGGCCGTGCAATGGTCGCGTGCGAATCGTTAATAGTCACGGTCTTCGGTGGTTCCAAGCGAAGGACTCGATGGAATTTGTTTACAACGTCGACGGCACTCAAGGCTATCAGAGTGAGGATATCTATGAAAATATCGACGTCGAGAACAATCTCTATGGGTACCAATTTGGAAGCATGCTGAGGTATTGCTTGACCTGCCGTCTGAATCTCACCGTGGGCGGTAAAATTGGTCTGTATGCAAATGATGCAGAGCTGAAGCACCGTGTGGGTACGAAAACAGACCTGGTGTACATCACTGGGAATTTGACCGATGACGTTTACACTGGATCAAGTGATACCAGTTTTGCCACCCTTGGCGAATTGGATTTCGGCCTGGGTTACCGACTCGGTTGTGCTTGGACGGTTCGCGGTGGTTAGCGAATGATCGGCATGGGCGGAGTCGCTACGGCAATCGACTCGATACCTTCAAGTTACACAACGCTTGAAGCCAGCGGCAAGGTTTACGCCAACGACAGTTATATTCTCCACGGTGGTTACTTCGGCTTGGAATGCAACTGGTAAGAATCCGACACTTTCAATGAACGTGTTGGGGACTTGCTCCAACTGGATTTGAGTGTCGCAATATTAGAAAAAAAGCCCCGCCAGTGCATTGCGCTGACGGGGCTTTGTCATTCTTTGACTGTTCGGTGACGACGGGTCAGCCGATGGGTTACTGGTTCAACTGTTCTTCGACCGTCTCCGAAGCTGCTCTTGTTCCCAACGCGCCCCAGAGTCCGAAGGGGCTTTCGCTGCCAGGCAGGACCGAACTGACTTGATTCCCATTGCGACGCCAGACAACAGGTGATCGAGCATTACCCGCTTCAATCGAGTCAGTGATGAAGATGACTGCTCCATCACCCATCAGGATGTGAGCTCCGCCTTGATGCCGACTGCTCGGTGGTACGATTCCATCGGATGTATGACCGCGGGCCATGCAGACCTCACTGTTCGGAGGCAGGATTGTGTTGCACTGGCTATACAACGGGTAGAAATCCGCCCAACGATAGCCTCGCTTGCCTGCCGCGCCGGTGGTCCGAGTGCTGGCAAGCCACCTTGTCGGTCTTTCCGGGTCGATGAGACCTGTATCTTTGCAGATCGATGGGTTGAGTTGGATTCCAGCTCCCCACAACGCAGCACCATTCGGACTGTTGTTCAGGGCAGGGCTAGTGCGTATGTCGTTGTCACCCAGATCGGTCGCAATCTCACCAGACATGATGGTATTGGCAAGTCCGTCGAGAATGTCCCGGAATTTGGCTTCTTTGCGTGGGACGAACGCACCTCGTTGTGCTGCGTTGACCTGCTGCACGAGCCAGCTTTCGTCCCAGTACCGCCATGCTGATTCCGGACCACGGAATCTTGCACCGCCTATATTACTGCGGCTTGGTGAATCACCGGTGCAGGCTGCGTAGTTGGTTCGTCCAATTGACGGAATGCCGAAACCTGGATCACTGGGGCAACGGTAGGTCGGGATATCGCTTGCCCAGGGTGCGTAGCGAATGGTGACAGGCGAAGGCCCCATCGCGGCCCACGATTCACCTTCGTCATCGACCGAGGGGTTTGAGATTGTTTCCCACATCGCCTGCTGCTCAACGAAAGGCAGGATGCCAACAAGGAAGCTGAGGCGATGCATGGTGTAGCCAATCGGAGGGCCTGCGGGTGGGCCCGGTTCGTCTGCATTTCGCCAATTGTTTTCATTCTCATTGGTCGCTCCGGTGCCATGCATCGGGAGTGCCTTGAAAGCTGAGTGGTAGTTGTGGATTCCAAGCCCAATCTGTTTGAAGTTGTTGCTGCAGCTCATGCGACGGGCCGCCTCGCGCGCCGCCTGCACTGCCGGCAGCAATAGGCCCACCAACACGCCAATGATGGCGATCACAACAAGCAGTTCAACAAGCGTGAACCCGTCGCGTCGCCGTCCACTTTGCGAGTGAAACATTCAGGTCTCCTTCGATTTGAAAAGAAAAATTAAAAAAAAGATTACTACTGAGATTCATCGGTGGCTGTATCGGCCTCCGTGGCTTCTTGATCAGACTCGATCATCTTTTCATACGCCTCGATGTCATCTTGATTAGTGGTCACCGTCTGAGGCGTGCTTGACGTTTCGCAACCAATGAACGTGAGCGTGCCAGCGATCAAAAAAAGTGAAAAGAACTTGGACATCATCAGCCTCGTGAGAAATGTAAGAAAGAAAACCAATTGAAGAAATTGACGCGTTTGTTAATAAGGCGTCAGCAATACCGATACAGGGCGCAACTCATAATCACGAAACACGCCTTACCCAAATTGTCGTGGCTGAACCAACGGAATACAACAGCCACGCAATCGCTGGGCTTGTTGCTCAGTGTGGGGTCTGAGCGTCATGTCTTTCAGATAACGCTGAAAGACGCCGTTTGCCTCACTGAACCCTAGCGGTCACCGTGCTGGATTCAGTACCCAGGACCTGATAATCACGTGTTAGATTGGCTTGGTTCACGCTGTTGCCCGAACGGCACCGCGTTGCTGCGGCGGGCGGTAGCTTCGTGCTTTTGAAATGAGCAACACCATCATTTTGGTGGCAGGGTTTTAGCCAATTGGTGGTGATCTTGGCTGGTTGGTAGGCTGCGGTGGTTGCGCAAGTTGCCGTGTTGGCGGACGAGGCACATCGTGAAGGCCGTGCTGGTTACCGTCCACTCATCCGCCTGACTTGGCCTTTTCAGGGCAGTGACGGATATGCCTCTGGGCCTTTTTTGCGGTGTCTTTTCGCGGTAGGGAATACCATCACAGTGGGGCATCGCTGCGTGTTGCCGCTTGGGATACAGATTCGCGTCGCCACTGATGCGGTCTATCTCTGTTGGCGTCGTCTTCGCCTACCCGTGGGGGCAAACTTCTTCTGGATATCTGCCACCGACTGAATCAACAGTTCCGCCTCTTCCATTGTGTTGTAGAAGTAGAAACTGGCTCGCGTCGTGGCTGTCAGTCCTAGTTCATGATGGAGTGGCATCGTGCAGTGGTGCCCCGCTCGGGCGGCGATGCCACGCTGGCTTAGTGAGTGTGCCACATCATGTGCGTGTGCATGACTCAGGACGAAGCTGACAATTCCTGTTTTCTGACCCGACTGAGGGCCGATGACGCTTACCCCCTCAATTTGCCGCAAGCCTTGCTCAGCATGCTTGGCGAGTTTTTTCTCGTGCTCTTCAATTTGCGTCAGACCGATTTCGCCGAGGTATTCCACTGCTGCCTCTAAGCCAATGGCTTCGGCAATCGGCGGTGTGCCTGCTTCAAATTTATCGGGCAAAGCAGCAGGTTCGAAGCCTTCTGTCGTGACGCGGCTGATCATGCCACCACCTCCGAGAAACGGCGGCATCTTTTCCAGCAATTGCTCCTTGCCATGCAGTACCCCAATCCCCGTGGGGCCGCAAACTTTGTGGCCGCTGAAAACAAGGAAGTCCGCATCCCACGCTTGCACGTTCAGCGGTTGATGGGGAGCTGCCTGTGCAGCGTCGACCAAGACCGTGCTTCCCTGTTGGTGAGCCAAAGCTGTCCACTCGGCGACCGGGAAGGTTGTGCCCAGAACGTTGCTGGCAGCCGTGAAGGCAAACAACTTCGGCTGGTAACGTTCCAAGGCTTTCTGCACAGCCTCAGTTTCAATTTGAAAGTCTTCTTGCAGCGGAAGATACTCGATCTTGAAGCCAATTTCGGCAGCAAGTTGTTGCCATGGCACAATGTTGGCATGATGCTCAGCAATGGTCAGCAGAACTGTATCGGTGGACCTGAGGTGTTGCCCGCCCCAACTGCGGGCGACTGTATTAATGGCGGCCGTCGCTCCGGCCGTGTAGATGACTTCATGATCATGCTTTGCACCAATGAATTTTGCCACACTTTTGCGTGAGCGTTCGTAGCGTTCGGTCGACTCCTCACTGAGTGTGTGAATGCCCCGATGGACGTTCGCGTAGTACCTCTCGTAACACTCCGAAATGGAGTTGATGACCGACTGCGGTCGTTGAGTACTGGCCGCATTATCAAGAAATGCCAGCGGCGTTCCGTTATGTACAGAACGTTTCAAAATCGGAAAGTCGTCTCGGCAGTGAGTTAAGTTCGGCATCGGGCCGCAATGGTGGGTTCGGGTTGAAGAATCGAGTTTACGCGCGTCACAAACTGTCTGAGCAGTGCCGTTTACCGACTCGTGGTGTGGGTAAACCATAGCATCCGGGCATCGGCTCAGCAGACTCCTTGTCGTGCTGCTGATCGCAGTGCTTCATCCCTCGTGAAGTGAGTGTCGTGTTGACGATTGTTGCCGTGAAGCAAAGTTGTTTTGTTCGGGAAAAGGGCGTCGGCCGCGGGCTTGAGGTGAGGTCGGCATACCAGGACTTGCCTGTCGATTGCCGAATTCCCCAGTTTCCAATGGCTCTTCGGGAGCACGCAATTGCGGGCTTGCTGATCTAGGCAACTCCGAGCCACTCGGATTGAGCCACTGTGTACAGGCTGAGTTTGCACATGGCGTGCGTTCACGATTCTTCACTCAGGCTAGGGCCGCTGAAACTTGGCCCTTCTTGGTCGTCGTTTGGGTCGTTGTGCGGGTCGATGGGGGAGTGCACTGCGCTCTGGAGAACACGCCAAGATAGCAGGCAACACTTTTGGCGATTGGGGGTTAGCTTGGGACCAAACAATGCAAGCATATCCTCTGCGGAGAATTCCTGCAGTTCGTCGAGCGTCTTTCCCTCAATGGTCTCGATCAGCATCGACGCGGAGGCTTGACTGATCACACAGCCTTCGCCGTCAAACCAAGCTTCGGTAACCTTGCCATCGCCGCTGAGTTTCAGGTCAATGTGAATTTGGTCGCCACAGAGTGGATTATTGGCGTCATGCGCGTGAGTCGCCTCGCCGAAAGGCCCGCGGTGATAGGGGTCTTCGTAGTGATCAAGGACGTGTTCTTCGTAAATATCTTGTTCGCTGGGCATCTGCATTATCGTGAAATCTTTCTGACTCTCTCGGGCCATCATTGGCACGCCACAATTAAATTCTATGTTCGTTGTCAAAAATGGGCGACCCCTGAATGTCGTCACCCGCCTTGATTCTTGCTGGCGGTGTCTCGGGTGGGCAAATCTGGGCAGCTTTTTTTCGTTGGGGCGATTTTTCTGGGCCGATCTTTAGGTCTGCTTTTGCAGCCAGCGCGTGGTATTCTTGCGCCGCCATCTTCTTTTTTGTCAGGTGATTCATCTGTGCTTGGCACCGACGGTTTCTTCGGAACTGCCTGTTGGGCACGATAACTCATGAGAAGGCCAGCAGGCTTGTGCCGCCGAAAAGGCTGTGTTTTTGTCATTCAGTGCCAGCTTCAGTCGGTCGGGTTTTGCGTGGATCAAATCCAAATCGTGCAGAGCTTGCCTACCTTGAGATTACCGATGGGCTGGGTTCTCAGTTGAAGGTCTGTGCGCGTCGTGGTCGAAGGCGGAAAATGGACATCTCGGCCGTTGTGGTAAGGCTGCAGCGTGTGTGGTTGCAGTTGCTTGGTACAAACTGACACAGAACTGGCTTCGCTTGATCGTGAGTCGTGTGCATCGGCTTTTGCGATGTCAATTTCCTCGTCACAGCCAGAAAGCTTGATGTTTTGATGCTTGCATGAACATTGAACGCACCGATACAGGTGTAAATTTGATACGGAGGGGCAGGTCCAGTCTGGTTTCAGTCGTCTCGATTGTCACGAATCGTTGGCGGGGGCCAATCTGGATCGGGTAAAAGGCTATATTGGCGGGTCCCTAAGATGTCACAACATCACTCTCTGTTGATCTCTCTGTGTTGCTATGGATTGCCTATGTCTACCGAAACAATGTCTGTTGAAGAGGAAGCCCGCGTTGTGGAGCAGATTCTCCAAGGACGGGACAAGATTACTTCCGAACTTTCCAAGGTGATCATTGGACAGCATGAAGTCATTGAACAACTGTTGATTTCTCTGTTTGCGGGGGGGCATTGCTTGATCACGGGGGCTCCTGGCTTAGCCAAGACGCTGCTGGTTCAGAGTGTTTCCCAAATCTTCCATTTGAAGTTTCAGAGGATTCAGTTCACGCCGGATTTGATGCCTGCGGATATCACGGGGACCGAGATTCTCGAGCAGGATTCTGATGGGCGTCGCAATTTGCAATTTGTTCAGGGTCCGATCTTTGCCAATGTGATTCTTGCCGACGAGATCAACCGGACTCCGCCGAAGACCCAAGCGGCTTTGCTGGAAGCCATGCAGGAACATCAGGTCACGGCGGCCGGGCGTCGGTACCAGTTGGACGAGCCCTTTTTTGTACTCGCCACGCAGAACCCAATTGAGATGGAAGGTACCTACCCACTTCCCGAGGCTCAGTTGGATCGTTTCATGTTCAATGTGATGATCGATTATTTACCCCCTGAGGACGAACTGAAAGTCGTGATGCAAACCACTTCTCGAAACGCCGAGGCGATCGAGCCGCTATTTACCGGTGAGGATGTGGTTCGTTTCCATGAGGCTGTGCGAAAGGTACCTATCGCTGAGGAGGTGGGAGCATACGCAGTACGTTTGGCTGCGGCGACGCGTCCAGGACGCGACGGGGTTCCGGATTTTGTCAACGAATGGGTGAGTTGGGGGGCAGGACTCAGGGCTGCTCAGACACTGGTTTTGGGTGCAAAGGCGCGAGCACTGCTTAACGGGCATGCTCACGTCAGTATGGATGACATCCGAGCCTTGGCGCACCCGACATTGAGACACCGTGTTTTGCTGAGCTACAAAGCCGAAGCCGAAGGAGTTTCAATCGAGGATGTCATTGATCGGCTCCTGACTTCCGTTGCGAGTACGTCAAGCTGATGGCCGTGGGAACTGACACTTCACCCGCTGCCGCGAAACAGGCAGATGCAACTGCGTCGATTGATCCGCTTGCCGTGATGCGGATCAAGGACCTTGTGTTGCGCGCCAAGGCGGTGGTGGAAGGTTTTTACAACGGACTGCACCGCAGTCCCTTTCACGGGTTTTCGGTCGAATTCAGTGAGTACCGACCCTACAGCACGGGCGATGACCTTCGCAGTCTTGATTGGAAACTCTTTGCGAGGACGGATCGCTATTACATTAAAAAGTTCGAGGACGAAACGAATCGCCGCTGTTATTTGATTCTTGACCAGAGTCGGTCCATGGGGTTTGGCTCGTTGGATTACAACAAGATCGATTATGCACAAACTCTCGTCGCTACGTTTGCGTACTATCTGACGCTACAACGCGATAGTGTTGGGCTGATGACTTTTGATGAAGGGGTTGGCGAATTCATCAGTGCTCGGCAGCGAGAAGGACACTTTCGGCAAATGATGGTGGCACTCTCTCGCCCAGTAGCTGGATCCGGCACTGACTTGAGTAAGCCGTTGATGCAGATCGCCGCGTTGGTAAGACGGCGGGGGCTCATCATTCTTGTCTCCGATATGTTGGCACCGGTCGATGAACTACGCACTAATCTGGCCTATCTGCGATCCCGTGGTCACGAAGTTGTGATCATACGCGTGGTGGATCCCGCTGAGTTGGAGTTGAAACTGAAATCACCGAGCATGGTGGTGGACATGGAAACAGAGCGGGAAATCTACCTTGATCCTGAGGCGGCAAATCAGGCGTACACGCAGCAGTTTTCTGATCATCGTGACCAACTGCAGCTGATTTGTGATTCACTGGGAGTCGAAATTTACGAAACTCGCACAGACCAGTCGCTGGATGATGCACTGTTTCATGTCGTGAGCACACATCGACGTCGCTCGGGGGGACCCGCTCGTGCGGGGATGTTGTCGTCGGTTGGTGGAGGTGCAACGCGATGAGCCTGCTTGCTCCGCTGTATATAATCGGTGCGTTTGCGATCGGTGCCCCGATCTTATTTCACTTGATTCGTCGGCAGCCAAAAGGGCAGGTGCCGTTTAGCTCGTTGATGTTTCTCAAGCCCACGCCGCCACGTTTGACTCGCCGCAGTCGGCTCGATAACTGGTTCCTGCTTCTGCTCCGGGCGTTGGCTCTGATTCTTCTAGCGACTGCCTTTGCCAGGCCGTTTTTACGAAGTGTGACACTCTCTCAGGCTGAAATTCCGGGACGCCGATTGGTGATCGTTGTTGATCAGAGTGCCAGCATGCAACGCGAGGGGATTTGGAAACAAGTGGTCAGTGAGGCAGAGCGGGTGCTTTCAGACCTGCAGCCTGCCGACGAATTGGCCGTCGTCGCGTTCGATGACCAACCGCATGTGCTGCTTGGGTTTGAAGAAACAGCAAAACTGATACCAGAGCAGTTGCAGACGAGTGTCCCGGACCTGCTTGATTCAATCAAACCGTCTTGGTTGCATGGCGAGATGGGCAATGCTCTTGCGTTTGCGGGTGATTTAGCTGTCAGTCACGAGGCCGAAGCACTGACGGCCAAGGGCGACAACTTGGATGACGGCGAAATAGCCAGTCTCTCGGACCCAGTGAGCGCCACCACACATTTGATCTTGATCAGTGACATGGCCGCTGGAAGCGAGCTTGATTCCTTGCAAACTTATGCTTGGCCGAAAACCCTGCGGGTCGATGTTCGACGGGTGGTGACCGACCAGCGAACCAATGCGTCTGCCCAGATTCTTGAATCGAGGGCTGAGTCTGCTCAGGACTTGGATCGTGTAAGGGTTCGCGTGTCAAATTCTGGCGACGCAACCTCTTCACGGTTCAGTCTGCGGTGGGCCGGTGGGGTGCAGATGAATCCCGACGCAGGCTTGCTGCAGGGTGCTGGTCAATCTGTCGAATTGCCAATCCAAGTACCGCCGGGTCAGTCCAGGGTGGTGCGAATGCCGATGCCGGGACCAGGCATGACCTCGCTTGTTCTCACGGGCGACGATCATGATTTTGATAACCGACGCTTCGTTGTAACATCAAAGCCTCAGCCAACGAAATTGCTGCACCTTGGCAATGTGACGGGAGAACCGCGGGAGAACCTGCTGTTCTATCTACAGCGGATCCCCTTCGATAACAAACGCAGAATTGTGACGGTCGAGACACGCGAACCTGCGCAGTTCGATGAGCCACTAGATCCTGCAGACGTTCCATTACTTGTGGTGACAGCAGAGTTGGCTCCGCAGGTGGCAGCCAAGGTCAAGAAATATTGTGAGGCAGGGGGACGGGTTCTGTTTGTATTGCCGAAGTTCCAGCTGCAGGCTTCTTCTGTCACCGGGGACGGATCTGACGCGGAAAATACGTCCTCGGAGTCTTCGGCGGAACAGTCACCTGTTTATGGGGCGACAGTCAATCTGCTTTCGGACTCAACGCTCAAGTTTCGTGAGGCGGACATCGCTGACTATTCGATGTTAAGTCGCATCGATTTCAGTAATCCTCTGTTTCAAACCATGGCCGATCCGCAGTTCAACGATTTTTCGAAAATTCGCTTTTGGGCACATCGCGTGATCAGTGACGTCGATCAAGGTTGGCAGGTCGTGGCTCAGTTTGATGATGGTGACCCAGCTGTGCTTGAGAAGAAGGTTGGTGAGGGGCGGTTGTTCGTGTTGGCTAGCGGTTGGCAGCCCACCGAAAGTCAGCTTGCCTTATCGACCAAGTTTCTGCCCCTGATGTTCAGTTTCTTTGATGCTGGCGGAAGCCGAGAAGCTTCTGAGCAGTACACCGTCGGGCAGGCAGTCGACTTTCCAGAATCAGAGGCAGCAAAGATCGTGAGCCCGTCTGGTGGATTGTTGAATGATGATCCAAAAGCTGATCAGCAAGGTCTCCGTGAACCCGGTATCTATCAGTTTCAAACGGCACGGCAAAGCAGTTCGTTCGCCGTTAACTTGAATCAGTCAGAGAGTCGGACTGAACCCTTGGATGACGAATCATTGGCGGGATACGGTGTGTTGTTGGGGGAGAATCTTTCCACCACGGACACGTTGGAAAACGAACGGCAACTGCGAGATCGTGAGCTGGAAAGTCAGCAACGACTATGGCAGTGGATACTCGTGTTGGCGTTAGCGTTGCTCGGCTTGGAGACGTTGTTGGGAACGCTTTGGAGCCGCAGAGGGCAGACCGATGGTGTGCCGGCGGTAGAGACGGGGTAGAGGTTGACTGATGGCGGAACCGGTTTGTTCGTGTGGTATGTAACGGCCGCACTGAGTTGATAAAGAGAATGGATTGAACAAATGAACGAGACATTATTGGACCGAATTCGGCCTGTTGCGAATCGCTTGAGAAGTGTGCGGTTCTGGCGGATCCTGTCTGTAATCACTTTCTTTGGAGCAGGGTTTGCGTGGCTGCTACAGCAAGAAGTTGCTGCAGGGCAGACGGGCAATACTCAGTTGGGGCGGATCTTGCTGTTGACGGTCTGCGCCATTGCCGTCGTTGCGTACGTGGTGTGTCGGTTCAGTTTCCGAAACCCCCGTGTCGTGGCTAGGCAAATTGAAGAACACTTTCCGAGTCTGGATCAACGGCTACTGACCGCTTTGAGTCAGCGAGAGGAACAACTGAGCTATCTGCAACAACGGGTGGTGCGCGAGGCCCGTGAACACTCCCGAACACATCGCTGGGCAGAAACCGTGCCCACGCGGCAAGTGGTGTGGAGCCGACTTTCCGGCCTCTGTGCATCGCTGCTTTTTACGGTGTTTGTACTCGGATTGCTCTTTCCCGGTCGTGTGGCTGTTGAGGTCAATGCTGCGGGAAGTGCTGTCGCAAATGTCGATGCTATCGATGTGCAGCCCGGCAATACACAAATAGAACGAGGTACCAGTCTCGTGGTCACTGCACGGTTCCCCGCTTGGGTACCAGAACGCGCGGAGCTGATTTGTGAATCAGAGGACGGGACGGTGCGACGAGTTGAAATGTCGCGAAACCTTGATGATCCCGTGTTAGGGGGGTATGTCTCGTCCGTTGACCGTTCGTTTACGTATCAGGTGGCGTCGCCGACATGGGAGAGCGAGTCTTATGAAGTTGAGGTGTTTGAGTATCCTGCCCTGGTTCGCAGCGACGCCTTTCTTGCGTTTCCGGATTACAGCGGTTTACCAGCGAAACTGATCGAAGATACCGTTCGGGTTTCTGCGGTTGAGGGGACTGAGCTCACTTGGGTCTGCTTTCTCAACAAACCGGGCATCATGGCCGAGCTGGTAGATACAGATGGAAGCCGGACGCAGATGCAGCCGAGCGACGAGTATCCCGGAGCCTTGATCGCGAGATTCACACTACAAGAGTCCAGCCGGAAGAAGCTGGTGCTAGTCGACGACGCTGGTAGGAACAACAAGTACCCGCCTGAGTTGGTCGCGCGAGTCCTACCCAACCGTCCGCCCAGTCTCAAGTTGACGCAAGGGGGAGATCTCACCGTGTCACCTCTTGAGGAAGTGGAGTTGGGTGCAGAAGTGCGTGATGATTTTGGTGTGACAGCACTCGGCATTGCTTATACCTTTCACCGAAATCCAATCGATGAGATCGTTCTGGCTGAGGAAGTGGGGCGGGGAGAGAAGGTGACGGTGTCTCACTTGCTCGCATTTGAAGAATTGGATGCCGAGCCAGATCAATTACTGTCGTATCACTTCTGGGCGGAAGATATCGGTGCCGATGGAGAGTCAAGGCGTACAGAGAGCGATATGTTCTTTGCGGAAGTGCGACCGTTTGATGAGATTTTTCGGGAAGGCGAGCAGCCGCCTGGGGGGCAGCAACAGCAGCAGCAGCAACAACAACAGCAGGAAAGCCAAAACGGTCAGAAAGCCGAAGAACTTGCCGAGTTGCAGAAGCAGATCATCAGTTCCACTTGGCGTGTCATTCGAGATGAGCGCGGAGCGGCCATTAGCGCGGAGTATGAAGCCAATGTACGGCTGATCAAGGAGGGGCAGACAGATGCCTTGAGTCAACTTGATGAACTGGCCGGTGAGATTGAAGATGAGAAATCGTTGGCCATCGTCGACTCAGTGAGGGCCGACATGCAGACCGCGTTAGAACAATTGGAAAAAGCTGTTGGAAGCTCAAACGTGGACGCGTTGTCTATCGCTATGACGGCTGAACAGGCGGCTTACGGGGGGTTGCTGCGTTTGCGAGCTCGAGAGTTCGAGGTCACGCGACAGCAGCAACAGAGCCAAAGCCAGAGTCAGTCGCAAAGTCAATCGCAGCAACGAAGGCAGCAACAACTCGACGATTTGGAAATCGAGCAAGATGAAAACCGATATGAAACTGAGCAGCAAGCCGAAGATTCAAGCCAGCAGGACGCCGAGGAACGAGAGGTCAGGCAAGTTCTGAATCGGCTGAAAGAATTGGCACGACGTCAGGAAGATTTGAACAAAGAACTGGCCCAACTGCAGTCGTCGCTTGAAGAAGCAGAAAAACAGGAGGAGCGTGAAGAGATTGAGCGGCAACTCAAACGCTTGAGGGATCAGCAGGAGGATCTTCTGCGTGAGACGGATGAACTGGGAGAACGGATGCAAGAATCCGAGAACCAGGAAGATATGGCCGATGCAGCAGAGCAACTTGAACAGACGCGAGAGAATGTTCGACAGGCGTCGAAAGCATTGGAGCAAAATGATGCGGCACAGGCTTTGACCTCGGGGAGAAGAGCCGAAAGAGAGTTCGAGGAAATGCGTGACGAGTTCCGGCAGCGGGCCGCTGGACAATTCAATGAATCTGTTAGGCAGATGAGAAATGACGCGCAGGAATTGGAGCAGAAACAGGAAGAGATCTCGGAACAACTCAGTAACTTGCAGGAACAGCCTGCTGCGAGCGGTCTGAGGGTTGAGAATAATCGTGAGCAACTCGAGGATGAAATTGGTGAGCAGAGGGAAAAATTAGACGATCTGCTGAATCAAATGAAACAGACCGTGGAAGAGGCTGAGGAGGCTGAACCACTCTTGGCCCAGAAACTTTACGACTCGTTCCGCAAAACAAATCAGAGGCAAGTTGATCGTAAACTCGCGGAGACCGGTGAGTTGTTGAAGCAAGGGTTTGAAGCCCAGGCTCGGGAGCGTGAAAGCGCTGCGGCCGAAGGCGTTGAGCAACTCAGGAAAGATCTTGAAGAAGCCGCCAGCACCGTGCTGGGAGACGAGACAAGGGCGTTGGAGCGAGCTCTAAGTGAATTGGAGCAGTTGGAGCAAGCACTCGACGGTGAGCTGCAGCGAAACAGTCCCGCGGAAGCACAAGGGCAGCAACCCGGACAGCAACCCGGCGAGCAGTCTGGCGAGCAACCCGGACAGCAACCGGGACAGCAACCGGGACAGCAATCCGGGCAGCAACCCGGACAGCAACCCGGACAGCAACCCGG
>Ga0315321_10000575_pt1 | contig 27450 bp, 25 predicted proteins | sample M180m21515metaG_FD_203464 | JGI IMG/M metagenome (GOLD analysis project Ga0315321, IMG submission 203464) | Ammonia-oxidizing marine archaeal communities from Monterey Bay, California, United States - M1 80m 21515 | ecosystem: Environmental > Aquatic > Marine > Intertidal zone | place: USA...
CGAGAAACACATGCATCTCGTTCACACGCCCATATAGGTTATGCAAATCGCCCATCACATCCTGATAAGCGCCTACGATGAAGATGCCCAGATAATAGGGCTCGGCTCTGCGCCCGTTTTTTTTAATGGAATGCAGTGTCAACGTATCCCGAGCACCCTCCAGATCAATAAACTGCCGCACGGACCCGTCCGAATCGCAGGTAATATCCACCAAAGTCGCCTCTCGCGTGGGCCGTTCGTCCAACCGGTGCAGCGGCATAATTGGAAACAATTGCCCGATCGCCCAATGATCCAGCAGATTTTGGAACACCGAAAAATTGCAGACATACTGGTCACTCATCTGATCCTCCAGCGTCGCAATCTCCTCCGGCACATGGCCTTCGGATTGGCTAAAATGGGACAGCACCCGATCGCAAATCTCCCAGTACAATGTCTCCACCTTGGCCTTCACCTCCAGCTCCAGCACGCCGAGGGTAAACATGTTGTGCGCGTCCTCCTTGCAGTTGAGGGCGTTGTGATAGGCTGCCAGTTTACTGGATCGCCCAAGGTTACGGCGGATTTTCAACAGCGTCTGCACTAGCGGATGTTCCTCCGCGCCATATTTGAAGTGTGTCCGTTGCACCTTGCTGTTCGCGTCAAAAACCTCCACGACCAGCACACTGTGATGCGCCGTAATCGCGCGCCCACTTTCACTCACGATATTCGGATGCGCCACCTCCTCCGCTCCGCAAATCTCTCCAATGGTTTGCACCAGATCATCGGTGTACTCGCGCAGGGAATAATTGGCCGAACTTTCAGACGCCGCGCGGCTCCCGTCGTAATCCACTGCCAACCCGCCGCCGACATCCAGATACTCTACCGGAAATCCTTCCTTGCGCACCTTGGCATAAAACCGCGCCGCCTCCTGCACCGCCTTACGCACAGTGAGAATATCCGGTACCTGCGACCCGATATGGGAATGCAGTAGGCGCAAAGATTCCTCCCAGCCCTCCGCCCGCAGGCGCTCCAATGCAGCCATTAGCTGCGCGGTGTTCAGGCCAAACTTTGCATCCTCTCCGCCGCTGTCCGCCCACTTGCCCGTGCTACGGCTCAGTAACCGAAGGCGAATGCCCAGTTGCGGCTGCACGCCTTCGCTCTTGGCCACGCGCAGGATCTGATCCAGCTCATCGAGTTTCTCGATCACCAAAATCACCTGCTTGCCTAGCCGCGTACCGGTGAGCGCGGTGCGGATAAAATCGGCGTCTTTGTAGCCGTTGCAAATCAACAGGGCATTTTGGAAATCCTGGAGCGCCAACGCGGCAAACAGCTCCGCTTTACTGCCCACCTCCAGACCAAACTCGTGATCCGCTCCGGCCTCCACCACCTCCTCCACGACCTCGCGCAATTCGTTCACCTTGATGGGGAACACTCCGCGATACCGGCCCTCGTAGCCATTACGGTCAATCGCCTCATCGAACGCCGTGCACAAACTCTTTACGCGATGCCGAAGAATATCCTGAAACCGAATCAACAACGGGCCATCCAAATCGCGTTTCTGCGCCGCGGCAATGACGGCGGATAATTCCACCGCCGTGCCATCTCCCGGCAAAGGCTTGGCCACCACGCGTCCGGCCGTGTTGATGTCATAATACCCCGCGCCCCAACGGTCGATGTGGTACATCTCGCGCGCCTGCCCAATACTCCATTCATTTTCCGGTGGGTTCATGAAAGCGCACATCATAGGAGCCCCTCCGCGCAATTTACAAGACGGTCATTGCCAAAAGACCGTGTCATGGGTTTCCTATCCGCATGCCCAAGGCATTGCTCCAGGATATTGTGCGGCACTGCGATCGTACCTTGAAGATTGATGAAATCGCCGACTACGATGGCGCCGTTAACGGTTTACAGGTGGAAAACAACGGTCAGGTCAGCCGTATCGCCGCCGCCGTGGATGCCTCCCTCGCCACCGTGCGTAAGGCCATTGATGCCAAGGCCGATTTATTGGTCGTCCATCACGGCCTGTTTTGGAGCCCGCAACAACCATGGACCGGCAAGAAGCGCGAACTCATCGGCGAACTCGTGGAGCACAACCTCGCCGTCTACAGTGCCCACTTGCCACTGGATCTGCACCCACGCCTCGGAAACAACGCCGGCCTGCTCAAGGCCCTGAAGTTTACGAAACCCAAACCCTTCTTCGAAGAACGCGGCCAGTACATTGGCCTGCGCACCACCACCCGCCTGTGTCGCGACATGTTGGGCAGCCGCCTAAAAACCGTGCTAGGCGCACCGCCCGTCAAGATCAAGGGCGGCCCGAGTGTCTGCCAGAAAATCGGGATTGTCACCGGCGGCGCCGGCAGCAGTCTGGCCAAAGCCGCCGCCGAGGGCGTGGACACTTTTATTACCGGCGAAGGCGCGCACTGGACCGCCGCGCTGGCCGAGGAACTGGGGATCAATGTTTTTTACGGCGGCCACTACGCGACCGAGACGTTTGGCGTGAAGGCGCTGTCTGCTCATCTGGCGGAGAAGTACCGTCTACCGTGGACGTTCCTAGATCATCCGACGGGCCTGTAGAATCCTTAGCCTGACCTTTCCGGCGCGGCCCCCAAATCAGTAAGCCCACCACCAACGCTCCCAAGCCAAATCCGGCCAGACTCACGCGAATACTCCCTTCACTGGGCGCAAACACGAACTCCACAGTATGCGTGCCCGCCGGCAAATGAACACCACGCATCAGGTAATTGGCCCGCAACAACTCCGCCGGCTGCCCATCGACCCTCACGCTCCAAGCCGGATGATGTTTGTCGTTTAACAACAATACGGTCGAGGTATCCGCCTGGGTTTTCAGAACGATTCGTTTGGGATCGTACGATTGATATTGAGCCGGCACTACCGTGGCATTCACATCTTGGCTTTCCGGCGCCGGTATTTTTTCCGAGACCAACACCTCGCGATGCGGATCCCAAGCCTTCTGCGGCAAAGTCGCCAGCACCTCTCGGTCTTCCACCTCGCTACGCCATTGAGCATACAAACCCGCGCGTGGTAACGCCCTGTTAAATTCAGTCAACGCCAAAGGTCCGTTGGTGAACGCCAGCGCCTGCACGTCCTCCACCGTCCGTACTTCCTGCCCCGGTTGCTTCGGTACCAAGCCAAAATGCAGGCGTTCAGTAAACACGCCTTCCTGACCATAAAAGGAATCCAATTGCGCCGCCCCGTCCCGGCCCAAACCGAGCAAGTAGCGGGAACTGGTCAATTCGCACAACCGCAAGGCATCCGCAGCCAGCGCCTCGCGATAAGCGCGATTGTCCGCTGCCCGGCGCGGTTCCTGAATGATATCCGCCGATTGAATCTGATAATAAGGGAAATGATGCTGCGCCCACAACACCGTGTACACGCTGTTGAATAACTGTACTTGTTGAAACTGCTGCATCAAATTCTCCATCTGCAGCTGAATCCGCAATTGGTCCGTTCGGTTGGTGTCCTGCATTTGCTGCTGCAAAAGCATCAGTTTGTTTTGCATCAACCGTGCCGGAAATTGGACCGGAAAAATCTTCACCCGCTGCTGATGAGGCGTCTTCGCCAAGACGTCTAATACCGCGTTGGTCTTGTATTTCTCCGCGTAATTTTCATGCACTAAATACCGTGCGTGCGCCCGGCCGAAATCCACCGCTAACAACAGGCCACATACAACCCAAGCCCAATGCGCAGTGCGGCCACCCCAAACGCCCGAGATGATCAACAGCATCACCCCCACAGTGACCACAAGCGTGATCAACCCCACGCCCATCATTTTCAAGCTGTACTGCGCGATCAACACCGCGTCATTTCCCATTTGAAGACCTTCGCTCAAATGCCGTTTCAAATCCGACTGAACCGCCGCGTAGAACACCCACCCCAACACCCCCAGCAACACGAATCCCAGCAATCCTTGGCACAGCCGCCGATCCACTCCCTGCAAATCCCCCCACCATTGTTTCAAGTGGCTGAAGAAATCGGCTTTGCGTTTTTTATCCATATACGCCCGCGCCATGCCTTCCAATCCGTAAGCGAACAACACCACCAACCCTAAGCTGGCCGGATGCATAAACTTGATTGGGTTGCGAATGCTATTGAAGAACGGTAACGGGTACAGTATTTGGTAAAACGGCGCATGCCGCCCCCAAGCAAACAACACCGATAGCACCACGAGCCCGCCCCAGAAAATCACCCATCGTCGATCAATGGTTTCCAATCGCCCCGCCGATCCTAACGCCGCCTGCACCAATGCCCAAAGGCCGACCAACAACACCAGTACTCCCGCATAAATGCCGTAGCCCGAATGTCGCGGCAACCCCGGTTGACCCGGTTGCCATCCCGGGAATTGCCCGACAGCACCCCAGTATCGCGCGCCCTCAGCCGAATCCAGCCTATACCCAAACAATCCCGGTACCGCCAACCGCGCGGTTTCCGCCTTGGGCAAACTCCATTGAGTGGCGAAATTCCATTGCTGCTGATCAGTAAATTGCTGTTGCTGAGCAGCGGCCGCTTTTCCTTCGGTATTCAGCAAATTACTCAAGGCATGCCCCGCCATCAAAGCCGACGCCACCGCCACCACCACCACCAGCCCCACCCCTTTTGCCGTGGCCAAGCCCCAAGCCCCACGTTCGGTTTCATTGCGGTTGTAGACCGCCATCAAGACAAACACCGCTACGTACAAACTAAAGATGCCGCCCACATCGAAGCTCTCCATCACGCCTTGGCCGAGACCCAAGCCGCCCAGCACCACCCAAGCCACCATTCGCCAACCCGTTTCACGCAGCCCATGGATCACCGCCGCCATAGCTAGAAACGCCCCCGCCGCCCCCAACGCGACGCTCGGCAGGCCCCAGGTGGCGTAGGTAAAAAAATCCCCGTTCAAGGCCGCCGCCAATCCACCCAGAAGACATACCGGCTGCCGAAATCTCAGCGCCCGAAAAAATACCCACGCACAGAATCCCAGTAGCACCAGTGAACTGGGTTGATACCATTTGGAAAATAAAACAGCCCCTGATTCCCCCCCCATCCACAGGCACGTTTCAAAGAACGCCTTGGTAAAATTGGGCATGGCTGAAGGGGCTTCGCCTCCGACCCAGTTGAGATCCTGCCAAAATGCCCACCCCTTGTTTTCGTCGTTCGCATGTGCCTGAATCTGCCCGAGGGGCGCGTCATTGGCGAAGACGACTTTATCCCGTTCAAAGCTCTCCCTAAACAAACAGGCCATCACCAGCCCGAACACCCCCAATGCTATAAAGGCATCTTTCCACCATAGCGAAACGGGATTCTGGGGAGTGTCTGAATTCGGCATACCGTCCTCAACGCTGACCTTGCCCAAACGTATCCCGCAGGGCAACGGCCAAGTTTCCCAAGGCCCACGCCAGACCGCCAGTGATTTCACGCGTGGCACGGGTGACTTCCGCACGGTACTCGGCCGCGGCATCTGGTTCGCCCTGGATCAGAACCCGACTTGTGCTCGCCAGCAGGCAACGCTGGCGAAAATTCCAGAACCATGCCGCCAAGCCGCCCTTGCCCAACAGTGCCGAAGCCGCGCACATGGCGCTCCATTCGTCGGCGATGACTTCTGTTGGCTTGGATTTATTGCGCGAAGTAGTCGTGTGCTCGTGCCGCCGGTATTGGCACAGCGCAGCCGGCACCTCGATGATGCGCTCGCAGTGCGCCGCCAGTTCCGCGTAAAAAACGGCGTCGGCGCATTGGATGTAATCGAGGCTAAATTCCACGGGCAATGGAACGCGATTGGTTTTCATCAACACCGCCGGCAAACAGATCGTGCGCAAATCCGCTTGCGAGGCAATGAAACGTTCGCGCGCTATGCGACGTGAGGGACCATCCGGCTCAATGGGAAACGGGTTCACCAAATCGCCGCCCTGCACGAGCGCGCCGTTTTCATCAATCACTTCGTACGCCGCATACGCCAGCGCGCGGCCCTCGACCGATTCCAACGGCTGCAACAGGCGTTCATAAAAATCAGGCGTCACCAAGTCATCGGCCGTGAGTAAATGCAGCACATCCGCTTTGGCGGCAAACCGCAGGGCGGCATTGAAATTTTTCGTAGAGGACACATGCGCCTCATTCAAGCGCCACTCGAACCCTTCCTGCTCGAACTCCTTGGCGATAACCGCCGTGCCGTCGGTGGAGCAATTGTCCTGAATGATAACCCGATCCGGTCGGCGCGTTTGGGCAACCACTGATTCGAGCGTAGCCCGCAGAAACCGTTCCCCATTGTACACGGGAATCACTGTCACCAAGCGGCTCATACTTTACCCAAGATCCGCCGCACCACCTGCCCCACGCGTGCCACCTGCGCCTGCTCCAGGCACAACGCCGAAGGCAGGTTGATTCCCCACGGGCTCAGGCGATAGCTCGTGGCATTGCGCTTCCGGGCCGCTATCGCAGGCGCCTGTCGGGCGTACGCCGGCAAACTGCTCAACGGATGAAATATCGGCCGGCTGTCGATGCCCGCTTGATCAAGCGCGGCCATCAATTTTTCCTTGGGCCAATTCAGCATCGGATCCAATACCGCCGTCACCATCCAATAGGTGTTCTTCGTTTCGGCCGGCTCATGATTAAGCGTGACCCCTTCCAAGTCATCGAACGCTTCCCGGTACCATGCAAAAATCTCCCGTTTTTTTGACACCAATTCGTCCGCCCGTTCCACCTGGCCCAAGCCAATCGCCGCCGCCACCGGCGGCATCTTGTATTTGAACGCTACCTCGGTGTTTTGAAAATGCACATCGCCCGGCTCGCGTCCATGATCGCGCAGGTACAACACGCGCGCGTGCAGATCATCATCATCCGTCACCAACATCCCACCTTCGCCGGTGGTAAATGTCTTGGACCCATGAAAACTAAATGCCGCCACATCGCCCAACGCCCCCGCCTTGCGTCCGCCGTACTCGCTACCGATCGCCTCGGCGGCATCCTCGATGATCAGTAGTCCATGCTCATCAGCAAGTTTTCGCAGCTCATCGTAATCGGGCACGCCACCATAAAGATCCACGGGCAAAATCGCCTTGGTGTTTTCCGTAAGGCACGCGCGCACGCTCTCAGCACTGAGGCACCATGTGCGCTCGTCGACATCAGCGAATACCGGCGTGGCGCCCACGTACGCCACCGGCGCGGCGCTGGCGATCCACGTAAGATCGGGCGCGATCACTTCATCGCCCGGCCCAATCCCCGCCGCCGCCAAAGCCAGATGGAGCCCCGAAGTGCACGAAGGCAAACTCACCGCGTGTTTCACTCCAATGTATTGGGCAAAAGCTTCCTCGAAGCGCTTGGGATATTCGCCCGCCCGAGCGTACCACCCATGCGTCGCCGCGTCAGTGGCATAGTCGATCTCTCGTTGCGAGATACTCGGTCCAGCGATGGGAATGCGGCCCTCCATCAGTGCGCCACACATTTCAAGTAACCGCCCGGAGCCACGCTGATTTGCAGCTTAGCGTCGATGGCCGCATCCACTTCGAAGCGATCGGTCTCCGACAAAAACGCCTCCACAGCGGTCGCCGGATTATCCCCTTTATCCCAGGGACGATCTGGAAACGATCCCGCCGGCATATCCTGAATGAGCGTGTCGCAGACCATGAGGTAGCAATCCTTTGTAACCAACGGCGCGTACAACTCCAGCTCTCGCTCCACATGCGCGTGCGTGTGATTCGAATCGAGCACAACCATCACGCGCTTGGCGTCATTCGAAATCGCCCGCACTTGATCTGCGATAGAGTCGTCGATGGACGAGCCTTGAATCATTTCAATACGCTCAAACATCGGATGCGCCTCAATCTCAACACGGTTATGATTACGAATGTCAATATCAACACCGAGCACCCGACCGTGGTTGCCGAGCAGTTGCAGCATCGACGCGTGAAAGATCAGCGAACCGCCGTGGGCAATGCCCGTCTCGATGATGAGGTCGGGCTTGGTGGCCCAAATGATTTCCTGCATCGCGGCGAGGTCTTGCGGAAACTGAATGATCGGCCGGCCGAGCCACGTAAAGTTGTACGTATACTTGTGCGGCGCGATGGCGGCAACCCAGTCGCGCGTCGCCTGCCGCACTTCCGTGTCGGCTCGCAATCCCTCGATGTTTTCCTGCACCTCTGCAATGAAACGGGCCACTTCGCTCATTTCACGAAACCCTTCCAGCAAACCGTCCGCGGGGCAATCACATCCCGTCCGGCTTGTCCGCAGTTGGCCAATAAATCAAGCGCGCTGACAAACGGCGTGAAGTCTCCGTGCAGCTGTGGGTAGGTGCGCTTTTCATAATCCATGTACTCCACCGCGATCCCCGCCGCCTCAAACGCCGCATGATCCAGATAATCCGTCGCGCCCTGCCCGGTCACATAATGCGTCGCTCCCAGCTCCCGGCAAATCGCCAGCACCCGCGCACTGCCACCGCCTTCGACCGCCATCTCCGATGAACGCAATAGGGTCTGGGGCAATACCCCGAACAAATCCGCCAACGCCTCCAAGCTTGCCGCGCTCAAATCTGCCAAGGACGCATGGCCCGCAGCCAACACCCTCTCCACCAGTGCAATCATCTCAGTCGTGTGCGGTGCTGCCGCGTAGGCTTGCTTGAGCGTGGTCAAATGTTTGCGTTGCCAATCGTGGACAGCAGGTTGGGTCTCATTGAGCGGTTGCCCCAGCTTATTTTCCGCCAACGGCACCGTCAGCCACGGAGTGCCATCGGTCGCCTTGATTTGCACGCGATTGAAAAAACCACCCTTCGAAAACTGGGCATCATCCAGATGCACCCACACGTCCGACAGCGCCATTTGCTCGAGCATTCCCACCCACGGGAAATACATCGGTTGTGAAATCACCACTGTTTTCATCGCAGCCGTTTCTCCATGAACACCACGTCCCGCCAATACCGCCCATCAAAATGCAGCCGACGTTTAAGATCGGTCACTGCAAAATTCAATCTGCGATAAAACGCAATCGCTCGATGATTCACACGCAACACGCGCAACGTAAGCATTTGGCAACCGCACTGTCGCGCCTCCTTTTCCAACAACCGCATCGCCTCCGCTGCCACGCCCTTGCCGCGCGCGGCCGGCACCAAACAAATCCCCACATCCGCGGCACCCGATTCAATTCGAGTCAACTGCACAAACCCACGCGGCCCCTCGGCGTCGATGGCCCAAAACGCACCTTGCGGGTCATTGATTCTTCGGCGAATCCACGCCCGAACTTCCGCAATGGAATACGCTCGCGTCTCGATCATCAACTGCCGCTGAACCGCCCCATCATTCCGCAAGGCCGACAGCACGGCAAAATCTGATTTCACCGGTGTTCGCAATTTGACCGTCACGGGAAAAACACCTCCAGTTCCGGAAGCGGCACGGCGGCCAATTCCGCTTTCGCCACGCGCGGGTTCAACCCGACATACAGTCGCCGCACTTGTTCCGGCAATGCGTCTAGCTCCATGATTGGTTTTTGGAGCAGGGTTTGTTGTTGTCGATGCGGGTTTCGATCGAGGAAACACAAGACCGCTTCGGGTTGCACTAAGCTCGCGTGAATAAACGTGCCGTAAAAACCTGAGCCATAAATCGCCGCCGCGCTTTGCCCCGCATTCTCAAACGCTGAAACGCGATCGCCGAACCCGTCCCAGTACGCTGCAATGTCCCGAACCGATTGCGACACGGATTCTATTTCCACCTCAACTCCAACGCCCTCGGCCTTTTCAGCCACAATCACCCACGCGCTGTTATGAGCCTCGTCATTGATTTCCCGGACGACAAAGCCGGCATCCGCCAACAAACGATGCAGCGATTGCGTGGAGAAATGATTCACGTGATCGGCCACCACAAAGTCCGCCGTGTTGGCAAAGACATTCGGCACCAGAAAATAAAATACCCCGCTTTCCTTAAGCAGCCCGTGCACGGCGCGCACAAACGTCCGCGGATCCGCCACGTGTTCCAGCGCAAAAAAAGAAAGGACGGCATCCATTTGACCGGCCCATTCAGCTGGCACTTCACCGATCGACTGGTTATCAGCCGACACAAAATCATTCCAAAATGGCCGATACTGTTCGCCCACATCAAACACGAACGGCACCACATCATCACGTCGACCACACAGTCCCTTCAACGTACTGGCCTTGCCGCAACCGTAGTCGAGCACGCGGGCGTGGGCAGGCAAATTCACTTTCTCGAGCAGAGTAGCTATTTGGTGTTGGGTGCGAAAAATATTTTGACCGGCGCGCACTTCGTATAATTGGTCTTCCTCTTCGCTGACGGTAAGGATGTGGTAGTCCTCGGCGTAAAATTTATCGAGCGACGGCAGTGGAGCCGTCTGCGTGTGACCGCAGTGTTCGCAGTGCCAAACGCGCGTTTGGCCATCCAGCACTTGGCAGAGGGAGGTGATGGAACACGGCGTGGGCGATGCATACACCGGCATGCCGAGGCTCGATTGGCAAATGCAGCACGCGTCCATCAATCTACCACCATTTCCGGATGCACTGCGCGCAGGTCCTGGCCCGCGGCATATGCGCCGGGCCAGCCGAGTTTTTTACCGGTCGGCTCGGAAAAATTGAACCAGCGCATTTGCAAAGACCACCGCGAGCGAGTGGAAATATTCTCACCGGAACGATGTACTGTAAGGAAATCGACCAGCACCAAATCGCCCGGATTAGTCATCGGTGCCGCCTTTTCGTAATTAGCCACGCGCGCTTCCTCGTCCAGCAAGGTGAGTCCGTACGCAGCCGTCTTATCCGAATTTACCGCATCCGTTTCTCTCACGGGCGCCAAACCCTCCTTGTGCGAACCGACACAAAACTCCACCGGACCAAGCTGGGGAGTCATCGCCAGCAACGGGCTCCAAAATACCAATCCATCGAGACTACGGATTTGGGCCGGGTAATCCTGATGCCAGCCGGCGCGGAATTTTTCTTCCTGCGGGTTGTCGATGCGGATGCCGGAACCGCCGGCGGCGATTGCCGGTTGATCGGTGGCACGTACTTGTCGCACCACGGCCTCATGCTTCGCGCTCGCTACCATACGAATGAAGGCGGGGATTTGTTTCACCGCATCATACACGCGCCCACCCAATGCACGGTCGTGCGCAATCAATTCCTGAAAGCCGCCATCAAAATTCTCCGGCGCAAACGGCGGTTGCTCGACGGCCAACCCTTCCTCCGCGATCACCAGCCCGATGATTGCGTGGACGCCCCGCTGGATGGGCTCGATCTCGGCGGCCTCGTAAAACCCGCGCGCCACCACAAAGCCGTCGCGTTGGAACGTCTCCAGTTGTTCGGCTGTGAGGGCAGCGCTCATGATGTGTAATCAGGAAACGCCTGGTCGCGGTCGTTTACGAGGGGATCGGCCAGTGGCCAATCGATTTGAAAGGCGGGATCGTTCCAGCGCACCCCGGTCGCCGCCTCGACCATGTATGCGGTGCTCATTTGATAAAAGAGCGTGCTGTCATCGGTCAAGGTTTGAAATCCGTGCGCGATTCCTGCGGGCATGAAGACCGCGCGACCGTTGGCAGCGCTGAGTTCGGTCGCGTAGGATTGCTTGTAGGTCGGCGACTCCGGCCGCAGGTCCAGCGCCACATCGTGCACGGCGCCGGCCACGCATCGTACCAGTTTGGCCTCCACATGCGGGGCGGCTTGAAAATGCATACCCCGCAAGATGCCGCGGTGGGCATTGTGCGAGAGATTGCACTGGGCCAAATCCACCGACAGCCCTTGCGCGGCAAAGGCTTCGCGGCACCACGCACGCGCGAACCAGCCGCGGTCGTCCTCGTGTCGATCCTGGTCGATCACAAACACGCCGGGCACATGGGTCTCTGTAAATTGCATTAGATCAGGCGCACTTCGGGTATCGGGATTAGAAACCGGCCGCCGGCGTCCCGATAAACCGCTTGCTGCGCGAGGATTTCATCCGCGAAATTCCACGCCAACAATAAAGTCACATCCGGCGCGCGTTTTACCAATTCACCGGCGTCTACAACAGGCACATGCACGCCGGGCGTCAGGCGGCCGTGTTTGTGCGGGCTACGGTCGGCGACGAACTCCAGATCCGTCGGCGTCAGCCCGCAATAATTCATCAGCGTACTGCCTTTGGCCGCCGCGCCATAAGCGGCCACGCGTTGGTCAGCGGCCTGCAAGGCAGCCAATTCCGCGCGCAATGCATCGCGAGTGGCGGCGGCCTGCGCGGCGAAGTTTTCGTAGTAGGCCGCTGTATTGACTCCAGCCAACGCCTCGGCCGCGCGCAGTTCGGCCACGGAATTATCCACTGCGTGCGTGGCGTGACGGACAAATATCCGGAGCGATCCCCCATGCAAGGGCGTGCGTTCCACTTGCGTGATCCGCAGTTGATGCCGGTCAAACAACGGCTCCAACGCTGTGAGCGTGAAATAAAACACGTGCTCGTGATAGATCGTGTCGAACTCGCCCTGCGCGATCATGTCCACAGCGTACGGAAATTCCAGCACGGCGCGTCCCTCGGACGCCAACAATTCACGCAGGCCGGCGACGAAATCGTTCGTGTCCGGAGCATGCGCAAAGACGTTGTTGGCCAGAATCAGATCCGCCGGTTGTTCGGCTGCCAATTCGCGTGCGAGCGGTTCCGTGAAAAAATCCGCGCGCGTCTGGACGCCGTGCGCGCGCGCGACTGCCGCGACATTATCCGCCGGCTCAACCCCCAAGTGCGACACCTCAGCCTCAGCAAAGTGCCGGAGGAGATAGCCGTCATTGCTGGCAATTTCCACCACGTGTTGCGGTGCGAATTCCTTTTGGTACCGCGCCGCGCACTCGGCCGCATGCGCCACCCACGTATCGGAGTAGGACGAGAAATAAACATAGTCACTGAAGAGCTCCACCGGCGGCACGAGATCGGTGATTTGCAGCAGCCAACAATCAGCGCACACCGCCAGTCGCAGTGGAAAGCGCGGCTCAGGCTTTTCCAAATCTTCCGGTGACAGGAAATTATTAGCCAAAGGCTGCTCGCCCAGATCGAGCACCTGCAAGCCGTCAGTCGACTGGCAAGAGCGGCATTGGAATCCGGCCAGCCCCATGTCAGCTGGCCCAAATGCAGGATTGAGCGGCGGCCGCGCTGGCATAGGCCTCCACTTGCGCGCGGCACAAATCTGCGCCTGCGACGGATTCGTCTTCATGCCGTTGCTGATACCAACAGGCGGTTTGTTGCACGGCTTCAGCAAAACCCCAAACCGGCACCCAACCCAGTACGGTCGCCGCTTTGTCGATGTTCAACGACAAGGCCGGAGCTTCGTGAGGGGCGTTGGGATCGGAGGCATCGGCCCATTCGCCGGGCCAATGTTGCAGCAGGGTTTCCACCAGCTCCCGCACCGACCGCTGGGCCTCGGGGCGTGGGCCGAAGTTAAAGGCGGCGGCCAAGGCATCCTCCTTCGCCATAAGCGCGCCCAACCACAAGTAGCCGGACAAACAATCGAGCACGTGCTGCCATGGACGCGTGGCGGCCGGATTCCGCACGGCGATGGGTGAGCCGGCGCAAAGCGCGCGGATGCAGTCGGGCACTAGTCGGTCCTCCCCGTAATCGCCGCCACCGATCACATTGCCCGCACGAGCGGTGGCAATGCGGCCATGAAATGCGCGCCGCCAACTGGCGGTCATGATTTCCGCGGCGGCTTTGCTGGCCGAATAAATGTCGTGCCCGCCCAGCGGATCGGTTTCGCCAAAGGCATGATCGCTGCCGTTATTTTCGTAACACTTGTCGCTAGTCACCACGACTACAGGGCAATTGTTTTGATGCACACGCAGGGCTTCCAGCACGTGGGCGGTCCCGAGGATATTGGTGGTGGCGGTCTCCAACGGCGCCTCGTACGAGCGCCGCACGAGCGGTTGCGCGGCCAGATGAAACACCATCTCCGGTTGCACACTGCCGACGGTTTTTTGGACCAAATCGAAATTGCCGATGTCCCCAATGGTCTCGCTGACGAACGTCTCCGGGGCCACAGTTTCATGGAGATTCGGTGAGGCATGAGGCGCGAGTGCAAAGCCATGCACATGGGCACCCAAGTGCTGCAGCCATTGACTGAGCCACGCGCCCTTGAACCCGGTGTGGCCGGTGATCCACATGGTTTTGCCACTGTAAAATCCGCCGAACATTCCTACCAAAGTTTCCAAGGCGCATCGCCGGACGCCCACAGGGCCTCGAGCTGTTGCTGCTCGCGGTAGGTATCCATGCACTGCCAGTAGCCGGGATGGCAATAGGCCTTGAGTTGGCCTTCGTCGGCGAGCTGCTCGAGCGGCTGGCGCTCAAGGATGCAGTCGTCGCCAGTGAGATACTCGTCGATGCGCCGGTTGAAAACACAGTAACCACCGTTCACAAAGCGCGGTTCCTGATCGGGTTTCTCGGTGAACGCGGTGATGGTGCCTTCGGTGATGGATAGTTCGCCAAATCGGCCGGCTGGTTTCACGGCCGTGGCGGTAGCCACCGCGCCGTGGTTTTCGTGGAACGCCACGGCGGCATTGATGTCGCAATCACTCAGGCCATCGCCGTAGGTGAAGAGAAAATTTTCCTCGCGCACATGCGGTAGGGCACGCGCAAGGCGGCCGCCGGTTTGGGTTTCGGAACCGGTATCGAGCAGCGTCACCGTCCAGTCCTCCTCATCATGATGCGTATGATACTGCACCTCCGGTTCGCGCCCGAGCTTCAGCGTCACGTCGCTGGTGTGCCATAGGTAATTGCGAAAGTAATCCTTGATGATCTCGCCCTTGTAACCAAGGCAAAGGACGAAGTCCTTGTGCCCGTGATGGGCGTAAGTTTTCATGATGTGCCAGAGAATCGGGCGGCCGCCGATCGGCACCATGGGTTTGGGGCGATACTCCGTCTCCTCGCGCAGCCGCGTACCGAGTCCGCCACAGAGAATGACCACCTGCATGGGCGTACTTTAGCCCCGCCCGCGCGCATGGGGCAACGCTAACTCTTACCCAACATTTGCAAATGTCGGAGTTCCTCGCGTGCCATGGCTCGGTAATCATAGCGTTGGACCAACTCTCGGCCCAGACGGCCCAGAGTCATGCGGTCCGTACGATTGTCGAGCAAATGCAGAATTGCCTGACCGGCGGCACGCTTATCTTTAAGCGGCACTGAATGCAGCACTTCGGGAAAAACCTCCTGAAAAACCGGCAGATCATACGCCACCACGGGCAGTTCACTGGCCAAGTATTCGTTAACTGCCAAGCCCCAGCCTTCCTCGCTGGAAAGGCTCAGTCCCAGACGCGCCTCCGCCAGCAGCCGGTTTTTATCCACCTCACCAATGGCGCCGGTGAATTCCACACCATCCATCAATTTGCGCGCGGCAAATTGTTCCATCACCGCCGGCCGATGCGGTCCTTCGCCGATCACCTTCAACGTGGCCGAGGGCCGGGCGGCTTTCACTTGGGTCCACACTTCCGGCAAATCAAACACGCCCTTCAATTCATGCAGCCGACCGAGAAACACCACATCGTGCTTTTTCTGAGAGTCCGGAAGCGGTTTAAACTGATCCAGATCAATACTCGAACCCACAGTAAGCGTATCGCGGGGTGTGAGCCCGAGGCGTTTCTCCAGCGCGAGATAATCGCGCGCCACCACCGGGCTGAGGCAGTACACAAACGCCGCCTCGGCGGACGCCCATTGGGCGCTCTTTTTTTCGCCCCACAGTAACAGGCGGTTGATGAACCCCAACCGCTGCGTTTGCGCGCCGAGTACATGCTGAATCTTAACTCCCCAAGGCACACCCAAGCGCCGCGCAATGACACGGGCGCAAAAGGTCTCCACCACAAATGGACAGGTGGCATACACCACGTCATAGCCAGTCTGCGGCTGGCGTAGGGCGGAAAGGCAACGCCATGCGTACGCGGGAAAGTGCCGCCAGGTTTGATGCAGTTGCGCGGTTGCATCAAAAAAATCATCGCTACTAAGGCGCCCGCATTCAGGCGCCAAATCCCGCAACTGCGTCTGCGCCACGCGGCCGGTGAGAAAATCGACCGTGTGACCCTCGGCAACCCACACGCGCGCCATGTTCACATACTCGCGCAGTACGCCGGAGATGGAGACACTGTCGTTGAGTGTGTTGTGAACGAGCAAGATGCGCATAACAGGGATCAATTCGGAGCATCAAACTCCGCAACTAGGAGCGCGTTGGCAAAGGGGAACGGCCGCCCAAACGGCGTTCCCATCGCCTGATGCCGGGCCACTTCCTTCCATTCGCGCGGCCCGTGGCGCAGGAGAAACCAGCCGCGATCCTCGCCCAGTTCATTACGCTCGATCAAGTGGTCCAATTCGGGGTTGTAGCCCAGAGGCACCGTGATAGCGAGGCGGCCCTGCGGGTTTAGCAAATTCCGACAAGCGGCGATGGCGGCCAGAATTTTATCCGCCGAACCACCCGGGGCATCGTCATCAAAGCCAATATGTTCAAAGGTGGAAATGGACAGGATCAAGTCAAACCGCTCCTCGGTTTGCCACGTGGTGATGTCTTCATTGATCACGCCCGACGCGGTTTCATATTTATCCAGCACGGCATGATCGTGATCCCCGTAATGCCCGAGCACATGCCCCACTTCCAAGACGCGGGCGTCCTCCTCGGCGACCTGCTCGAGATACCATCGGCCAAGCGGCACTTCCACGGCACGTTCATTGCACCAGGTGACGTTGTAATGCGCGTAAAAGCACGGTAGCAATCCGTCGCGAAATTTGAAATGCCGTTCGCGCAGGAAGGGCACGACGATTCGTGAGGCCAGAATTCGAAAGGGCAGGCAGACAATTTCCCCCCAACCAAAGCGCCGAGCAAACCATTGCACGCGGCCAATCACTCCGCTGTACAAATGATCCTCCGATTCCATGCGCGCCAAACCAACCAAAGCCGCCGTGCGCGGACAAGCCAATGTTGCGGGCAACACGCCATTGACTTGCCCACCTCGGACGCCAAGGATGCGCCCGGCGCTCATGATTTTGCCCCAACTCATCCGGCTGCATCTGAATTACGAGAAGAACGCGCACGCTTTTTTTGATCTGCAGGCGCGTGATGCGCTCGATTGGCTGCAGGCCGGAGGCATCCAGATTGGCCCGGAAACCCGCATGCTCGACCTCGGCTGCGGCCACGGGTACCCCGGCCAACTTTGCCGCGAGGCCGGTGCGCAGGTGGTCTTTGCCGATTTTGAGGACTTACGGTTGGACACCTTGAAGGAAGCCCCTTTTCGGCAAATTGATCTCAACCAAGCCGACCTCGCTGATTATGGCCGACACGATCTGGTAATGTGCTCCAATGTGCTCGAACATCTCGCTGAGCCGAATCATCTCCTGAGCCACCTCGACCAGCTGCTCAATCCCGGCGGCGTGTTTTATCTGAGCTGGACCAACTGGCTTTCCCCTTGGGGCGGCCATGAATTTTCCCCGTGGCATTATCTCGGCAAACAATCCGGGCCGATTCATACGGTAGGCAAAAACCTTTTCAAGACCTATATCGGTGAAGTCCTGCAACTACTTCGGGCTCAGAAAAACCTCAAGGTCCGGCGCATGGCCCCGCGCTATTACAACGAGTTCTCTTTCCTGATGAACATCCCCGTGGCCCGCGAATTCCTCGCGTGGAACTGCGCATTGCAGGTGGAGAAAGTGAATGAAGAATAGCGAGGGAGGCGCAAAGGCGAGTCACTCTCCCTTGGCCCAGGACTCCAATTGATCGCAGGCCACTGGCAGCACTTCATCCCAATGAAACGTGCGGGCGCGACCGCGGGCGGCTTGGCGCCAATCCTGATATGCCCCCTCGTGGCTTTGCACCTCGGCAATCATCGCGGCCAACCCTTCGGGAGAAGCTTCATCCGCCACCAAGCCCGTCTCCCGATGCCGCGTGGACTCCACCAATCCGGGTGAAGGATACACGATTGCCGGCGTGCCCATAGCATTGGCTTCCACTACGTTGAGCCCCCAGCCTTCGCGTACGGAAGTGTGCAGGAGAAAATGTGCCTCACGCAGGGCGGCATCTTTATCGGCTTCATTGAGACCGCCACGAAACGTGACATAATCCTCCAATCCCAATTGCTTCACCGTCTGGCGAATTTCCGTTTCGCACTGGCCTTGACCCACGATCTCGAGCGTCGCCTCCAGCTGATGATGTTCACGCAGGCACCACACCGCGACCACCGCGTGGTCCACCTGTTTATTGGGCGCCAAGCGCGACACGGTAACGAGCCGCAGCGGTTCATCCAGTTCCTTCTCCGGCAACTCCTCCAAGGCCCGCGTGGCCACGCCGTAGGGAATTTGGACGATACTTTTCACGCCCTGTTCGGCGAGCAATTCGCGGGTGTAATCGCTTGCCGTCCAAAACGGAACCTCACGATATTGCCGCAGGGTCAGGCGTTCCTGCCAACGGCCAATGGCATTGAGTGGCCAGGGATAAAAGGCATCCCAAATCGGCCCGAGCACTTCATGGATATACGCCACGCACTTGTCCGGACACCAATTGGGCGCGTACCACGGAATGCCGTGATGCTGGTCAATCACAAGGTCAAATGGATCCTGCTCTGAATGCCATTTGCGAGCCGAGAGCCAGGCAGTAAATTTACTTCCCTCCCGAAGCACACGAATGCCATCGATCAGCTCCTCCGATGCCCCTCCAGGGAAGGCATTGGCAAACCAAGTTACATCATGCCCGCGCTCCACGAGCCCGCGCAGATACGCCAGCGTCACCCGCTCCGCCCCGCCGGCCAACGGATTGCGCGGATCACGCCAATTGAGCATCAGAAAACGCACGGGGGCGCAGTGTGCTGATGCGGCATGGGGGTGACAATGAAAAAGGCGCGATTGACCGCGCGGCCGGTTTATCGAATGATGCACGCACGCGCGAGTGGCGGAATTGGTAGACGCGCCGGATTTAGGTTCCGGTCTCGCAAGGGGTGGAGGTTCGAGTCCTCTCTCGCGTACCATTTCTTTCGGTCAATTCGCCTGACCATAAGCGGTTAACAGGTTGCTATGAATCCCAAGACTGCTCAAATGCGTGTTCTGGCTCAATTCTGTACTATTTTCTTTGCCGGAATCCTAAGCATGGCAGCCCCGCCCAAAGGCAACCCCATAGCAAATTGGCTGATCCATCAGTCGCGCGACGGCGAGCGCAGGCATTTTTGCAACGCCATCACCGCCATGGCCGTACCGTATTGGCGATGATAATCGTACAAGGGGAAATCCCACCAATCGCCGTCCTTTTCCTGCAATTTCATGAGAGTCGTCGCCAAATGATCCTGCAACCGCGGTCGATCCTTTGCCGGCACATGATCCATCAACAACCCCGCGTAGTAGTGGCCGTAGTAATAGAAGTAACCGGCGATCTGAAACCACGCTTCATGTGGCACAGGCCGTTTACGCCCAATGCCCAGCCAATCATTACGCGCGAACAAACGATCCAACCAATCCACCATCACCTGGTCGGTAATCCGCGGATCGTCCCATAACCGCAGCGCCAAGTTGCCCACCTGCGAACGGCCCAAACTCCCCGCCGGCCGGTTGATGCCGCGCCGCGGACCGTTCTTGAGATATTCGCCATACAAAAAACTGCCATCGGGTAAATGCTGCCTTTGGGTGGCGGCGAGGGCGCGCTTCACCAAATGCGGCGGCGGCTTCAAGCCCGCCTGTTTGGCTTCATGAAAAGCCACCAACACCGTGCCGTTCACAAACGAAATAGAACTGCTCGCCGGCTTCTGCGTGCCCAGCCGGAAATCATAATATCCCCAGCCGCCATCCACCGATTCATAACGGGTGAGCCGGTCGAATTGCGTGGCAATCACCTGCTCGATCCGTTTCACCTTGGCCGCATCCTTGGCCTGCTGCGCCCGAGCGCGCAAGCGCACCAGCGCCTGTAACCCGTAGCCGTGCGCCCACACGTTGTACATCGCATCGGCCGTGGCACGGCGCAGCTTGGGTAAATGCTCCAACAGGTACGCTTCCGAATCCTTGATCGCCGCCCGCACCTGCGGGGTATCGCCGCCCGCCTCAATCAAGGCCGAGGAGCACAACGCCGTAACCGCCAGCCGAAACGCGTAATGGCTGTGATAGGTGGGCGCGTAAATATTCAGCCCCTTCGTGTTGCGTGGGGTGCCCCAGGAACCATCCTTGTTTTGGTTGCCAAGTAGAAAATAAACGCCACGCTCAATGGATTTTCCCACCGTGGCATTGCCCGGCGGCTTCACATCCGGCAAGCGCGGCACTTCCGCGGCAGACAAACTCCAGGCCAGCGCCAGGATTAAGCTAAGGAAGCAGGACTTCATCGCCTTCGTTGAGGCCCTCAATGATTTCCGTTTTACCGGCATGCGAATTACCGGTCGTTACCGTGCGCTCCAAGTGGCCGGTTTGGGTTTTCACCCACACCATCGTGTCGCCCTGCGGCGTGGCGCGCAATGCCTTGCTGGGGATGGTGATAGCTTGGGGTTTATCCAGCACTCGCAACTTGATGGCGCAAGTCATGCCGGGGTGAAGATAGCTTTGCTCAGCTGCCGCCACCGTGAAGGTAACGGTGTATTGGCCGGGCGCAGTGGGGATGCGGGAAACACTCTCCACGGTCACCGCCACGCGGTCGGCCAGATCAGCCGTGGGGATGGCCCAGCCTTTTTGCGTGGGCGCCACCTTGCGCAGATCTGCCTCAGTCAGGGTCCCCGTGGCACGCAGTTCGCCAGTGGCCACCACCGTCATGAAGATTTCGCCGGCCACCAATTTTCCGTCTTTGAGTAGTTTATTTTGCACGCTCTTTCGCCCGCTCCAAATGCCTTCCACAAACGCGCCGTGATACAGCACGCCGGCAATGGGGGCCCGCACGGTAAGCAGCGCCAGATCGTTCCGGAGCTTGGCGGTATTTTTCTCAGCGACTTTCTGGGCGCGCACTTTTTTATTCAGCTCCACCTTTAGCTTGGCAAGTTTCTCTTCCAAGGTGGACTGAGCCAAGTCGGCGGCCAAACGTTGCCGGGTCAGTGCAGTCTGCTTGTCCACCTCTTCCCGGGGCAAGGCGAGTTCCAAGGCGGTCTCGGTGCTGTGACGCTGGCGATTGAGAAAATGCAGGGCGCGATCCACCGAATGCTGGGCGCGTTTCACAATGATCTCTTCGGTCTCCTCCGTGATGTCATCGGCCTCGTACATTTTCTTGAGCTGCTTGAGTTCTTCCTGCGCATAGGCTAGGGAATTCTCAGCGCTGTTCTGGGAGTACACGGCCGAACGCGTGTTCAGCTCGCGGGTCTTGGCTAGATACCGTTTCACATCGGTCTCTAGGCGGGCGAGGGTTTCCGCTGCGGCTTGTTGGTCCAAGGCCGCATTGTTAGTGGCCACGGCATATTCGGCCTGCGCAATGGCGAGATCCAGCGCCGTACCTTCCAGCGCTAATTCCCAGTCCATGAGCTGTTGCTCAAACTTTTCCTTTTTGAGGGACACCAACAAATCGCCCTTGGCCACTTGGCTGCCATGCGCCATAGCATCGCGGGCAACGGTGAGATCAGTCCAAACTGCCGGGCGGATTTTCATTTCTGCAAACCGGGCCGGGGTGAGCACGCCTTTGATGTTTAATTCAATCCGAAACGGCGCCGCCTTCACGGTGTGCACCTTGGCTTGGGTGGCGTTTTGATCCGCGGCCGCCAACAGGCCGCTCCAGAAGGCGAGTAGTGAAATGAAAAAGCGCTTCATGTTTCGGGGACTTAATTCCGGTTCAATCTATTTGGCAAGCGCACCTTGTTAGGCGCCGAATGCGTCGCGCATCAGTTTCACGCTCTTGGGCACAGCCGTTTTGGCGTCCTCTTTGCCCTCAAACTCGATCGAGATATAGCCGCGATAGTTCGCCTTGCGCAGGATACCCGCAATCCGTTTGTAATCCAGATTCAGCGTGTACCATTCACCGCCACCGTAGTAGGTTTTCGCCTGCACAAAGGTGGTGCGGGGCGCAATCATCTCGAGTTTCTTATAGGGATTCTCCAGAAAATTGCCCGTATCCATCAGCACCCCAAGCCAAGGATTGTCGTCAAAGGCCTTGGCGATCCGCAGTAAGCCTTCCGGTGTGCGCGCCAGGCCCCAGTGATTTTCCAGCGCCATGTGCACGCCCAGTTTCTCGGCGGCGGGCAGGCATTTTTCAATCGAGTCGATACACCACTTAAATCCGTCTTCATCGGTGTACCCCGAGATCGCCGGTTCAATGCCGCGATTGGTCATCAATTCATCAAACGATTTGCTCGTGCGCCAGCGGCCGGTGTTCAGTCGGATGCACGGAATCCCCAGCTCATGCGCCAGCTCCATGCAATGGATAGTGTGATCAATATTCTTCTGCCGATCCGCCGCTTTCGGCTTTACGAACCCCTGATGAATAGACAGGCCGACCAGTCCCACGCCATTCAAGAACGCGTGCCGCTTGAGCTTGCGTAGATATTCGGGCCGTTCACTAGCCATCTGCATGTGCAGCACATCCACGCCTTCCACGCCCAGTTCGGCGGCGTGATCGATCACCTTTTCGATCGGATATTTGTTCTGCTTAAAATGCCAGTAGGAATAGGTGGCCAACGCCAGCTTATTGCGCGGCGCCGTGGGCGCCGCAGCCAGAGACATCGGCGCCAGCGCCGCAGCTGCGCCGGCCAACGCGCCGGTGGAGAGAAATTGACGTCGATCAGTCTGCATCCCCCATTGAACGGGACGCGCCCGGAAAAATCAACCCATCACCACCGGCTCAGCCGTTATTGCCGGCCGAGCCAGCAACACGCCGCGTGCATTGGCCGCTTGGATGGCGGCGATCGCTTCGGTTTCCACCGGATCCAACACCGGCGGGGCATCGTCATTGGCAAATTCATTCCGAGCCCGGTTCCGAATGAACGCCAATTGAAAACAGTGCAGCTGCTTCTCCCGCGCTTCCTGATAGCTTCCGGGTAAGCCTATGAGTTGGATGAAGTTCCATCCGGGCACGAGCATCCAGGGGCTGATGATGAATTCGTACTCCGCCTTGGTAATCAGCACGCCCACCACGCCGTTCAACCCGGTCCGCACTCGTTTGCGATCCCGATAGGCCATCCCGATCAACAATCCGAAGAACATCAGCATCACCAGCGCATGCAGCAATAGAACCATGACCACTCCAAAGCCGTCCAAGGTGAGGAATGAACTGAAGAGATTCCGGCCTGCATGCGCGATCATTGCCGCGCTCAATCCGAGCCACGGCATTGCCCAGCGCCAGCCGGAAGTCATTGTGGCAAACAAACCGAATCCCAAGCCGGTGAATGCCGTAAAAGTCGCGTGCCCCATGCCGAGCATGATGGTGCGGATAAAGAACACCCCGATAAACCCCGCGCCGCCGGCTTCCTCAGCGGCGCCGACGATGTAGAGAATATCCTCGGTCAGAGTGAAGCCCAAGCCAATCGTCCCCCCCAATACCACGCCTGAAAGCGCTCCGTGTGTTTCATGCACGCGCCGGCGCGCAAAGGCATAGATCACCAGCAACCCCAGAGCCTTGGCCGGTTCCTCCACCAACGGCGCCATGAACGTGGCACCAATATTTTCGGATAATTCCGCGCCGCGTTCTGATAAATCCGCGTCAAACGCCCGGTCCAAGGCTTCCTGACCGAACATACCGGCGGCCACCGACGGCACCACGGCGCCCACCGAGCCCCACATCAAGCAGAGAAACAACAACCACCACGGCGCCGGCGCGAAACGATCCACTGACCGAATGGCCAACAGGTAAAACAATACCAGAGGTACCACGAACAAGATGGCTAGCAGCACCCAAAGCATGTGAGGAACCTAGCGAAGATAGCGGGCGGCGAAAAGCCGCAGAATACTCCGGCCCAATCAGCCGGAGTTGCGCGTGACGATCGGCGTGGCGCCCAGCCCCGGCAAGGGAGGAATCACCAGGTCACGCACGGGCGTCTCCTGTTCGTGCAGACGGCCCGAAGTGGAGTCCTGAGTACCGTTGAAGGCACATCCATTCAACAGAAACGCCACCGCGGCCGTACTCAAAATAATTTGGAGCTTGGACATCGATGAAGTATATTCGCCTGAGAGCCGCCCACAATCGGCGATTGTTCGTAACTATTCGCCCTGTATTCACGACTAATTCACCATGAATCCGCACCTCATTCCTCCTGCCTCTCGCCGTGATTTTCTGACCTTGGGCGGACTCGCCGCCACCGGCAGCGCGCTCACCCTTCATTCTCATGCCGCACTCACGCCGGTCACGGAGGATGCCCATGGCTACATCCATTATCTACAGGCCACCGGACAAGACATCGCGCCGGCGGGAAAATTTCAACCCACGCACCCGGACATCCTCGGGCCGTTCTGGGCCAGCGGCGCGCCTTTCCGAGGCAAGGTGACACCCCCGATGGCGCCTGGGGAATTGCTCGTGATGAGCGGGCGGGTTTGGGGTCATACCACCAAGAAGCCGCTGGCCAATGCGGTGCTCGATATTTGGCAGGCCGATCACAAGGGCGAATATGATTTCCAAAACCATCAGCGGCCGGACAAGCGCGCCATTCTACCCGAATCCAGTCGATCCTCCGGCGGCACCCAACCGGCTCGCGCAAATTTCAAAAACCGCATCCGCCTGCTCACCGATGAGCTTGGCTATTACGAATACGAAACCATCAAGCCGGCCGCCTATGGCGTGGGCAATGCCACGCGGCCTTCGCACATTCATTATATGGCACAGGCCAACGGTCACCAACGGCTCATTACCCAGTGCTACTTCAAGGGCGATCCGCACATCGCGAAGGATCCTTGGGCCAGTCGTTCGCCCCTGATTGTTCCGCTCCAAAAAACCCGCTGTGAGCACGGCGTGTATTGGGCCGGTCGATTCGATGTGGTGCTGGCTGGCACCGGGGCTTGACGCACTGCAGCATTGCTTTTGTTGACGTATTTTTATACAAAATCTCTGGCTGTCATTCCGCATGCTGGAGTCCATTCGCAAAATCTTTGATCGCCAGCAAAAGCCGCCTTACCAAGCCGGCACCAACCTGCTGTTATTGCTGGTACTCTCGCTGGTAATAGGAGCCGGCGTTTCCTATGCCACGCTCGGGTTTATGAAAACCTTCGAGCACGTGGTGAACTGGGTGTACTTCGATCATAGCGAGAGTCCCAGCGGCCGATACACTCACAAGTTTGATGCCCGCAACAACCTGCAGTTTGATTTCCGAGGCAACAAAATCCACGGACTGGAAGGCCTCAAGCAAACCCAATGGCCCACCAACGGCAGCTGCACCATTGTCACCACGCGCGATGGCATCCGCTTGCCGGCCCATCACACCCAATGGGTTTATACCGCGGGCAAAGTTCACATCCAGTCCGAGGCATTGTCCGAGCCCCTTGAGTTGCAATTCGAGGGCCAAAACCTCGCGCCCACCGAAAACACCAAAACCAATCTAGCCTCAATGCTCCCCGCCGCGGATACCCCCGGCCCATTGCTCTTTGAGTATAAACAAGGCTCCTTCACCGATGTTCCCAAATGGCACATCTTCGCCGCGCTCACCGGTGGCGGCCTATTTATTGGCCTGTTGTATGTGGCCCTGAAACTTCCGCGCGGACACGGCCCGGCCGACGCCATTATCGCCCGCATCAATAACGACGGCATCATGCCTGTGCGCGAAGGCATCTCCACCGCGCTCATTTGCGCCAGCTCCATCGGCTTGGGTGCCTCCGTCGGCCGATATGGCCCCGCCGTACATCTGGGCGCCACGCTCGGCTCCGGCTTTGGCCAAATCTTCAATCTCGGCCGTACCAACACCGTCACTTTCCTCGGGTGCGGCGTAGCCAGCGCCATTGCCACCTCGTTCAACACCCCCATCGCGGCGGTCATATTTGCCCATGAAGCCATTATCGGCCATTACTCGCTCCGCGCCTTTGCCCCCATCACCATCGCTGCCGTCGCAGGGAATGCAGTAGCCATTCATCACGGCCGTTTCTTTGATGGCTTTCAAAATCTGACGGCACCGGCCGAACTCACCCTCGGGCAATATCCGCTCTTCGCCTTTGTCGGACTCATCGCCGGCCTCTTCGCTATAATTTACATGCGCAGTCTGGTGAGTATGAAAAAGGTAGTGGACAAAACCAACCTCCCCTTGTGGAGCCGGCCGGCCATCGCCGGGTTCGCCATCGCCATCGTGGCCATTTGGCTACCCAACCTATTGGGTCTCGTCGAGGAAACCACCACACAGGTGATTCAGGATCAAGGCACCGAGTATGTCTTGCAGCTCTTGTGTTTTTTGATCGTATTCAAAATCGCCGCCACCGCCCTATGCCTGGGCAGCGGTATGCACGGAGGCGTGTTCGGCCCTGCCCTTTGCATTGGCGCAATGGTCGGGGCGGCATTGGCCATGGCGTATGATGCCAGCTACTACCAGATCTTTGCTCTCGCCGGCATGGGCGCCTGCATCAGCTCCGTTGTCGGCGCACCCATTGCCACCATCCTGATCGTCTTTGAGCTGAACCAAAACTACTCCGTCGCCACCGCCGTCATGGTCGCCGTGGTCATCAGCAACCTCGTTACCAACAAATATTTCGCTCGATCCTATTTCCTGTTTCAAGTTCAGGCCGCCGGATTAGACATCAACGCCGGCCGCGAAGTGCTCATCCTCCAACGCCGCCGCATTCGCGAAGTGATGGAAACCAGATTTCAAACCATTACCCCCGATGCCGATCTGGCCGCGGTAGAACAAGCCCTCCGCGCCCACCCTGAAACCGACTTGTATGTCGCCGATTCCGACCAAAAATTACTGGGCGTCATCACCCTCGCCGGCGCGTGGGACACCCTGAAAGCGGGCGCCAACCAAACCGCCGCCGATTTGGCCACCCAACCCGAGCATATCCTGACCGAAGATACAGACCTCAATCAGGGCTTTGAAATCATCGAAGAATTCGTTGGCGTCAGTATTCCCGTAGTGGAAAACACCAAAACCCAGCGCCTAACCGGCATCATCCACGAAGCAAACATCATCCAAGCCTACAACGAAGCCGTCAAAACCGCCCGCGGCGAGGAACAAGGACTCGATAACTTTTCTCAAAAAACACCCCAAAGAGGTTGACAGCAGGGCGTAAGATAGTACGTTTACGTAACATATGGCCCCGAGGCGGTCATAAATAAAAAACCGGAGCCGTTACACGAAAATAGTCGTCCAATAGCCAACGATCACGCCGCCATGCGTCCCTTTACCCACATTCTAATTATAGCCCTAAGCACCGCTAGTCCGGCCCTCTTTGCCCAATTCACCATGGGCGGTCTCGGCACCTCCATGGGCATGATGGGCGGACTACAAGGCATGGGCTCCCAAGCATACGGCACCGGTATGGGCGCCGTAAACGGCCTCCAAGGCACCATGGGCATGACCGGTGGCATGATGGGCGGAATGACCCCAGGCATGGGCGGTATGGGTCAAATGGGCGGTATGGGTCAAATGGGCGGTATGGGTCAAATGGGCGGTATGGGTCAAATGGGCGGTATGGGTCAAATGGGCGGTATGGGTCAAATGGGCGGTAT